>Ga0075469_10000836_pt1 | contig 13969 bp, 17 predicted proteins | sample DEB08_DNA_13_FD_77577 | JGI IMG/M metagenome (GOLD analysis project Ga0075469, IMG submission 77577) | Aqueous microbial communities from the Delaware River and Bay under freshwater to marine salinity gradient to study organic matter... | ecosystem: Environmental > Aquatic > Marine > Coastal ...
TATTCTTTGGCGTGGATATGAGAACGGTAGGCAATTTATGAAACGAGTAAAGTTTCAGCCTACGCTTTTTCTTCCAACGAAAACTGAAACACAATTTAAAACACTAATTGGTCAAAAACCAGTTGCCCCAAAGAAATTTGAATCTATGGGTGACACAAAAGATTTTATCGAACGTTATCGTGACGTCAGCGGTTTTGAAATTGCAGGCAACACAAACTATGTTGCTCAGTTCATTCAAGAGAATTATTCGGGGAAAATCAAATTCGATATGAACCTAATCAATATTGCAATGTTCGATATCGAAGTTGATATTAGTGACGGATATGCTAACATTGAAGAAGCAGATAAAGAAATTACATCCATTTCTTATAAGTCTTCAAAAAGCGATACATATCATCTTCTAGGTAGAAAAGATTATGACAAGACTAAAACATTAACTGGTATTAATCCAGACAATATTCAGTTTATGAAATTTGATGATGAAAAATCTTTGCTTCGTCGATTTATTCAAATTTGGACTAATGATTATCCTGACGTAGTTACTGGATGGAACGTTGAATATTTTGACATTCAATATATCGTAACACGTATTATGCGACTTTTTGGAGAAGATAAAGCAAAAGAACTATCACCTTGGAAAGGCATTCGTAAACGTACGAGAAAGATTTTCAACAAAGATCAATCTACTTATGATATTTCTGGCATTTCCGTTGTTGACTATATGGATGCCTTTAAGAAGTTTGGTTACAAATATGGCCCGCAAGAAAGTTATAAGTTGGATCATATTGCTTATGCTGTGCTTGGTGAAAAGAAATTGGATTACTCAGAATATGGCAACCTTACTACTCTCTACGAACAAAACCCACAATTGTATCTCGACTATAACTTGAAGGATACACTTCTCGTAGAAAGAATGGAAGAAGAGTCTGCACTTCTTTCACTTGTTCTTACTGTTGCTTATGGTGGTGGTGTAAATTATACAGAAGCATTTGGAACTGTTGGCATCTGGGAAACCACTCTTTATCGCAAGCTAATGAGCCAAAATGTGGTTCCGTTTCTGAAAGGCTCACCTGGCGAACGCGCTGGTGAACTTGTTGGTGGGTATGTAAAAGATCCAAGAGTTGGTATGCATCCTTGGATTGTTTCTTTCGATTTGAACTCTCTATATCCTCACCTTATGCTTCAATATAACATGTCTCCAGAGACTTATATGGAAGATACTCGTAAGTATGTGACTCAAGAGATGGTTTTGAAAGATGAATTCCATAATGATGATCCATCTTATTCTGTCTGTGCAAATGGTGTTTGCTTTTCAAATTCTCGACTTGGTGTCATTCCTGAGATCATTGAAGAATACTATGGCAATCGTTCCGTAATTAAAAAGAACATGCTCGCCGTAGAACAAGCCGATGAAACAGAGACCGATCCAAATAAGAAAAAAGCTCTTAAGAAAGAAATTACTCAACTACACAATTCACAGATGGCTATTAAAATTGCTATGAACAGTCTTTACGGCGCAACTGCGAATATTTACTTTCTATACTATATTGCAGCAATGGCTGAAGCTATTACGACATCTGGGCAACTTTCTATTCGATATGCTGAAAAATCTGTAAATGATTATCTCAACAAGTTTATGAAAACTGAAAACCTGGATTACATCGTCTATATTGATACTGACTCTATCTATGTCGATATGGCGCCAGTTATTGAAAAGGTATTTGGAACAGTAGATATAGACAAGAAAACCGGTGAAGAATTCCTAGATAAGGTATGTAAAGAAAAGATTGAAAAAATTATTGAAGAAGGTTATGTAGAACTTGCTGAAAAGATGGGCGCATATCGTAATGCTATGGCAATGAAACGAGAAAAGATTACAGATAAATCCGTGTTTGTTGCAAAGAAGCGTTATGTAATGAATGCACTAAATAGCGAAGGTGTTCACTACGAAGAACCAAAGATTAGTGTGACTGGACTCGAGTCTGTTCGTTCTTCAACTCCTGAAATTTGCCGTGAAAAACTTAAGCAATCATTCAAAGTTATCATGACGTCCGATGAAATAAATACACAAAAGTTCATTGGTGATTTTAGAAATGAATTTTTTGAACTACCAGCTGAGCAAGTTGCTAAAATCTCTGGTACCGATGATATTGAAAAATACATTGACAAGAAAACCGGTTCTTATAAAAAAGGTTGCCCTATGCATGTTCGTGGATGCATACTCTATAATAACTTTCTTAAAGAAAAAGGCCTTGATAAAAAATACGAGAGCATTAAGTCTGGAGACAAAATCAAATTTGTCTATCTTAAATCTCCTAATCCCATCAAAGAAAATATGATTTCATTCCCAAATATTCTTCCAAGCGAATTTGGACTTGAAAAATACATCGACTACGAAACGCAATTTAATAAAGTCTTTCTTAGTCCCATCGATAACCTTCTCAGCGCTATCGGATGGTCTGCGGAAAAAGTAGACTCTATTGAAAACTTTTTTATGTAATGGAGAATAGAATATGAATATCGAAAATACAAAACACAGAATTAAACTACTAAAGGCAAAACATAAAAGGCACCATTCTATAGTGGAAGTTCTTGAGGCTGAAAAGGCCCCAGAAAAAGCAATACAGAAAGCTAAAGTAGAAAAACTAGCAATTAAAGATGAGATTGTTGCGCTAGAGTCTGCACTTTCAGAAAGACTAAATGATGTTAATTGAAACTGACATTAAGCTAGACTACAAAGATGTTCTTATTCGACCAAAGCGCAGCACACTTAAAAGCCGAAGTGAAGTCATTTTAGATCGCAATTTTACATTCGCAAACTGTACTTCTGATGATGTACCTCATTATATTGGTATTCCAATTATGGCTGCAAATATGGACGGCATCGGGACATTTGAAATGGCTGATGCCCTTGCAGAACAAGGTTTGTTTACATGTTTAGTCAAAACATATAGTGATGTAGAACTAATAGAATATTTTCAACAAGACACTGAACACCGATCAGGCAATGTTGCTATGAGCATCGGAACAAGTCAAGCAGATTTTGATAAGCTTGTTAGTGTTTATGAAAAGGTTCAATCAAATTTGAAATATGTTTGCATGGATATTGCTAATGGATATTCCCAGCATTTTGTGGAACATGTTGCTAAAGTAAGAAAATCATTTCCAGAACTCATAATCATCGCTGGTAATGTAGTTACTGCAGATCAAACGCAGGAGTTAATCTTAAATGGAGCAGACATCGTTAAAGTTGGAATTGGCCCTGGGTCTGTGTGTACTACTCGTATTCAAACAGGGGTGGGTTATCCACAACTATCAGCAGTTATAGAGTGTGCCGATGCTGCTCACGGTCTTGGCGGCCATATCATTGCTGATGGTGGTTGTTCAACGCCTGGTGATGTAGCTAAAGCATTTGCTGCTGGCGCTGATTTTGTAATGCTTGGTGGTATGCTTGCCGGTCATGATCAAGGTGGCGGCAAAGTCATTACTAAATACTATCAGACAAACGAATATTGTATTGACGACAATTTAAATAGTCAGTATGTAAATGAAGCAAAACAGTTTGTACAATTCTATGGAATGAGTTCAACTTCTGCCAATGATAAACACTTTGGTGGTTTAAAAACTTATCGTTCATCCGAAGGAAGAACTGTGTTGACAAAATACAAAGGTGATGTTAATATGACTATACAGGATATTTTAGGCGGAATCCGTTCAACTTGCACTTATGTTGGCGCATCAAACCTAAAACAACTTTCAAAATGCACAACTTTCGTTCGCTGTAATGATACCCACAATCGTGTATTTGAATCATCAACGATTGGAAATTAATGGCAAATCTAAAATTTTTGTTGACATTTTTAGATCAATGTTGTATTATAGTACTAAATAACATTAGTATTAATTTTAAGGATATTAAATCATGACCGATTCTATCAAAAATACAGCCGAAGATTATGAACATATGATGGACTATGTTGCTGAAGAAAATGCAAACAAAGGTTCACTTGCTCAATTTATCGGTATCGTAGAGGAATACAAACCTCAAGTAAAAGTAAAACAAAAAGATCCAGACTTCCCAGAAGATTGGCAACGTATAATCATCAATTTGGGATGTTTTGAAGATTATGCCGAATTTATGGAAAAAATTGGAAATAAACCTGGTCCTAAAATTAAGACATTAATTTATGAGCGCCCAGGAACAAGTAAAAATATTTTCTCGTTTATTGGAGATGATGAATGAAAAGAACTTTATTTGGCAACGGGAATGTTGATACAGTAGAGGAACTTCAAGAAAATTGGCGTGATCCTTATTTGCAGTGGTGGGCAGCAGGCATGCCTGCTTACAATCAACAAGTAATGGATCCTTGGAAACAAATTACCATAAAATTTCGCACAAAAGAAGATAGACAATATTTCAGTGATCTGTTGGAATTTAGATTGACTGATAAGACATTTGCTACATGGTATCCTAAAAAGGATCGTGATCCTAATATGATGAGTAGATATGTAGAACAAGGCATTACACAGGATATGTTCAATTCAGTTGACGAAAATATTGAAGAAGACGATGATGCAGAGGAACAATTTGATGAATGAAAAACAACCAAGATATGATATTTACATTATTTCAAAAGGCAGGGCAAAATATGGTCCACACACCGCCAAGACCCTGCATACAATGGGCGTTGATTTTAAAATTGTAATTGAACCTCAAGATTATGATGCATACGTAAAATCTCCCTATATCCGAGAAGATCAAATTTTAGTACTGCCATTCAGTAATCACGGGCTTGGGTCGGGTCCTGCAAGAAACTGGTGTTGGGAACACTCTAAAGCTGCAGGTTTTAAACGCCATTGGCTAATGGATGATAATCTCCAAGAATTTTATCGTCTACATAAAAATAAGCGCTATCGAGTTGCAAAGGGTTCGGGTATTTTCAGATCAACAGAAGATTTTGTTGACAGATTTGAAAATGTTGCATTTGCTGGTCTACAATACAAATTTTTTGCAGTAGACGATTGTGCGTACCCGCCTTATATTCTAAATACTCGCATCATGTCCTGTTTCTTAATTGATAATGATGTAGATCTACGCTGGCGCGGAAAGTATAATGAAGACGTTGATCTTTCAATTCGTGCCATGAAAGAAGGTTACGTTACGATGCTTTTATATGCATTCTTGTGCGGAAAACTAAAGACTGGCACCGTAAAGGGTGGAAACACAGATGAAATCTACAATGGTTACAAGGACGATTCTGCATACAACAAGTCAAAAATGCTATATGAAATGCATCCAGATTGTGTAGAATTGATTGAACGTTACGGTAGAGCTCATCACTCCGTTAACCTTGATAAGATCATCAACAAGAAAACCGGCATGTCTGCAAGACAAAATAAGCTAATTTTGAAAAAAGATGCTAAAATTATAAATGGCGTGGATAATTACGGTATGGATCTATATCGAAACTACGGTACCAGCGAAATACGTCTAGATCCTTCATTTTCTGAAACCGAATATCCGAAAGGCAGGAAAAATTTTCATGTATAATAATGTACTAATTACCGGCGCCGCCGGATTTGTAGGCAGCCACCTAGCAGAAAGGCTAATATCTGATGGGATTACCGTAACATCACTTGACAATTATTTTACCGGTTCTGAAAATAATCATGTGGATGGTGTGCGATATGTCAAGGGATCTACAGAAGATATTTGTTCTATTTTCCAAGATGAAGCGTTTGATTGTGTTTTTCATCTTGGAGAATATTCAAGAGTAGAACAGAGCTTTGAAGATATTGATCTTGTTTGGAAGTTTAATAAATTGGGGACATATGAAGTTCTAAATTATGTGAAAAATACAGATGCAAAACTCATCTATGCAGGGTCATCTACAAAATATGCTGATCATTATGATGGATATGTCCCAAGCCCATACACATGGTCAAAGGCTTCCAATACTGAATTTGTAAAGCAATATGCCGAATGGTTCGGCATTGATTATGCTATTACGTATTTTTATAATGTTTACGGCAAACGTGAGATCAAATCTGGTAAATATGCTACATTGATTGCAAAATTTAAAGAAAAAATGGCCAACGGAGAACCACTTACTGTTGTTTTACCAGGCAAACAAGAACGTAATTTTACTCACGTAGATGATATCGTTGATGCTATTATTCTGGTTGCTAAATATGGTAAAGGTGATGAATATGGTATAGGAAATCCTACTGCATATTCTGTAAAGGAAGTTGCCGAACTGTTTGGTGGCAAAATTGAAATGCTGCCGGAACGTAAGGGTAATCGCATGACTGCAAAGGTAATGTCAGATAAAACACATGACCTCGGATGGATATATAAAAGAAATTTAGATGAATATATTGCTAAACTTAAAGAGAATGGATGGAAAGATGAGTAATTTGAAACTAGCAATCGTAGGTCATGGATTTGTGGGAGCCGCAGTTGATTATGGTTTCCCTGATACCAACTGCAGCAAAACTATTATAGATCCAAAATATGGAAATTCCGTAGATGATCTTTCTGGAAAAGATATTAAGGTAACATTTATTTGTGTCCCCACTCCTATGGGACAAGATGCAAGTATTGATGCTTCGATTCTAATTGATACTGTAATTAAAGCAGCTAACAATACAAATGGATTGATCGTAATTAAATCAACAGTAATTCCTTCTATAATTGATTCACTTGCATCAATAAGCGAACGTGTAGTTTATAATCCGGAATTTCTTACTGAAAAAACAGCAAAGGAAGATTTTGTAAATCCTTTTATGCATGTTTTTGGTGGCAATAGAGAACAAACTGATTATTTACAGCACATATATGAAACTTTTAGTGCATGCAAACCTTGTCCTGTCTATCATGTAAATCATATTGAGGCATCATTTATTAAATATGGAATGAATAGTTTTCTAGCAAGTAAAGTATTGTGGTTTAATCAATTCCATGATATAGTAAATCAATATGGTTCTAATTATTCTGTTATAATGAAAGCAATAGGAACAGATTCCCGTATTGGCGCGTCGCATACAATGGTTCCAGGACACGATGGCAGAAAAGGATATGGTTCTGCGTGCTTTGCAAAAGATATTCCTGCATTTATCAATTTTGCAAAGGATCAAGGTACTGATTTAAGTGTTCTGCGTGAAGTTGCAATTCGAAATCAGGAAATTCGTAACTCTTACGGTGAACCTCTTCCTCGTGAAAAAGAACAACATGTGAGATTTGATTATGATATCTAATAAATGGGATATTCGTTTTGCTAGGTTGGCAAAAGAAATTTCTACTTGGTCTAAAGATCCCAGCACGCAAATTGGTGCTGTCATCGTAAATGATGATCGTAGAATACTTGGTACTGGTTATAACGGTTTCCCAAGTAGAATTGCAGATGATTCGAGACTTGATGATAGAGAAAAAAAATATCCTATTATTATTCACGCAGAAATGAATGCCCTTGTCAACTGTTTACAAAGTGGAGTGCCTGTAAAAGACGCCACAATTTACGTTTATGGGCTTCCTGTTTGCTCGGATTGTGGAAAGATGTTAGTACAATCTGGAATTGGTCGCATTGTTATGTGCTATCCAAAACCTTTGCCTGATCATTGGGTAACGTCGTGCCAAAAATCAGAAAAACTTTTTATAGAAGCAGGCATCAATTTTATTGTATTGGACCGCAAATCCATATAAATAGTATTATATTATGAAAGGTGAAACTATGGCAAAAAATTTAACTGACATTTATGTCGGTGTAAATAAAGCAGATGCAAATCGAAATGAAAATGATTTATATCGAACCCCTCCCCTTGCAACATATATCCTATGTAAATACTCCACAGTACCTCTTAATGTAGTAGAGGCATGTGCTGGATATGGCAATATTGCAATAGAATTAATTCGCAATGGACATAATGTTCTTTGTTATGATTTAAACGAATACTCTCAAGCATTACTGCCAATTCAGACTGGTATTGATGTGTTAACACTAGAAAAACCTCAAGGCTATACGGGCTTTGTAACTAATCCACCATATCATAAAAATCTTCCTCATAAAATTGCTACTAAGGCAATTTCGGAATATGACTATGTTGCAATGCTTGTGAGAATTACATTTCTTGAAGGCAAGAAAAGAAAAGTTCTTTTTGATCAACACCCTCCTTCACAAATTATAGTTTTTTCTGATCGCATTAAATTCAATAATGAGCATGTAGAGCCAGTTGAAAAAGATGATCAAATAGGTGGTATGATTGCATATGCATGGATAATCTGGGATAGGAAAAAAGTAGACTCCACACTTATGAAATGGGTTTTACTTGGAGATCATTACGACGAATGGCTCAAACAATACGAGATTACAAAATGAAAATCTATATGATACCATATACGTTTAAAGCCCAACTTTCAACTGAAAAATTCCATAGTGGCATTGATGTGTCTATGTTACAGACAGCAAGAATGCTTAAAACACTTGGGCATGATATTCGTATCTTTGCTGTTTCGGGAAATTTGCCCGAGGAATTTAATGCACATTTTTACAATAAAAATCCTATAGAAGATCTAAAAGCATACGCAATAAAAAATAGAAATAATATATATGATTCATTAATATTAGATATTAAGAATTTCAAACCAGATGTAATCTTTTCTTCGCATGGGCTGAATAAGATATATAATAAAATGCATAATATTCTTGAAATTCCTATAATTTATCAAACACATGCAATACCTGGTTTCTTTACTGATCTAAATAATGGCAATATGCTTCATGAACTTTCTGGTAGAAGACTAACAATCGTGGGTGTTTCAGAATATCATAAGGTTAAATTTGAAAAATATTATTCCAGAAAAATAGATTGTTGGGATTTTGGCACTATTGAAATGGAAGGAATTTTACCATCTTCATTCTGTCCCGAAAGATATACAGCAGTAGAAAGTGATGGTATTGTGAGACATGTATCTGCTCTAAATCCAGAAAAGAAAACATTTGCAATACATGATTATCTTGAAGGCACTGGAATTGATAGCGAAGTTTTTACTACATCGGCATATATTTACAATTCAAATGATAAGATAGTAAAATACGGAAAGAATAATCTTGAAAAGTACGGACACAAAACACGCCTAGATGCATACAGATCTGATGTGATTGATGCTATTTCAAAAGCATCATGTTCGTTTGTGGGTCTTGCATCATATGACACATATACAATTACGTCTTTGGAATCTATGATGTATGGAACACCTCTGATAGTTTTCGGCAATACCAAACGTGATCATCCTGCACTTGAAATGTGTGATGATATAATGAAAGAAAAATTCATTTCTGTTATTCGTACTAAAGAAGAATTTTTGAATGCTGTAAAGAAGTATCAGACATATACGCTTGCTGATAGACAAGAACTCGCCGACAGAACATACGAAAAAAATTCACCATCCAATTTTGGAAACAAACTTGAACTACTATTGAAAAATGCTATTAACAAGGGAAAAAATAGTTCATATAAATTGTCTTCTCTTGAATCATTTTTTTCTGAATAATATAAAGGATATACGTCGTGAAACATTTAATATTAGATTTTGAAACTATGGGAACTAAAGTTTATGATTGTGCGGTAATTGATTGTTCGTTCTATGTTTTTGATACTGACAAGATGATATCAAGCGATCCATATACTACAAAGAATATTGTTGATATGCATAAATGTAAGCTTTCCGTGCAGAAACAGGTTGACAATTACGGCTGGAAGGTATATAGTGATACTATACAATTCTGGCAGTCGCAGTCAAAGGAAGTAAGGAAACTTATTGTTCCTAAGGAAACAGATATTACCGTAGAGGAATTTGCATCAGAATTTTTCGATGTTTTAAATAAAGCAGGCAAAATATCACATTGGTGGACTAGATCTTCGTCATTTGACCCACTCATTCTTTGGAGAATGATGGGGCAGATCGGCAAGGAACAGAATATCAATCAATATTTGCCTCATTGGAAACATCGTGACACAAGAACTTTTATTGACGCAAAATTGAACTTTCCCAAGATAAATGGGTTCATTCCTATAGAAGATACTGCATTTTGGGAAAAAGTATTTCAGGCACATAACAGTTCATGGGACGTGCTTGCAGATTTGTTACGTATACAAGCACTGTTAAGAGCAGAAGCTGATTTGGAGATGATAAAAAGATGAAACTTGAAGTTACAGTAGAAGATTTACAAAAATATTCACTATTTGTCGGTGTTCCGATGTATGGTGGCCAGTGTGCAGGCTTGTTTTGCAAATCCACAAATGATTTATCAACAATGTGTGCACAGTATGGTATAGAACTTAAATTCTATTTCTTGTTTAATGAGAGCTTGGTACAACGTGCAAGAAACTATGTCGTAGATGAATTTATTCGTTCTGAGTGCACGCACCTTATGTTTATAGATTCAGATATTGGATTTAAAGCTAAAGATGTACTCTCATTGCTTGGAATATATGCTACCGATCCTGAAAAATACGATGTGCTAACAGGACCTTATCCAAAGAAAACAATTGCTTGGGAAAAAGTAAAGCAGGCTGTTAAAATGGGTAAAGCAGATGAAAATCCATTTATGCTCGACTACTATGCTGGTGATTATGTATTCAACCCAGTAAAAGGTCAAGGTTCATTTAAACTGGATGAGCCTATTGAAGTAGCAGAAGCTGGTACTGGTTTTATGCTAATTCCGCGCAAAGTACTTGAGAAATATGAAGAAGCATATCCACAATACAAATATAAACCAGATCATGTCAGAACTGAAAATTTCGACGGTTCAAGAAAAATTATGGCATATTTTGACTGTGGAATTGATCCAGAAACTGAGCGCTATTTGTCGGAAGATTATTTCTTTTGTTGGAATGCTCGTAAAATTGGTATCAAGATTCATATGTGTCCATGGATGGAAATTAACCACGTTGGTTCTCATATCTTTAAAGGGTCAATGGCTGCAATTGGTTCACTAGGGACGAGCCCTACAGCAAACAAATCATCAAACGCAAAAGCTTACAAAAAGCCTAAGAAAAAATTTAGGCCATAACAGTTGACATTTGTAAATTTTTGTAATATAATAAAACATAACAACATTAAAATAAGGAGTAATCTATTTTATGAAACTATCTGAAAAAACTCTCACTATCTTGAAAAGCTTTGCGGCAATTAACAAGTCTATTGTTCTAAAACCTGGCAAAGTTCTTCGTACAATTACACCAGAAAAAACTCTAATGGCTACCGCTATTATTGAAGATGAAATCCCAGCACAAGCTTGTATCTATGACTTGTCGCGGTTCCTTTCTATTCACAGCCTATATGACAATCCAGACATCGAATTCCATGATAAGAACTTTACAATTGCAGAAGGTAAAAAGAAAACTAAGTATGTTTTCGCAGATCTTTCAATGGTTCATTCCCCACCAGATAAAGAAATCAATATTCCTTCAAAAGATGTAGAAATTGATCTTGAGTGGGAAACTTTACAATCTGTTATTAAAGCCGCTGGAGTTCTTCAGTTTTCTGAAATTGCTTTTGTGAGCGAAAACGGAAAGTGTTATTTGCGCGCGATTGATAGTGCCAATCCAAGCGCCGATACATTTGGTATAGAAGTTGGTGAAACGAGTGATAACTTTACTATTATCGTTAAAACAGAAAACCTGAAGCTACTACCAAGAAATTACAAAGTAGTTATTTGTGCCAAAGGTATTTCTAAATTTGAAGCTGATGACGTATCTTACTTCATCGGTATTGATTCTAAATCTACATATACGAAAGGATAAAAAATGGAAGATCAAACAGAAACAACTCAGGCAGCACCAGGTATCAGTCTTAATGACTTGCAAACAGTGATTAATATCATCGATGTTTGTACAAAGCGTGGAGCCTTCGAAGGCGGTGAGATTGCACTAGTTGGAACTACCCGTGAAAAGCTTGTTGCATTTGTTAAAGCAAATGCTCCGGCGGCACCTGAAGAAACAGCTCCAGAAACTGAAGCTGCTGAGTAAACTGATACTACAATGGTTGGGATATAAAGTCCCAATCAATTTACATTATGAAAAGGGAACTACATGACTCTCGAAGTTAAAAATGACGAAGTGCTCTGGGTAGAAAAATATCGCCCACGTAAAATTGAAGATACTATTCTTCCAGAACAAACAAAAACTATTTTTAAGAAATTTGTTGAAGATCAATCCATTCCTAATTTGTTACTCACTGGCGGCCCTGGCATGGGTAAAACTACAGTAGCAAAAGCTATGCTAAATGAACTCGGTTGTGATTATATCGTAAAGAACGGTTCATTGAATGTAGGTATCGATGTTCTGCGATATGAAATCTCTTCTTTTGCTTCTTCGATGTCACTATCAGGTGGGCGCAAATATGTAATCTTTGATGAAGCAGATTATCTAAATGCTGCAAATGTTCAACCAGCTCTACGCAATTTTATTGAAGAATATTCTAAGAACTGCGGCTTTATCTTTACGTGCAACTTTAAAAATCGTCTTATTGAACCTTTGCGTTCTAGGCTTTCTGAAGTAGATTTTTCTATTGAGAAGTCAGATAAGCCAAAACTTGCTATGCAATTTTATAAGCGTGTTATTGCTATTTTGAATAATGAAAACGTTCAACACGATCCGAAGGTTATCGCTAAAGTAATTGAAAAGCACTTTCCAGATTTTCGACGCATTCTAACAGAACTACAATCTTATTCTGCCGCTGGCCGTATTGATGAAGGTATCTTTGCAAATATCAAACAAGAATCTATTGATACACTATTTGAACTTCTTAAGTCTAAAAAATGGACTGACATGCGCAAATGGTGTGCTGATAATAGCGATCAAGATTCTAATGAGTTGTTTCGTAGAATTTATGATGCATCTACAGATAAGATCGAATTGAAAAGTATGCCAGGTTTTGCAGTAACACTTGCTGACTATATGTATAAAGCAAATTTTGTTGCTGACCCAGAAATCAATATGATTGCTTTCTTGACCGAACTTATGATGGAAACGTCATTTCGCTAACGTATTTAGATGGGATATTTGATTTGCTAGATATTTTTAAAAGAAAGCCAAAACCGCCAAAAGATTGTTTCTTCTGTAAAGAAATTCTAAAAGCTGAAGAAACATTCAAACTGCAATATTCATCAAAAGACGGTTTGCATACAGTAAATCTATGCGATGGTTGTGCAAAAACATTTGACGGATTGGCAGAAACAATAGAGGAACTTCGTGATGACAGATAAACTAACTCCTTTTGAATTTATAAAGGCAGCTTCACAAAGTAAAAAAGATCTAATCGGTGATAATGATTATCCTGAGATGGCTGAAAAGCAATATACCGCGTTTATCGTCAACCGAGGTTTTTCGTACTTTGAGGACACGATCCTACATGCCAATGAAATGAACCAGCGAGCGCATTTATTTGATCGTGCTCAATTTGATTACTACCGAGGTGCACTTCGCACTCGTAATCGTTTTTCAAAATGGCATAAGGCTGAGAAAAATGGCGATCTAGATGTAATTCAAGAAGTATATCAGTGCAGTAGAACTATTGCCAAGATGTATTTGAAAGCGTTATCTTCAGATCAAATGAAAGAAGTTCACTTAAAATTAGCTAAAGGCGGCTAATTATAAATATCAGGATGGTCATTCTCTGAACATCATAATGATATAACAATAATAATAAAGGTGAACTTTATATGGAGAAAGATTTATTTAGAGGTGTTGGAGTAGAAATAACACTTCCAACCCCAGATAATTTCCTCAAAATAAAAGAAACTCTTACTCGTGTTGGAATAGCTTCTAAAAAAGAAAAGAAGCTATACCAATCTTGTCATATATTGCATAAACAAGGTCATTATGCAATATTGCATTTTAAAGAGCTCTTTATATTGGATGGAAAAGAAAACACATTTTCTGAAGATGACAAATCTAGAAGAAACAC
>Ga0075469_10000845_pt1 | contig 13906 bp, 30 predicted proteins | sample DEB08_DNA_13_FD_77577 | JGI IMG/M metagenome (GOLD analysis project Ga0075469, IMG submission 77577) | Aqueous microbial communities from the Delaware River and Bay under freshwater to marine salinity gradient to study organic matter... | ecosystem: Environmental > Aquatic > Marine > Coastal ...
GAAAAGGCTTGGACTCAAGGTATGCTTAATGGTCAGTTAGCTATTTGGGACTGTGAAAATAGCAAAGAAATACAGCTACCAGCAGGTCAAGGTGGTGGGACGTATCAACAGAAAATTGCATACGCTCAAATGAAATTTAGAAACTATGAGAACAATTATTAAAAACGAAGATGGAACCTTTTGGGTAAGATACTGCGGAATGTATATAGGTACTTTCGCAACTTATAAAGAGGCTAAAAAAGCTAAATGGTAGTTGGTGGCTTAATTGCTGCCAACAGCAGGTATATGGACATTATTAAAAACTTAAATTAAATTAAAATGAAAAACGAAAACAAATTAATAGCAGAATTTATGGGATTACCATTAGTCCCTTGCAATATCGGAACAGAAAATGGAGTTGTAACTGAGGGGTATCAACACCCAAAAGTAGATGTTCCTTGTACAGCTGATGGATTGCAATACAAATACTCTTGGGATTGGTTGATGCCCGTAGTGGATAGGGTAGAGCAAGTAAACCAAGGTGTTCCTCAGCAGATGCTACACCTTAGTCTATATAGCACAATAGACGAGGTGTATCAAGCAGTAGTAGAATTTATTAAAAACTTAAATTAAATTAAAATGAAAAATTATTACAATACCACTAACGAGAGTGGTCAGCAGTTAAAAACTTTTGAAACGAAAGCATTTTAGTGGGCATTAAGGCAATACAAAAAGCAACACAATGAAAACAATGAGCGAAGAAATAAAAAAGTCTTTAAAGATTATGAGTCCTAATATATCAAGCATCGTAACCTATACAAAAGATAGGGAAACTAATTTGCAAGAGTTTTATTTTTATGTAAACCCTAGTAAAGAAAAGTTTGAGCAATTTAAAGAGAAAGGAATTTGTAAAATAGATAACTGCATTTATATTTCAGATGAGTTTAAAATATTGGAGGATTAAAAATGAAAGCAAGAATTACTAAACACAATCAACATTTTAATGGCTGGTATATATACCTAGAAAATTGTGATGATTGGTTAAATGATAATCCTAACTTCGGCAAAGAATTTAATGTGTATTGCAACGATGGAATTATTTATATAGAGAAACCCTCTTTAAATTTCGCTGGAACATTAAAGAAACTATCAAAAAAAGGAAGGTTTTATTTAACTTCAGACGAATTAGAAGAAGGAATTTACACAATAATAAAAGTTGATGGTGAAACATTAGAAATAGATTTATGAAAACATTTAACGCATTAAGCATTTTAACATTTATTATTTTGGTAGGTGGATTTATTGCAATAAGTTTGTGTTTGTTATAACCTTTAGAACCAAGCGCATTAATTTTATACATTGTTGTGCGCTTTTAATTAACTTAATTATGGACTACAAATTAATTGACAACATTGAAGTAGATGGAATATACACTAAAGACTATCCAGATTTTTGTGACGCATTTATAGCAAGTGCGGACTATAATGGAAAACCAATGACTGACGAGCAATTAGATGAATTAAATGAGGATAGCGCCTTTGTTTATGAATGTGTGGAAAATCATTTGTTCTAATTGCGGATAACGCTGAGTGTATGGTAATTATTTAACAATTAAAAAAATGCTAAAACAAAATATTACACTTATTATTGCAGAAGGGATGATATTGAAAGAAGAATTAGAACGGAAAGGAGCAAAAGAATTAACAGCTCACAGCGATTTAGGAGTAGCTTTAACGGCTAAACAAATGGATTTGGTATGTGAGTATAAAGAAGTAATTAAAACGCTTAAACAATTAAAAAAAGAGATATGATATACAAATTTATATATTGGTTAATGCTTGCTTCATTAGGAGCATTAGCTTGGGGAGTTATTATAGGGTTTATTTATACTGTCCTTCGTGGGATGGCGGAATTTATAGGATTAATTTAAAAACATAATATTATGGAATTAGTTATAAACACTCGTTTTGGCGGATTTGGAATTTCAACACCTGCTTTATTAGAATTAGTTAAAAGAAATGCTAAGTGTATAGAGAAATATAATCCGCATAAATATTACGGAGACAAACAAGGATGGGAAGGGGAATTTAATGGGTATATTGATTTAGAAGACGGATATATGGCTCATCCTTACGGATATTGCATATACAAAGATGGGGTACTATTTAATATTAAGGATGATTATTCGGTTAGGCCTGATAAGGACTTAATAGAAGTAGTTAGAAGTCTTGGTAGTAAATCATTCGGTTCTTGTGCTGAATTAAAAATCGTAGATGTTCCAGATGATATTGATTGGATTATAAGTGAATACGATGGCTTAGAAAGTATTGCTGAAGAGCATAGGACTTGGGGTTAATTTACCTATATTTGCAATAGGATTAGAGCTACACAATCCAACAACTTATTTAGGCAGATTTAGCGGTATCCGTTTCGATGGTGTAGCTCCCGCTAGGTCTTGCCGACTTTATTATTATGAGCAACAATACCGAACTATTAAAGAGAACTCGCTCTAAGCCGAAGGAAAAATTCCTTATAGTGCATAACGATGTGGTTCAAAATAAAACGCTTTCTTTTAAGGCCAAGGGGTTTTTATGTTACATACTTAGCTTACCTGATGACTGGATTTTACACAAATCTTTTGTTATGAAAGAATTTGGTATTGGAAGGGATGCACTTAACTCTATATTTAAAGAACTAGAAAGTGAAGGGTACTTAATTAGTACAAATATGGTTACTGATGATAGCGGCAGATTTAAGGGTAAGAATTATCTATTTTACGACGAACCCGTTGCTACCAAAGAGATTGACACCGATGCGGGTTTTCCGTCAACGGTTCACCCGTCAACGGCTAACCAACAACTACAAAGTACTTATAATAACAAAGTACATATAAAACAAAAAGATGAGCAAACTGATTTTGAAGATGTTTGGTCGCTTTACCCTCGTAAGAAAGATAAACTAGTAGCTAAGAAATACTATAACGCTAAAGCAAGGGAGAAAGAAAGAGCGGATATAAAATCATCTGTTATTAAATACGCAAAAAAAGTAGCCGATGAAAAAACCGAAGAGAAATATATAAAAGCGGGAAGGTCATTCTTTGCTAATGAAGGGTGGCGGGATTATGTTCCGACAAAAGAAGAAGTTGAATCTGTTAAAATTCCACAAATAGAAGAGGCGAATGGCATTAGTTCTGAAAGATTAGAACAACTTTGGACGATGGCATTAAAGCAAGTTAATCCAAAGAAGTTTTTTATTTCATATTGCATATCAGAAAAAAGTTATAGATGATACAAGAAAGTTTAGTTAAAAGATTTTTAGATAGCGGTATAAATGTATTAGGTCTTACTAATAAGAAAATACCCGCAGAAGGTTCGTGGTCTAAGTGGCAGCACGAATTTAGAATACCTCAAAGTATAAATTCAGAGGCGTTGGGATTAATTTGTGGTAAAATATCGGGTAATATGGAGGTTATTGATATTGATTTGAAGTACGATATAAGCGGAGATTTATACGATAGGTACACTAGACTATTAAATGATAATGCAAGTGGCTTATATAACCGCTTAATGATACTTAAAACGCCTTCTGGCGGCTATCATTGGATATATCGTTGTGAAGAAATACAAGGTAATCAAAAATTAGCACGAAGGGAAGCTACAGGTGATGAGTTAACTATAAAGCGAGAGAAGTGGAAGGTGCTTATAGAGACAAGAGGCGAGGGTGGATATATAGCATCGTTCCCAAGCGATGGGTATCAAGTAATGCAGGGTAAGTTTTCAGAAATACCTACCATATCGACAAGTGAGAGAGATGTTATCCTATCGTGCGCAAGAACATTTGATGAGGAAATAAAAGAAGTTCACATCCCTAAGTCAACAATGAATGTTTCAGGAAAAACCCCTTGGGATGATTATAACGACAGAGAAGATGGTTTATCGGAACTTTACGCTCACGGTTGGTCTGAGGTAAAGACAACATCAAGTAGGATTTATTTAAAACGAGCGGGAGATACCACCGCATTGCACAGCGGTAACTATTTAATAGATAGAAAATTATTTAAGGCGTTTAGTAGTAGCACTCAGTTTGAGCCAGAGAAAGCTTACCCGCCATTTGGAGTTTACGCTATATTAAATCATAACGGAGATTTCAGTTCAGCCGCAAAAGCCTTATATAGAGAAGGGTATGGAGAGCAGAAGGTTAAACTTAGCCCAACGGAACAATATGAGAAAGCGTGGGAAAAATCTAAGGATGACGAGGATATTGATTTAGCTGAATTTATTTCAGACGATGAAGAAAATGATAAGTATTGCGATGACACTAGAAGTGGTAAGATAGAGCGAGGATTAACAACTGGTTCTAGGGAATTAGATGAGTATTTTGTTTATAAGAGAGGTACGCTTGTTATGGGCGTGGGGCATACAAATGTCGGGAAAACTATTACTATGCTTTTTCTTAAAATGATTCCAGCTGTACTACACGATTGGCGCATAATTATAATATCTATGGAGAATAAGTCTGGGTTTATCAAAAGAAAACTCATGGAGATGTATATGTGTAGGCCGTTATCTGAAATGACAGATGAGCAATATGAATACGCTAAAGTTTTTGTTAATAAAAGATTTACAATATTACGAGGCAGAGGAGGATTAATAAAAGACATACCTAGACTAATGAAGGTGCTGTATAAAATGACATCCGATAGTGAATACAATTCAGTATTAATTGACCCGTATTCTGCTTTTGAAAAATCAAATAAAGGAGAGAATACGCACGAATATGATTATAGGATGGTGGGTGAATTTTTAGATTTTACGGAAAGAACCGATGTATCTATGTTTCTTAACGCTCACACTTCAACGCAAGCTAGGAGGCAGGCTTCAAGAGATGATGACGGATTACTTAAAGCGCCATTTATGGATGATGTAGAGGGTGGTGGAAAATTTCCGAACAGAGTAGACACATCAATTATATTTCATAGAAAAACAAATGCAGAAGCCCCTATTTGCTATACCACAGAGTTTTACAATGATAAGGAAAGAGAAACTGAAACGGGCGGAAAGCCAACCCCAAGAGATAGCCCTGTTAACTTAGTCGCTCACCATAGCCTTACAGAATTTTTAATTAATGGCTCTAATCCCATAAGGAAGTGGCACGAAGAAAACGGAACTATGGGATTTAAAAAGCCAGAAACATTATCTGAGGCTAAAGAAAGGATAAGCGCTATGCCAATAAATAATTCATTTGATGATGAATCAAGTGAAGCCCCATTTTAAAACAAATAATTATGAAAAAATTAACAAAAATACATTACGAAAAGAACATCCTACCAACGTATTCAGTGGAATGGAAGGAAGTTCTTAAGGATGACGAAACAAACAAAAAGTTTATAGAAATAGCTAATGAATCAGTAGTAAATGACCTTAAGATTAAAATAAAATTACTGAAATTAATGCCCACTCCAGATGAGTATAAAAAGGAAGCATTGAGCTATTTGGAATCAATGTTAAATGAGTACACTATTTAGATTACATTAATAAATGTTAAAAAGCTTGTCAATCAGAAAGTTAAATAATATATTTGAGTAAAATTTAGAGATATGAGCTTAACTAAAAGAAACATAGAGCAATTTAATTCTGGCTACGATGGAATGGATGATGAATACTTCTATCGCAAAGCACAAGAAGCAGAATATAGAGAAATGACAAATGAAATACCGTACTTGGAGCGACTTAGGATTGAAGATGCAAAGCTTAAACAAGCTATCGAAGCATCAGCTAGAGCAGCTATTGGAAGTAATGACAAGGCATCACGGTTACATTAACAGTGAGTTTACAGAGAAAAGAAAGAAAGCAATTGAACATTTAATAAAAGAAAGATGAACTACGATGATTACAAGATGTCTAATCCTTACGATGACGAGGATGTATTTGGAAATACAATTGATATTGAAGAAGAGGAAAACGAAGCTGCCGATAGAGCAGATGATTATAATGATGAATTAAAACTAGAACAATGATAAGTAAAGAAGAGGTTAAGCAAGGAATATCAGGCATTAAAGCGTATTTAAAAATTTTAAGTAAATAACAATTAAATTAAATAAATTATGAGTTTAACAAGCAATGATGGAGGGTCAAAGAACCCCGCAAAGAAGTTTTTTTCTTGGAAAGGTGGAATTGGAGTATGGGAATACTACGACAAAGACAAACAAGAAAAAGTGCAAATTTCAGACACTATGTATATAGTTCCTTTAGATGAACTATCAACTATTAAAGGATGGCACGATGGCTCTCAGTCGGGTATATACTCTAATGAAGTTAAAAGCCTTAATGAAGAAGAGTTATCCGTTAAGTCCTTTAAGGGTGGAGAACTAGCTAAAGGGTTGTACTCTAGTATTAAGGGTAACTTACAAGGAGGTAAGTTCTGTAAGTCTGTTTATGCAGCGATACTAGACTCTAAGGGTAATGTAATTGAAATGGTAAACTTTAGTTTCTCTGGTAGTTCTTTAGGCTCTTGGATTGAGGCGGAAATTAAAATCAAAGAAGGTAAAATCTTAACCATTTCTAAGAACCCTGAGCAGCAGAAGAAAGGTGCTACTACATACTACGTTCCAAAGATTGTAAAGTCTGATAAGCGTGATGCTATTATGGCTGAATGTGAAGGATTAGACAGAGAACTTCAAGAGTATTTAGGTGGGCATAAAAACGAGCAGCCTAAAGCAGCAAGTAAGCCTAAGGAAAGTTTTGACAAGCAAACGGCAGCGCCAGTAGCTGAGGATTCTGGATTACCATTTTAATCTATGATTAACAATTACACAAGCAAAGCAGAGGAGGTTCTAATTGAGCCTTCTTCTGCATTGTCTTTAGCTGTTTAAAATATATTTAAAATTATGAAAGAAGAAATAGAAAGTAAACTATCCCCGCAACATAGGGTGGTAGTAGACTCTTTAAGAGAGCAATTAGGAGATGACACAGTTAATATACTCCTAGAGTTTGGTTATGAAATAGGTAAAGCAGATGGAGTAGAGATGTTCTTTCAGCAGACTAAAGACATTTTAAAGGAAGTATAACACCAAGCTAAGAAACGTAAAGCGAAGCGTATGTTTCCTTAGCGACTTTTAGTGCACGTTTTAATGTGCGGAATATTAAAAACTTAAAAATACAATGGAACAAATAACAGAAGAAGAAAGAGATTTACTATTTAACACTTGGACTAGCAGGGATAAGGTGGTGTTTCTTAATGACATTATACTTAACTCTAATGAGCCTATTGCAACAGAGAGATTATTGTATGAAGTGGCTCAGAATATATGGGAGAACTGTATAGATAGAAAGTTAGATTTAATGAGTAAAAATGAAATAGTATGATAAGTAATAATGATTGGTTTGAGGTTATTAATACTCCTAAGTCGCTATCTCCATTCGAGCAAGTGTTACTTAAGATTGGTGTTGAGGCGGAAAGGGTGAACGCAAAAAAAGATTACCTAGAACTAAAGAACAGACTTCTTTCTTACTTTGAAAATCATCACCATATAGACAGAGATAAGTTATTAACTAAAACTAAGACTAGAAAGGCAGAGATTGTAGAAACTAGGCAAATGATAATGCACTGCCTGAGACTTAATACAAATGCTTCATTAAGAATGATAGGCGATTTGTTTGATAAAGACCACTCCACAACATCCCATTCAGTTAAGGCTATAAATAATTTGCTAGAGACAGACACTGTATTAAGAATTAAGTATTGTGATATGCTTAAAAATTGCGGAATGGAAACTAAAGCTACTAGATTAGTAAAGAGATACAATAAAAAATGAATTACGAATTAACATTAACGACACACGAAAAGAGGACTACGGAAATCTTTGGAGATATAGATACCCTAGAACTTCATACCGTTCCTATTGAAACGTTAGAGGCTATGAAGAACCATTACCTTGTATCACTATCATATTTAGGGGAACTTAAAACCACTAAGGGAAATGCCCTAAACGAATCTAAAACAGCCTTAAAAATAATCCTAACCGAAAAGAAAATAGAATACTTAAAGGACTTAACGGGTTCTGATAAGGCTAGAATAGCTACGTTATACGCAGAAAGAGACTGTGAAACAGAAATTAAAGGAGTATCTATTTTAGAAAACGAATACAAAGAAGTAAGTAATAGGTATTCTGTATATGATACTATTATACGCTCTCTTACGCAGACAATAAGCGTAGTTAAGAATGAAATGCAATCACAGCAATTTATAAAAGGGAAATAATATTATGAATTTTATAGGTAAGGATTGGTTAGATTATAATAAAATAAGGTATTCTAATCCGTTCTATAATGGCTCTTTGAAGGTGGGTTATCCGATAAACATAAAAGACATAATAAACAGCGACCTAAAACGGGTTATTCCAGAATCATTAGGAATATACCACTTATTTAAAAATGGTGAGTTAGTTTATATAGGTATGAGTAAGTGTATAAAAAAAAGAATATCAGAACATTATAATAGTAATGATATTGACTTTAATGAAGCATTATGGTTTTGCGCTGAAATTGCAAATAAAAACATAAAGGATATATTTAGAATAGAGAGATTGATGATTATAAAGTATAAGCCAAAATTTAACACAGCATACCTATAATGATTTCCGCCACACAAAGAGAATACAATTACTTCAAGCGCAACGGACATTGCTTTGATTTAGGCTCATTAGCGTACAATGAACTAACAACTGAAGGTAAGATACCAAAGAAAGCTGATAACCCGTCAAAAGGCTTAGAATACGCTAAAGACTCACTCGTAGAGGTATATGAGATAGATAAAGAATTAGCCAACGAACAAATGACTAAATACTGGCAAGATAGAATAGATAATATAGATGAATTAGTTAACAGAGCGATTAAGTTAAAAGGGAGTAGCGTGTTAAGGGATGCTGTATTTATGTATTTCAAGCGATACATAGTTAATGAATATTTTAAAACATTATAATGAAATCAGATAACGACTTATTTAAAATAGGGGCTAGATTAGCCCTACACGGACAAAGCTTCATAGAAGTGTTAGATGATATAAAAGGCACTAAGCTGTACAATAAGAAGCCTAAGATGCTGCTCAATCAGTTAATGAAAGAGTTAGAAAAGGATGTGAGTGTAGGTGGTGTGTTTGTAGAAGGTCAGGATGTAATTACTAATTTATCACAAAAGATTGATGAAATAGTTGATAAGGAATTAGATGACACTATATTTGAGTTGAAGAAAAGTTAACACCAAGCTAAGAAACGTGCGTAGCAATGTTTCCTTAGCAACTGTTGGATAACGGATTTTTAAGGCACGAAAAAATATGTTTGAATGATTAACAAAAAGAAACCCTGTAAAGACCCTAACAACACAGAAGATGGTAAGCTGTGTTATTACTTTACTAAAAAGTTTGGTTGTAAAGATTGCTCCGCTAAATACAAGCCTAAAACAAAAACCAAGAAAGTAAGGCAAAAGATTAAGCAAGTGTCATCTAAAAGGGCTAGGATGAATCAAGCTTACACCATTTTAAGAAGATTATTTTTAGAGCAGAACCCTAAGTGTGAAGTTTATCCAAACCTAGATGCAACGGAAATTCATCACAAAATGAAAAGAAATGGAGAAAGATTACTAGATTCTACTCTTTGGATGGCAGTCAGCCGTGAAGGGCATTTATATATTCACGCTAACCCAAAGGAAAGTTACGAAAAAGAATGGTTAATTAAAGGATAGAGATATGAAACTAATAGCAATAATAGAAAACATTAAGGAGGATTTAGTATGAAAGAAACAACATACTCTTGGAGTAGAGTTAATTACACTTGCCTAGCTGCATTTTATCAAAACTATGTACTAGAAAATAAAGGTGAAGATAACATATGGAATGTCGGGGGAAAATTTGAACACGACCTAATGGAACACGCAGCTAAAGACGAAATGACGCAAGAGGATTGCTTAGAAGCCGTTAAGAATAGCTGGTACGATGCTGTTGATGGATTAGATAACCCTTTTGGATATTACAATAAAGAAGGTGAACTAGTAGAAGCCGCTGAACATTACTATAATAAAACACTTCCCTTCTTTACTAAAGAGAATACTAATTGGCTGTTAGGTGAAACTGTTTCGGTGGAGGAACACCTAGAATTTACCCTTCCTTCGGGCAAGAAATTTCAAGGCTTTGTAGATAGGGTAAGCGTTGATAGTGATGGAAAGAGCAATTTAACCATTAGGGATTACAAAATAAGCAAGCGATTCACAAGAAAAAACGTAAAAGAAAAGGCTAGACAGTTATACGTTTATGCTTATGGCTATCATCAAATACACGGACAATACCCCGAACAGCTTATATTTGAGTTCTTTCAATTTTGGGACAAACCAAAGGTTATTAAGTTCAATAAGGCTGATATGGATGAGGCTATTGAGTTCGTTGAAGGCAGAATACTAGAGATTGAGGGTAGATTAAAGGTAGAAAAAATGGGTATGAAGGGAATGTTTACCCCTGACTACAAAGAACTATTAGATGAAAAAGGAGAGCGTAATATGTTCTGTAAATCTGTCTGTGGATTTCGCAGTAGTTGCCCTTTTATTGACGGAAACCACCTCAAAATGTTTAAAACAAAAGGGTTACAGGATATAGAAATAAAAAAATAGAGTATATTCGTAAAAACTAAAATCAAATGTTATGAGTAAGTGGTTTAAATATGACACTAAAATAGATGGACTTTTAGGTTCTGGTAGGTCTGATTGGAGTAAAATGGCAAGAGAAATACTAGGAGATGTTGAGTATAGTAAAGTAGATGCTCTAAGGAAGTATATTAAGAGGAGAAACGGAAAGTTAGATTCTATTATAGATGAGTCCTTACACCGAAACAATATAACAGCTAACTCTTGGAAGGTGGCTTGGGTAAAAGATTCTGAAACGGGAACATCTACATTAGTTAAGAACGTTGACTTTAAAGACGAGGTTGTAGACTACGATTTGATTAAAGAGGATATGATTACAGAGATGAGTAAGCTATCCCCTAAAGTTAAGAAATACAAGAGAAAGAATATAAAGGATGCTCATTGTCTTATTTTAGATATAGCTGATTTACATATAGGTAAGTTAGCCACAATGCAAGGAACGGGTGAATACTACGATGTAGACTTAGCGATTAGCAGAGCAATTGAAGGAAGTGAATCACTGATAGACAAGTCTAAGCCGTATAATATAGATATGGTTTACTTTGTAATAGGTAATGATATACTCCATATCGACAACACTAAGAGAACGACAACCGCTGGAACTCCACAAGATACAGATGGGATGTGGTATGACAACTTTAAGATAGCTAGAATTGTTTATTGTCAGATAATACAAAGACTTACCACAATAGCGCACGTTAATGTCATCCATTGTCCGAGCAATCACGATTATATGAGTGGATTTATGTTAGCAGATGCTGTTAGTTGCTACTTTCATAATAATAAAAACGTAACGTTAGACGTTAGTAATATACACAGAAAATACGCTAAGTATGGAGTCAATATGCTGTCTTTCTCACACGGTGATGGGTGCAAGCTAGACCAAATACCATATCTTGCCGCTCACGAAGAGAAGCAAATGTGGGCTGAAACAGAATACAGATATGCTTATTTACATCACATACACCATAAAGATATGTTTAAGTTCAGAAGCGGCAAGGACTTTATAGGCATGACTGTTGAGTACCTACGTTCTCCTAGCGCAGTAGATTTATGGCACAAAAATTCGGGCTACTTTGGGGCAAAGGTTGCTATTGAAGCATTTATACATCACCCAGAATTAGGACAGATAAGTAGGCTTACACACAACTTTTAAGAATCCTTTTAAATATTTTTAACAGAAAGAGCCTTTGCTATGTAGAGGCTCTTTTTATATTTGTATCAAATTAAAACTATGAAAAAGAAAGAATTTAATATTGAAGATGCTCTTTGCCCAGAAAGGGATAAGCTAATCATTGAAGGGGAAACTATTACCGCTAAAATAGTGGATGCAGAATTAGATGTTATAGATTGTACGTTTCATAATGACGGTTGCGTACATTTAAACACTAAAGACTATGCTTATCTAACCCTAACAAGAGGAAACTTAGAAATGCTTTTAGGGTTGGTTGATGAAGTAGAATTAGAAATTATTTAAAAACAATAAATTATGAATATCAACACGATAGCCTTTTGATATTGCAGGGTACTAAAAATAATAGAGATTATTAAACTAAAATAAAAAGACAATGAAGAAATACACGGCAGAAGTAGCAACGGGAATACTAATGATTATTATGTTTGCAATTATATTTTTAGGATTATGAAAGAAAAATTTATTATAGCAAATAGAATTGAATTGCATAATGGAGTAATACCGCACTCTAAGTATAGACCTGATAATAAATATCTTCCATTTTATATTGCGGAAATTAAATACAGAAAAGAACATAATATTAAAACAGATGAGTGAAAATAAAATAAAGCCAAAGCACTACGAATCAGATAACGATGTTATAAAGTTTTGCTTAGATAACGATATAGGTTTCTGTGAGGGTAATATCCTAAAGTACATTAGACGATGGAAAGAAAAGAACGGTATCGAGGATTTAAGGAAAGCTAAAGAGTACTTAGATAGACTAATAGAATATTATGAAATGGATTAATATAAAAACACAGAAACCAAAAGAGGGTATTAGAGTATTAGTACACCCTATTGATAATATAGACATTGTAATATCAAGGCTTGAAAATGATAGTGAGTTTGGTGAAATGTGGCACGATGATGACCACAACACATTTAAACTAAGTACTGTAAAATATTGGATGGGATTACCTGATAAGCCTAATGGTGGGTAACGTGATTGTGGTATGGTTAGAAAATTTAACGAAGAAATAAAGGCTTTTCTTCGTCACAAATATTTTATAAATTTGTTACGGATTACACGTTTTGTGTAACGCTTTTGCGTATTAGCCCTCAATCACCATAGTAAATTCATCAGGAAGAATTTCATTAAGTTTTTTCATCGTAGCCTTAGATGATGTTATGTCTCTTTCTCCGTCACCATTAATATCTAAATGCTCTTTACCGCAAAGAATACAACCTAATGTGTGTATATTGTAGTTTCCGCTATGTAAAAGAATATAAGAGCGATTAGGTACATCTAAAACGTGGAAATGTCTTTTGTATTTATCAGACCAACGCTTAACTACCTTATACTCTCCCACTGGAATACAGCTTATCCTCTTAGCGTTCTCCTTCCAAGGCAACTCTAACGTACTGAATGTATATTGAACCCCGTTATTCTCGTTAAAAACGATTGCATAGCCTAGTGTTTGGTTTTCTTCGTGGCTAAATCTTTTAATTAGTAGTTTCATTTCTTTTTCTTAGGAGTAGTACTTTTAGTAACCTCTCGAACCTCTTTTTACAACCTTAGTTTTTGTAGTTCCTTTTTTCTTATTTGTAACAGCCTTAGTCTTGGTTTTACACTTAGCTTTATTTTTCTTAACCATAATTATTTTTTATAACGAACTTTTGTTCCTAGATGTAGCAGATTTATTTGAATATTTAGACGTATAATTACAAAGGTAACGTATTATTAATTAGCACCTATAAACCTACAATTCATTTCTTTTTAGTATGAGTATATCCTTTTTTCTTTAAAGATAAATGTTGCGCCATTGTCTTAGCTACTTTCTTTACGCCTGTTTTGCTATACATATTGTGCATCTTAAATGTTTTTGCCATCTTTTTTATTTTTTAGATTTTGCCCCCGAACACTTCCACCTCTTGCGTGATAAGTTGTTTGGCGTGTTTGGGTCGTTTTGTTTTTTCTTAGATAATTTTTTCTTTATACCTAAACTTCTTGCACAATAACTATCTCCTTTAGGTGTACCTACCTTTACTCTAGAACCACCCT
>Ga0075469_10000856_pt1 | contig 13780 bp, 9 predicted proteins | sample DEB08_DNA_13_FD_77577 | JGI IMG/M metagenome (GOLD analysis project Ga0075469, IMG submission 77577) | Aqueous microbial communities from the Delaware River and Bay under freshwater to marine salinity gradient to study organic matter... | ecosystem: Environmental > Aquatic > Marine > Coastal ...
ATAAAGTTAGCTCCTGCAAGCATGTATTGAGATGCTGCTGCTGCATCCGTAACCGATCCAACTCCTAAAATCATTCCAGGGAGTTCTTCGATTGCATATTTAATTAATTGGTTGAATATCTCAAAGGCAAAATCACCACGGCTGGTAAATTCCATCAGGCGAGCTCCACCATCGTAGCAAGCTTTTAAAACTGCTTTGGCTACGTTTATATCCTTGTGGTAAAATAAAGGAACCATACCCGATTCCTTCATTTGTTGTATAACTTCTAGTCTTGTATATTGTGCCATAATTCAATTATCGAGCAACACGCCCTGAGGCATCTCCACTCATTAGTTTTTCAATTTCAGGAATAGTCACTAGGTTAGCGTCTCCTTTAATGGTGTGTTTTAAACAAGATGCAGCCACTGCATAATCTAATGCTTTTTGATCATCTTCTGGATAATGAATCAATCCGTAAATTAACGCTCCCATAAAAGAATCTCCTCCTCCAACACGATCTACAATATGTGTGATTTGGTACTTTGCACTTTCGTACATCTTTTTACCATCATATAGAACTCCTGCCCAGGTATTGTGAGAAGCAGAAATTGAACCTCGAAGAGTTGTGATTACTTTTGTAGCGCGTGGAAATTTAGCCTGCATTTGCTGACATACGGATAAAAAAGCTTCTGCTTTCACATCTTCTCCTTGTGTGGTAATATCCAATCCTTCTGGCTTAATACCGAAGTGCATTTCTGCATCTTCTTCGTTGCCTAATATGATATCACAGTACGAAGTTAATTCGGTCATAATGCCTTCACGATCTCCATCATAATTCCACAACTTAGCACGATAATTTAGATCTGTTGAAATCGTAATACCCATTGAACTTGCTACTCGAACTGCTTCTAGACATGCGTCTGCTGCGCTCTGAGATATTGCAGGCGTAATTCCTGTCCAATGGAACCATTGTGCATCTTTAAAAACCTCACTCCAATCAACCATTCCGGGTTCTATTTCAGACATGGCAGAATGAGCACGGTCATAAACAACTTTACTCCCTCTACTTACTGCCCCCGTCTCTAAAAAATAAATTCCTAATCGATCTCCACCTTCAACAATATGTTTTGTCCCTACGTTGCGTTTTCTCATTTCCATGAGTGCACACTGACCTATATCGGTTTTAGGGAGACGAGTTATAAATTCTACTGGTACATTATAATTAGCAAGTGAGACAGCTACGTTAGATTCTCCACCCCCGTAAACAACGTCAAAGCTGTTCGCTTGAGAGAAACGTAAAAAATTCTGTGGAGCCAATCGTAACATGATTTCCCCAAATGTGACTACTTTTTTCATTTAACAATTCAGATTATAATTATTATTTAAAACTTAAATACATCAACTCAATGATAATGTTTTTTACTGTATCAAATTGAAATCTTCCACAAAAAAACAAGTAAAACGACTTCTTATTTGGGACATTAATTTGGTTTACCAAATTGGTTTACCAAATATACTAAAAAAACCGAGTCCTAGTAAATGAATCTGTAAAAATTTATTTCGCTGATAACTAATTGATTAAAAGCAAAAAAACTGCGGAAAAATTATTCGCTAATTTCGCCGCAGTTTGTTAATTTATTGTAGCGTTGTATTAGATACCCAATGCTTGTCCACCACCAACTTGGATTGTTTCTGCTGTTAAGAAAGCAGCGTCTTCACTTGCTAAAAATGAAACAACACCTGCCACATCTTTAGGTTGCCCTAATCTACCCAACATAATGTTATTTTTCCAAGAAGCAAAAACTTCTGGTTTGGTCGATTTGATTTGAGCATGGAAAGGTGTGTCGATTGTTCCTGGAGATACAGCATTTACGCGAATACCATATTCAGCTAAATCTTTTGCTAAAGCTCTGGTTATTGCATGCACGCCAGCTTTAGAAGTTCCGTAGATACCAGCTCCTGGGCCTCCAGCATTCCATCCTGCGTTAGATGTATAATTAATAATTGAAGCATAATCACTTTTCTTTAAAAATGGTATTGCCGCTCTGGAACAAAAGAATGTAGAATCTAGATTTAATGCCATTACAAATCTGTAAAATTCAGTTGTCATTTCTTCAAAACGAGATCTTCCACCTAATCCTCCAGCGTTATTGACCAATACATCAATTTTACCGTATTTTTCTCCAATTTTTTGGATGTTTGCGGTTACTTGTTCTTCATTAGTAACATCAAAACCATAGTATTCGGATGTAATTCCTGCTGCTGCAAGTTCTTTAACTCTTTCAGCTCCAGCATCATCTTCGATTCCGTTTAAAATGACCGTATATCCGTCTTTACCTAATCGTTTAGCTACTTCAAAACCAATACCTCCGGTTGCACCAGTAACAAGGGCTAGTCTACTGTTTAATTCACTCATCGTGTTTTATTTATTAAATTATAATTCTATTCTTCTGTTGTTTTTCGAACTGGTTCTATCGTTTTTATTAAAATAAAAATTGATAAAACACCCAAAATAACTGATACTGTTATTGCTATAAATGCAGGAGTATATGATTCGGTTGTGATTCTCCCAATAAACCAATTCATAATCATGGGCGAAACTGCAGCTATTGTTCCAGCTAAGCCAGCTAATGTCCCTACTGATGGCCCTCTAAACAAGTCGCTTGATATTGTTTGGACGTTACCAATTGCAAATTGAAAACCGAACAGAACCAAACCAGCTAAGTATATGAATGTCATGAAATTGCCTTCACCTACAAATTGAATAATGCAAACAAATCCTATAAAGACAAATAAACCACCTAAAGAAATTGTGATTTTCCTAGCAGCGTCTACAGACATCGTTTTCATGAGAAAACCTGAAAACCATCCTCCAATTAAACTCCCTGCAGCTGCCATCAAATACGAAATCCACATGGTACCAGCAATTTGCTCAATACTAAGATCAAAAGTTTTATTTAAGTATATGGGCATCCATCCTGCAAAAAACCACCAAATGGGTTCTATAAAAAACCGACATAGTAAAACGCCCCAAGATTGTTTGTAGCTTAATATTTTAGCTACGGACAGACTTTTTGAATTCTTATCGCTTGGAACTACATCCTTATCTATTCTATCGGCAAGTATTAGATCTCTTTCCTCTTGGGTTACCCAAGGATGCTTCTCGGGTGTTGATTTATTGAGAAACATCCACGGTATGACCCATAATAAACCAAGGGCTCCTAAAATGATATACGTAGTTTTCCAACCAAATTCAGCGTAAAGAAATGCGATGACAAAAGGCGCAATTACGTTTCCAATAGAAGCTCCAGAGTTAAAAATTCCTTGAGCGATTGCTCTTTCTCTAACAGGAAACCATTCCCCATTACTCTTTACGGCTCCTGGCCAGTTTCCAGCTTCACCTAAACCCAATAAACCTCGAACAATTGATAAAGAAATTAATCCTCTTGCAAATGCATGAAAAGCAGAGGCTAAAGACCAAACAACTATAGAGACTACAAAGCCTAAACGCGTACCAATTTTGTCGTATAATTTTCCTGATAAGAATTTTCCAATGGCATAAGTTGCAAGAAAAACATTAAGCATAAAGGCATAATCGGAATTATCCATTCCAAGATCTTTCCCCATTTCTGGCCATAATAAAGCAAATGCAGTTCTGTCAATATAATTTATAACCGTAGCTATAAATATTAGTACTATAACCCACCACCTCAAGCCTTTAATTTTCATAATATCTTTATAATAAAGCAGCATAGATTCAGAATCTATACATCGCTTTGGTTCCCTCTTATTACTTCTATAGGTGGTACAACACCCGTACTGTTTGTTTTACTCTTTTACTATATATTATAGCAATACTGATAAAGTGCCTTGAAGTGTTTCTTCATAGCATCTTTAGCTGCATCTGGATCATTATCTCGTATGGCCTCAAAAATGACATTGTGTTCTTGAATTCCAATAAATGCAGTGTCTTTGTCACACACATGATGTTTTTCGAAATTATTGATAATTTCGGGTGTGATTTTAAGCATAAAAGTATTCAGGGTATGGTTTCCACTTGCGCGAGCTATGGCCAAATGGAAGAGTAAATCTTCTTGTACAGCATCTTCTCCAGCGTTAACTTTATCTGAATATGCTGTTAAAGCATTTTCCATACGAATCAAATCGTCGGTTGTTCTTCTTATTGCTGCTAATTTTACACCTTTGAGTTCTAAAAAAATTCTGGCCTCAACCAATTCTTTAAAAGAGGGTGCAGGTAAACTCAAGATATCGTCAATCATTCCGTTGAGAGCTGTAATGCCAATATCAGCAACGAACGTTCCGCTTTGAGGAATAGATTTCACTAAACCGTAATACTCTAGAGTTTGGAGTGCATCGCGAAGATTACCTCGAGACACATTGAATTTTTCGGATAACATACGTTCAGAGGGAAGTTTATCACCAGGTTCAAAATTTTTAAAATTAATTAAATCCTTAAGACTCGAAATGATCATCTTTTTTGTACTCTGAATTTCATTATCTATTATCATATTCCTATTATTTATTATTCAACTATACTAATCTAGTATAATTCAAAAATAAGAAATTCCAAGCAACATTAATCGTGGGAAATTTCTAATTCATAATATTTCACTCTAGCAAAGGAATTCTCATCTCTACTTTGAAAATAATTACCTGCTTTAAAATAGTTTTCAAAAATTCCCCATTTTTGAATGTGAATACTATTGTAAATGATGGAATAAAGGTCATTAAAAATAATCTCCATATTCCCATCGGAAACAATCACTTCAAGAGTAAACTTATTATGCCCAACGTCAATTGGAATGGTATATCCATCGTCGTCACCCCAAGCACTTTCATGCAATAACTCTTCATAGGAAGCATTCAAATCTTTTACTACTTTAGTTTTGATTCTAACACGACCTTTGTCCCAATATATCTTAAGCATTGGAGGAGCATTGTTATCATCCTCACCTATCAAATCTCGTTGAACGTTAGTAAGACGTCCATGAATTTGCATGATGATAACCTTATGTGGTTTTCCATTTCTATCTAATGACACTTCTGGAACCGACAATACGCCACGCATACGGCCACCTTCGGCAAAAGTCCAATTGGTATTATCACTTCCAGGAACCATTTGTTCTCGCAACTCAGTTCTTGAATATGATGAATTCGCAGTAGTTGATTTTGGATACGCATAAAAAACTAGAGAACCATCAATAGAATCGTTATAAAAAAACGGTTTTAAAGTCTCGCTATTTGCATAGTCCAATATCTCGGGAGGACGTACTGAAGTTGGATTACCAATGGGTAAGGTTATTTTCCAGTTGTTTAAATCAATATTTGGCAATAAATAATTCATATTACCTGAAGTAGTTGTCGCTGTAGTACTTCCCGCTGAATTATCAACGGAAGTACTACTTTGACTGTTTATTAATTTATTTTCGGCTATGTATAAATCTAGATCACTTGAATCACTATTCAAGCTTTTACAACCAGAATAGGCAAACAGAAAACTTAGAGATAAGCAGAACAAAAATGTATTTTTTAAAAACTTTAACTTCATTTATCTATTCAAATTTTATTGTGCTGGATAAACTTTTACATTATCAATATAGGCGTCAACAGAAGTAACTCCATACATCCATATTGATACCAAACCACTATCATTAGCAGTAAATGTTTGTCTTACAAAAGTAAAATTCCCTTTCCCAAGAATAGCATCTCCAACATGTTGTAAGATAGGTCCAGCAACTGAGCTTGCCAATGCATCAACACCATCATTGAAGTGTCCGTCTAAAATTTCGACTACAACTCGATCACCAGTAGAGTCAAGACCAGCACCTCCAGTTTTAACTGAATAACTATATTCTAAAACATAATCACGTCCAGGAGAAACTGTTAATGCTTGATAAGCAAAACGAGTTGAGCCGCTCAAATTAGGCCCAGCAGAAGTTCCTCCTGTCCATTTTGCGCCTGCAGTTTTACTCCCATTATCAGAACCATCATAGTTCAAGTTTTCACCATCAGAACTCGAATTGAAAGGACTAGTAGTTCCCCCAGTAAAAGTAGAAACTTTCCAGTTGTCTTGACCATCATTAAAATCTCCATTTAAAATCTCAGGAGCAATGGCTGGTGGCTCTGGTGGCTCTACAACTGTAACTTGTGCAGAAAATGTATCACTCTGATTTAACTTATCCGTAGCAATTAAAGTGACTGTATAGACTCCTTCCGCTGGATATGTATAGGAAGGTTCTTTTTCGGTTGAACTAGCTCCAGCGTTTCCAAAATCCCATGTATAGTCTGTAGCGCTTTTTGATGTATTTGAAAAATTGTAAATTAAAAAATCATCCGATTCTACTGCACTAAAACTTGCACTAGGTGGAGTAAGATCGGCAATAGAACCCGTTTCTGGTAATTCTGTTTTTTCACAGGAAATCATTACCCCAAGAAAAAGGAAATTAACTAAAAGCGCAAACGGTACGCTTATCGCTTTTAGAGTAAAATTATTATTAAATTTTTTCATAAGATTATATTTTTAATAGGGACTTGAAAATTCAAGTCCCTACTATTATTAACTAATTAGGGGTTTTAATAGCCAGGGTTTTGTGACAATAAACCTAAACTCAATCCAATTTCTCTTTGAGGAATTGGCAATAAAATATCTGTACTTGAGAATCCTAAACCATTAGCAGATGAAAAAGCTGACAACACATCTTGTGCAACTCCAAAACGGATTAAATCAAATAGTCTATGGTTTTCAAAAGCTAGCTCTACTCTTCTCTCATTCAACAAAGCATTTTTTGTCACTATTGTTACTGCATCCGTTAGACCTGCTCGATCACGAACTGCCTGAAAAGAAGCTAAAGCTGTTGGATCAATTGTTTCATTAGCTCCTGCCAAAATAGACTCAACATGCATTAATAATACATCCGAATAACGCAAAACAATCCAATCATTACCTGCTTTGGTCGGATCGCTAACATAAGGTGCATTCAGTTCTCCATTAGGGAAATACTTTGCAACTTGATATTGTTCAGGCTGACTTGCATCTTGTCTGAAAGATACAGCAGAACGATTTCCTCCAAAAGATTCGAAGGCGGCTCGAACATCAGCTGTAACATAATTCACTCCTGATGTTCTCCCCACAGCATTAAGCCATTCCGCAGAAAAATTCTGACTATCAAGACCACCAGATGCGTATCCAATAGCAAAAATAGTTTCAGCATTTGACTCATTATAAAATACATCATTGAAGTTTGCTTCTAATGAAAAGTCACCACTCGAAATAACACTTTCTAACAGTGTGCGAGCTTCTGTATAATTACCAAGTGTAAGATGAACTTTAGCTAATAACGATTGAGCAGCAGAACGAGATGCTCGGGTACGGTAATCATTATTCAAATTTGTAATAGCCGTATTCAGATCGCTAACTATTAATTCGTAAACTTGAGCTACGGGGACACGGGTAAATGCTAGATCTGTATTTAAAGGATCGATAGTTTGATCTATTAACGGAATATCACCATATAAACGAACCAAATTAAAATTAGCGTAAGCTCGAACAAATTTTGCCTCACCCTCAAATAAAGCAGCAGATGATTCAGCTGATTCTAGATTTTCCAAAACCGTATTAGCGCGAAAAATTACATTGTAAAAACTTCTGTAATAATCACCAACAATACCATTGGTTGATTCAAGAGTATAGCTTTCAAATTGGGCTGCTTCTCCCTCACTACTTTTGGTTCTAGTGTTATCAGAACGCATTTCAGTGACATAGAATTCTACTTGTGTTGAATGGTTATCATTTGAAGAAGTAGAATTAACCCCTTGAAGGCCATCATACATATTGATGACTGCGGTTTCAACTTGGTCCGCATCTTTATAATAATTGGATCCATTGATTGCAGAAGTTAATTCAGGCTCTAAGAAATCACTCTCACAAGAAGAAACAAACGCTCCTAACAAAAATAGCGTTAAAATTTTTATATGTTTCATAATATATATTTTTCGTTTATTTATTAAAATTCAATATTCAGTCCTAATGAAATCGTACTGAATATTGGGGATCCAGCTCTTTGATATCCGTAGGTCGTTGGAGAGGTGTCATTTATAGACTCTGGATTAAATCCAGTATAATCTGAAGCAGTTTTATAAATCAAGTTTTGACCTGAAACATAAACCCTTGCTGAATTGATATTCAAATCTGTTAAGATTTTTGTTGGAAATTTAAATCCTACATTCAAGTTTCGTAGTGCTATATATGAAGCATCTTGAATGATATCATCCGTAAATATTTTTTGTTTTATAAAACCTTGATCAGGAGTCGTTGATGTATCGAAATCTTGAGAAGAATTGAAATGATTGAATATGTATTGATCACCAACATTTCTAATTTTTGCACCCTGACTTGATTGAATTAAGAAACTCAAATCAAAATTACCGAGTCTAAATTCATTCGTTAAACTCCAAACAACATCAGCATAAGGGTCACCTAAAATAGTTTTATCATCGTCATCAATTAATCCATCTCCATTTAAATCTTTTACATAAACATCTTGTGCTTCGCCACCAATCGGGTGATACGGATCTTTAATGAATTCTAATGGAATATCGCGGTCAACAACCCATCCGTAAAAGGAAGAAATTGGGTTTCCAACTGAATTAACCCATTCAGCTGCACGTTTACTGTCGACATTTTGAATCTGACCATCAGAATCTCCAAAATCTAATAATTCGTTATCGTTTGTTGAAAACAAGAAAGTTGATTTCCAGGAGAAGTTATCAGTTACTATATTTTTGGTGCGAAGCTCTAATTCGAGTCCACTGTTTTTCACTTTTCCAAGATTGACTAACGCACTATTAAAACCAGTGGTAGAAGAAACTGGATTGTCAATTAATAGTTTATCACTTGTACGTTCATAGTATTCAATAGAACCGGTTATTCTATTAGAGAATAATCCAAAATCAATTCCAGGATTAATTTCTACAGAACTCTCCCATTGTAAACCAGGGTTAGCAATATTGATTGAGTTGAATGCAGTTGCACTTACTCCGTCTACAATTGCGGTTGATGACTCTAATAAAGATTCGAAGGGGAAATTATCAACCAAAACATTTCCAGTGTCAAAGAATGGGTTTCCAGACACTCCATAACTGAAACGAAATTTCAAATTACTCAAAACATTATTACCTTTTAAAAAGTCTTCATTGGCAATATTCCATCCAACCGAAACTGCAGGGAAGTTTCCATATTTAGAATTAGGTCCAAAAGCATGATAACCATCGCGACGAACACTAACCGAAGCCAAATATTTGTCATTGTATGCGTAGTTAACTCTTGCAACATAAGAGATCAAACGTTGAGTAAAATCATACGATTGTCCTACAACAGTAGTAGGATCTGCAGCGCTTATGGTTTGTAATAAATCGGATTGATATCCAGCACCTGACAATTGCTCAAATTCTGTATCCCACTTCTCAGCTGAAAATCCTAGAATAGCACTTATCTCATGTCCGTTAATCTCTTTATCATAGGTAAAGAAATTATCTGTAACAAAATGAATTCTGTTTTCGCTAGAAGTTGTGTAGTTTGCTGCAGAAGCTCCATTTCTATTGGATTGAACACCTTGCCAGCGATCACGTTTTGTGTTTTGAAAATCACCATAAATTGTTGTCTTGAAATTCAATCCTTTAGCAATCTTATATTTTAAATATAGGCTTCCATAGATTTTAAATTTATAGTCATTACGATCTCGTTCCAATACTTTTGCAGCTGGATTAGTATTAGAAGTATTACTAATATCTGTTCCGCTTGTAACTGCAACATTATTAACTATATCCCAATCATCAAACATTCGTTGTATTGCATAATCTCCAATTTGGGCATTTGCATATTTTCCTCCATCGCGAACTCGGTTAACAAACTGAATGGTGTTAGCGTCTAAGTACAATGGCAACCAAGGTGTTTGACGAAGAATATCATGGGTAGATCCATCGAAACGTCTTCTATTAGAATAAGAAGGGCTAAGGTTCACTCCTACTGAGAACTTATCGTTTAATTTGGTGTCAATTTTTAATTTAACATTATATTTTTTATAGTCATCTGTCAACAATACCCCTTCGTCATGAACATAATTCAATGCCGTGCTGTACTTTGTTTTTTTATTTCCTCCACGAACTGCAAAAGAATTACTTGTGATTTGACCACCATCAAAAATCACGTCTTGCCAAGAACGATCTACTCCAATTTGTAATTTACGTTGTGTTCTTGAAGACAAAGCACCAGTTGCTGCTAACTCTTCAGCAGCTTCGTCAGCAATTGAAAAAGAATAGGCATCACTTTGGCGTGCTTCTTTAAAACCAACGAAAGTGTTATAACTAAATTTGGTTTTTCCTTCTTCACCTTCTTTGGTAGTAATTAAGATGACACCATTTGCACCTCTTGACCCATAAATTGCACCTGAAGCTGCATCTTTCAAAATTTCAAATGAAGCCACATCGTTCATATCTAATGAACCTAAGTAATCATTATCTACTAAAAGGCCATCAACTACGATAGCAGGATCTGATTTTCCAGTAATAGATCCAGTTCCACGAATTCTGATGGTCGGTGCTGAACCCGCTTCGCCTTCAGTTGCAGAAATATTAACACCAGAAACTTGACCTACTAAAGCATCGTCTACACGCGAAACCGCAATTTGATCTAATTTCTCATTGGTTATTTTAGAGATTGCCCCTGTTAAATGGCTCTTCTTTTGAGTACCATAACCAGTAACTATAATTTCATCCAATTCGTTCAAGTCTTCAACTAAGCTTACGCTTACATTATCTTGACCTGTAAACTGTACTATTTGAGTAGTGTAACCCAAATAAGAAATTTCTAGATTTTCATTTTGTTCTACTGCAATAGAAAAGTTTCCGTCAAAATCGGAAGTTGTTCCATTGTTAGTTTCTTGTACAATTATAGTTGCCCCTGGTATTGGTTCACCGTTTGCATCTGTAACTGATCCACTGAGTTGTGTTTGTGCAAATCCAAAGGCTACGCCCATAAGAACAAACAACAGTGTTACGTGAGATTTAATTTTCATACGTTGTTAATAGATAGTTTAATTTGATTAATTTTTAAAAAATCGTTTCAAAAAGAATCGATCGCACTAAACGTTGATATGAACAAAAATATTTATCTTTGTAAATCATTGCTTAGGCAGTGTCTTTATTACTTCCCTCTTGTTATTGAAGTAATTATAAAAGGGTAGGTACAACTACCCTTTTTCTATATCACATGATCTGGAAAACCAGATTGGTTTACCAAATTGGTTTTCCAAATATATTAAAAAAATTGAATCCCCAAACTGTTTGACCGCTTTATTCCATAAAATCCTCACGGATTGGACTAAAAACATCAATTAATTCTCCCGCTTCGGTGCAAATTGCTCCATGAAGCACATTAGTTGGGATATAAAAATTGTCTCCAGTCTTAAGTGTTTGCGTCTTTCCATCAATGGTTACATCGAACGATCCTGAAACAACATGGGTTACTTGAGAATGATGGTGCTGATGCATAGGTCCAATACCTCCTTTTTCAAAGGCTACGTGAACCAACATGATTGAATCATCGTATCCCATAATTTTTCTTTTTACACCCTCACCTACAGTTTCCCAAGGAATGTCTTTTGTGAGTAAAAACTCTTTACTAGTTCCAAAACTTTTCATTGTTATTATTTTATTGTTTGTATTAAATAAGGGCCAGTCCAATTCATTTTTTCGCCATTTATCTCAATAGCGTGCTTTTGGTCTTCACCTGAATCTTGATTAGATAAAAACACTTGAATAGGCTGTCCTGTGGTTAATTCGATCGTGATTGCTGTATATGCAGCAGTATCTAGGGTACTGGTAATGTTTTTAATAGATGAAGTTGCATTTATCGCTATTTCACTCACAGGACTATAACGTCCATGTATTTCAATTGCAGATACAAATAAGGTAGCAGCTGTATTTTTTCTTCGTATTATAAAGGAGGAATCGTTCCTTAAATTAAACTCAGGATCATTGGCGCCTAATTGAGTGAAAAGAAATTCATCCTCGGGCGTATTCATCATGGTAAGGGTTCTGAAAGTCGTGCCAGAAAACCAGCTTAACTGGTTTACAGGCTTTCCGTTTTTCGCTTTCGAACGAAGCCATAAATGTTGATATCCATTATCTTTCCCCAGTGGCAATAGAGAAGCTTGTGACTCAAGCGGAAAAGTAGTTGACATAATTTGACCGAAATAGTGATAGGGTAAATCGTATTGGTTTTTATCTTTCGAATCAACCTTAAACACATCCAGAATAAGTTGATTATCTAGGCGATCGTCTTCGATTAACAATAGGGTACGATGCATCTTCACATCTTTATAGGCATTATTTTCTTTTGCACTGATCAGTTGGTTTCCATTTTCGGAAAGAACACTAAAATATTTGTCCGAATGAAATTGACTTCCAATTGCATATTTCCCTTCAAAATGAGAAGTTTCGTTAACCACAAGGGTGTTATGTGCTATGGTTTGTTTTGCCCAAGTTGTGTTTTCTTTTAGGTATCCTCCGCCATTTTTCTGATCAATATTAACAAAGCGCGCTAAACCATAATCTTGTAAAACCTCTTCTCCTTTATGATATAATGAAAATGAAAGCTTGTCGTAATGACCATGACTATTTCCATGAGCAGAATATTTAGCAACTAAATTGAGTTCTTCTTCTTGAGGTCCAGACCTAAGAATACTAATTCCGCCTTGCTCTCCGTTGGGGCCATCGGTTAGCTCCATAGATTGTTTTTCAAAGGCCTTTGTTTTTCCTTCAGCAATTGCAAGTGCTACTGAAAAACCAGCATCATCTAAGGTCAATTTACCTTGCTTTTTGGCGATAGAAAGTAATCCTGGATTTTGATCTCCGTAGTGATACGCTATGTCGACTGCAGAAACCAATTCTCTTGAAAAATAAGACATCCCTTTTTGCGCATCATTTAAAGGGTAAAATGCACCGTTCGAATCGGTAAGGTTTAGTAAGGTGTTTACTGCCTTAAGAAGCACACCACCTTTGTATTCAAATATTTTTTCTTGTGGGCGCATATTGTTCAATCCAACAGCAAAAAGCAAATAAGGATACATTGCATAACGCTGATAATAGGGAGCTTCGGTATAATAGCCTTCTGGAGAAAAAGGGGCTTCTATATTGGCTAAGAATCCTGCTTTTCCGGTTTCATCCTTAATAAATCCGCCGTCATTGTCCTTTGCATTAGCATCGATTCCATCTTGTTTTAATCCGTATAAGGCACGCTGAATAAGTTCTTCATCTTCCATAACCAAACCAATCATTCCGACTGCGGCATTACCCCAAGTACTGTGGTTATGAATTCGATTAAAGTACTGTGGGTTTGTCACAGAGATATAATCTGCAAAGGGTCGAAACAATTCTTTTTCAAGATATTTTCTTTCTTTTTTACTTAAGAAGTTATAAACGCAATCGTATGCTTGACTTACGTATACCAACCAATTGGAGTCATTCAAACACTGCCAGAAAATCTTTCCACGTGCATAGGAACGGGGTTGAGGGTGAATAGGCAACGACTTGTAAATTCGAGCATATTCCATTAAAACCACTTTCACATATTCAGCATAGACTTGATCATCTAAAATTTGAAACAACACTCCTGCTTTTTGTAAAATCAAAAAGTTTTTTTTGTGTCGTTCATGAGTATAACCTCCCGCCATGTCTTTGGGTGTTGGAACATGAATTCCTGTTTTTATTTCTGCATCTACTT
>Ga0075469_10000866_pt1 | contig 13709 bp, 10 predicted proteins | sample DEB08_DNA_13_FD_77577 | JGI IMG/M metagenome (GOLD analysis project Ga0075469, IMG submission 77577) | Aqueous microbial communities from the Delaware River and Bay under freshwater to marine salinity gradient to study organic matter... | ecosystem: Environmental > Aquatic > Marine > Coastal ...
ACAGTAATATGTTTTTTGTCAAAGTTTGTATCCGTTGGGTGTTCTTATTACGGTTTGAAACAAAAAAGTTAACATTTTTAAATGTCATTGGAGTAATAAAAAATACACTTTAAGCAATGAAAAACCTAATTGATTTAAAACGTGTGAGATAAAAAATGCTTTATTTGATAATTATTTAACGGATTAAAGCAATTCAAGTCCGAAAGCTAAAAATTAAAATTTTTTATCAATTAAAATTTTTCAAATACTCCTAATCCAAATAAGGCAAAATCATATTTTGCTGGATCATTAGCATCCAAAATTCTTAAAGTTTCATCCATTTCTTTTACTGCCTTCCAATCATTTTGAGACCTTTGGATTAAACCAAGTTTACGAGCTACATTTCCACTGTGCACATCCAGTGGACATGAAAGTAATGACGGAGAAATAGATTTCCATATTCCAAAATCTACACCACAATTATCTTCTCGTACCATCCATCTCAAGTACATAATCAATCGTTTTGCTGCTGAACCCTTATAAGGACTAGAAACATGTTTTTTTGTTCGAAGATTCTCCTCTCCTACTTCATGAAAAAATAAATTCCTGAAATTTTCAATTGCATCTGAACAATCAACTGATTCTTTTTTAATGCCATCTGAAAAAGCTTTCTCTAAACCTCCATGAACTTTGTAAATATCTTTTAATCTTGTAACAAAAAAAGATAAATCAAGACTATTGAATGTTCTATGCTTGAATGATTCTAATTTTTGTAAATCCGACTGCTCATGATTTAGAATGAACTCATAGGGAGAATTATCCATCATCTCCATCATTTTAAAACTATTATTAATAATAGTTTTTCTTTGTCCCCAAGCAATTGTGGCTGAAAGTAACCCAGCAATTTCAATATCTTCTTTATTAGAAAAACTATGAGGAATACTAATTGGATCAGACTCAATAAAATTTGGGTTGTTGTACAACTCAACCTTTTCATTAAGAAAATCAGATAATTCAGCTTTACTTAATTTCATTAAAATGATAGAATTAAAAACTCAGTACGCCTATTGATTTGTCTGTTTTCTTCAGAAGTGTTTTTCACTTTAGGCTTAGTTTCACCTTTACCCTCAGATGTTATTCTGGATGCTTTAACACCTTCAGAAATAAGAAAATTCTTTACTGCCTCAGCCCTATCTGAAGATAACTTCAGGTTTTGAGAATTATCTCCAACATCATCTGTATGACCAATGATTTTGAATTCAATTAATTTGTTTTCAGATAAATAACTAGCAAAATTAGAAAGTATAAGTTGAGCGTTCTCATCTAATTCAGACGAATTGGTAGCAAACTGAATATCATTTATTACAAATGCTGTTCCTTCAGAAATTTCTTCTACAACTATATCTTTATCTTTAATGACTCCACCGACAGCCTCATCAGATTGAACTAGTCGTGACTGAAAACCTTTCCCATCTTCTTTTAAAGTTACAATTACTTTTTCTTCGTCCTCCATGTTTATAGCTACAGCAAAGTTTCCATCATCCGAAGAAATATCAATCTCCTCGTTTTTAGATTCATCTTGAAATGAGATAGTCAGCTTGGCAGAAGTTACAGGATTATTTTCATCATCTTTTAACTTCCCCTTCATCAAAACTACTTTATCAGGTTTTGCCTCCTCAGGTAATTCAAATGAATAAATATCTCTTCCTCCTGCTCCATTAGCTAATCTACCAGAAGAAAAATAAGCCGTTTCACCAGTAATATTAACTATCAATCCATCTTCAGCCTTATTGGAATTTATTGGGTAACCTAAGTTTTTTGGTTCACTCCAGACTCCATCCTTATTTTGTTTTGAAAAAAAGATGTCATAATCTCCTGCTCCTCTCCTATCACCTGCAATTTGAGAGGCAAAATATAAAGTTTTACTATCAGTATGAAGAAATGGTGCTTTGTCGTTACCATCAGAGTTTATTACTGAACCTAATGTTTTAGCTTTTCCCCATTCTCCATTTTCATCTCTTTCGGAATAATAAATATCAATTCCCTTTGTTGATGGACGACTTGTAGCAAAGTACAATGTTTTCCCATCTGCAGAAATTGATGGCTGTGCCTCCCAAGTTGAATTACTATTAATATTTGTACCTAGATTTTTCATCTCAGTCCATTCGTAAAAATACTTTCCCGTTTTTTCGTCTTGTTTGTATTCGTAATTAGAGACAAAAATATCGCAATTGTTGTATCCATTTACCATTTCGCAAGCACACAAATACAGTTCCTTATTATTAATAGAAATAGAAACTCCACCATAATTTTGCCCAGTATTAAAAGGCTTTGGCAGTGCAGTTCCATTATCAAATTTACTGTTTGGATTGTCTCTTTTTGCTAACACTAGTTCTTCTACTCTTGTAGTTACGATATCTCCAAGTCCTTTCTTGTTGTATACTCTAGTAAAGAATATACTCTGGTCATCTGCCGAAATCATTGGTAAATATTCTTCCCCCCCGGTAGAAACATTATCAACTAAAACTGGAAAAAAAGGAACCGGATTATTAAAAAAAGTGTTTTTAAAATTAAGCTCTGGAAGTGCAAATTTTGCTGCTTTTATTTTATCAAAATGATTTTTAGAAAATTTGTCTTCGTCTTTATCTTTAAACTCAACAAACTGTGTAAAATACTTTTCGGCCTCTTTGGAATTGTCTTCTTGAAAATTAATTAAACCTAAATAGTAATATACATCAGCATGATAATTGGGACATAAATTAGATATTTGCTCGTAATATTCAATTGCTTTATCGTAGGATGAACCGTTTCTTCTTGCTTTAGAATAGCTCCTTTTTGCTAATTCCCAATAACATGGAACGCATGCATCATCCTCTTCTATCGCATCCAACATGTATTGATATCGCTTAGCTGGATCTTTAGTTTTTTTTCTGTCTAACGCCTTTTCATAAAGTTTTTTAACCTCATCATTATCGGGTAATTCGCACTCTTCTTGTGCCACAACTCCGATTGAGAGGAATAAAAAAAGTAATAAAAAATATCTCATAGTTATGTTTTGCTCTTGCTAATACAACAATAATGCCTAATATTTATTGCTTAAGTCCATTAGCTTTTTGCTCAGCTAATTCCATTATTTTATTAGCTTGCTTATCTGCTTCGGCTTCTAACTTAGTCGCTTTATCTTCAGCTTGTGTAGTTGGCAGTTCTGCTTTAGTATAAGCCGTCTTCTTCTTCTTTTCAATCTCTATATAAGCAGTTTTTTTAGCTATTTCGGCAACTTTAGCGTTTGCAATCTTCTCAAAAGGATTACTCCCCTTGCCAGCCAACTTAGCAGCTTCTTCATCTGCTTTTACTTTTGCTTGGTTTGCAATTTCGTCTGCTTTTACTTTTGCTTGGTTTGTTAACTTAACCCCTTCAGCTCTTAGTTTATCAGATTGTACTTTAGCTTCATCACGTACTTTTTGAGCTTGTAATTGAGCATCAGCCATTATTTTATCAATCTCTTTATTAAACGTTTTCTTAATTGTATCCACAACCTTGTCTTTAATGGCTGTAACAATATTTGTAGTTTTTAGCTTCAGGTTGTTTTTAACTATTGGCTTAGTTACGGTTCCTCCTATTTCGAAGTTAACAGGAATTATAGCTGATAATTTTAAGTCAGTACCTGGTACTTTTACTTTACCTAAAAGTCCTTCTACAATTTCATTGGCCTTTGCTCCTAGTTTTGCTCTTGGCACATCCATATCTACTTGGTATGAAATAGTTTCATCAAAACCGGTTGATCCACTAATAGCAGTGGAAATTCCTGACATATTAATATTAAATGGATTTACAACCACTCTTCCATTTGTGAATTTAAAAGCCATATTCAACTTTTTCAAATTTTGAGTAGCCAAGCTTTCTAGCTTCAATATGTCTGCTATTTTTTGTAATGATTTTACTCCAGAAACAGTCAAGTTATTTGAAAACAAATCTCCTCCTCCAGAAATTGAATTATAAATTGGTTCCATGTTTTGATCCAGTTCTGAATTGACGCTTAGTGAGGTAGAAATTTTTCCTTTGCAATATTTAGCAATAGGTGCTATGGTTTCAAACGAACCAAAAAAAGCAGCCGTCTTAGTAATATCAACTTGATTTACTTTGTAGTCAAAATTCACTTTAGGATTTGTAGCTTGAGTATTATAGCTTCCGTTTAGCATTACATTACCATCTAGCATATCCATACTAACTCCTGTAAGGTTCGCAATTTGGTCTTTAACAGCAACTTTACCTTTTACGTTTTTTATAGTTTCCCCGTCATAAATCATTTCTTTTATATCGGTAGTTAATGCTAAATTATAATACTTAGGAACTCTAATTACCTCATAACTAGAATCAGTTTCAGCAGCTTGTTCTCCTCCTTCAGAAGGTACTGTTCTTGTAAGATCATCAATATCCATTTTGTTAGATGTGATCATCATATTACCAGATAAAACCTCATCATTAAAAATGTAAGGTAAAATATTGTCTATTTTCCCCACAGCCTTTATATCACTATTACCAATTTTTGTGTCTAGAGATTTTAAATCTACAAATTGAGGTGAAAATATCATTTCCATTTCATTCACGTTTACATCATAAGGTAAATCCTTAGACACATACAACATGTCCTTTACTGTAAGTTCTCCATCTGCTTTAAAATCTTGGTAACGTTCATCAGTAATTGCTGACATTTTTCCAGCTAAATTTAGATCGGCATGAATCATTCCATTCAGCTTTTCATTTTCTTGCATTGGCACAACTGTCTTCAATTTTTCTAAATCCAGGTCAGCCTTAATATTACTTTCTATTTTAGGATCACTCATTGGCGTACTCATTTTAAGAGTTGCATCAATCGGATTGTCTGCTAATTCCAAATGTAATTTACTTACATCAATCTTCATCTTATCCAAATCACCTTGAGGGTGTTTAATTTGTGTTTTAATATTAATGTTATCGGCAGAGTTAGGCAAATCAGGATATTTAAAAAATCCATCTGTTACAGCCATATTCAAATTAAAAGCCGGGTAGCTTTCCCCTACTAAATCACCTTTTGCATTCCCATTTAATGCTAAATTTCCTTTAGTAGTAATTGAGCTAAAATCTTCTAAATAAACTGTAGGAACCAATGAAAGTATACTTTTAAAATCAGTCTTTTTGGAATTGAAAGTTAAATCCATTGCCATTTTTCCTTCCAACATTTCTACAAAACCATCAAAGCCAAGTTCAAGTTCATTTAGCTTAAGACTGTTCTCCTTCAAGGAGTATTTTACAAATTTGTCTATTGCAATTTCAGCATCCAAATTCACATTTGTTTTATTCAAGTAATTAACTACACCTTCTGTAACGGTAAGTTCTTCAATAGATGTACTAGTTTTAGTATCGAACACATCCTGAGTAAAATCACCAGATAAATCGAAATTCATATTCTTAACAACAGAAGATACGTTTGAAATAGCGTCTTTGTAAGAGATATTAGCGTTAGTAATTGTTAACTTTTGTAAACCTAAATCATATTCCAATGGTTCAGAATCTTCTGAACTTATAGTATCTAATTCTTCGGATGTTTTAGCAATATCATAATTTGCAATTGAATCTTTATTTACAATTATGTTAATAGTTGGTTCATTTATCTCTATTGACTTTACCTCTATCTTTCCACCAGAAATCACACTCATCAAATCTAAATTAATAGAGGTGTTTTTTATACTAGCTAATTGAACTCCTTCATATTCATTTACTCCAGTTACCGACACATCTTCAATATCAAACTTAAAATCAGGAAAAGAACTAAAAAGGGTTAAATCAAAATCTCCAAAATCTACAGTAGCATTTATTGATTTATTAATTTCTTGCTTTGCAATCTCTATCAGTTTTCCTTTAAATATAAATGGCAGAGCTATGATAATTACAAGTAGTAATAACAAAGGAATTCCAATCCATTTCAATATTTTTTTAAACTTTCCTGCTTTTTTCACTTTTGTTTCTTGAAATATTGATTGACTTTATATTGAATTCGTAACGAATTTAAGCTATTAACTCTGTTGTAACAAGACTTTCACTGATTTTTAGATAGTCTTAACATTTTAAAAATAGGAATCGTAAGATTTGAGATTATTACTCGTTAAATTAAAAAACAAAACATGACACATCTAGAAAAAGGGATTTCAGAATCTTTAACATACAATGATTACAGAGAGTTGGTTGCTAATTTATTAGGCCAAAACAAATCAACTACTAAAAATGGGGATGAATCTTTAGTTGGTTATAGTAAATTGAACAATAGCCGAATGAAAAGGTTGGATAAAACTTTTAAACTTGACGAAGAAGTAAAACAAAAAGTTAAAACAATCGAAAACAAAGTAACTTGGGTTGTATTAACCGAAGGTTGGTGTGGTGATGCCGCACAGAACATACCAATTATCAATAAAATTGCTGAGGAAAATGAAAACATTGAACTTAAGCTGGTATTGAGAGATGAAAATCCTGAATTAATTAATGAGTTTTTAACAAATGGAAATCAATCTATTCCTAAATTAATTCAAATTGAGGATGGCAAAGTGACTAAAAAATGGGGGCCAAGACCAAGTATTGCTAAAAAAATGATTGCTGATTACAAAGCCGAACATGGAGTTGTGGATGCAGAAATAAAAAAGGATTTACAGCTTTGGTACAACAAAGACAAAGGACTAAATACTGTTGATGATATAATGGAACTATTGTTCTAAATTCAATTTCCATTGATCGAAAACCTCAACAGATTCTTTTTTATTAAAATCGAAACAAACTAGTATACTTCTTCCTTTGGAGCACAATTCCTTTACTCCATCTTTTTCATTAAAGATTTTATAACCCAGTGTGATACTTTTTTTACCAATGTCTTCACAATGAGTTTCTACAAAAATATTATCGTGAAAATAAATTGGTTTCAGGTAATCTAATTCGTTTCTGGCAACAAGAATTCCTTGTTTTTTCCAATCCCAATCTTTGGCAATTACTTGATTGAAAAAATCTATTCGTCCAATTTCAAAATAGTTTAAATATTCGGAATTGTGAACGTGACCAGCCATATCAAGGTCATTAAACCTAACTTGGAGTTTAGTTTTTATAGTTTTAACAGGTTTCATTACGAAATTGGATTTAATACAACACTAAATACCACAGTAGAATTCACATCTCTTTCGAAATAAAATTTTTCGATTGCAGACATTAAATTGGCCGCTCTAAAATAAGAAGTATTAAGCCCAGAGTCTTCTTTAAGTGACCACTGAATAGTAAAAGAGCTTTCTTTGTCTTTGTAGTTCTTTATGTAATCGAGCATCCTATGTAAAGCATCTACCTTACTATATCCAATTACAGAGTGGAACAAAAAAGATTGATTGTGAATAGGATTTACAGTCACAACATCAAGCTTAATTTCTTTATCTAATTCTTGGTATTTAAAATTTAATTCAACAGAGCTAGCTGCCCCAATATGGTTTTCTATTTTAGATTCTAATTCTTTTATCTCGTCCGATTGTTGAGTTGTTGTCATGGGTAATTAATTACTATCTAATTTATCAAATACAGAGTTCTTACTTAAAAACTCAGGAATAATTTTCTTCATTATTTTTACTGATTGCTCATTGTTTTGCTCATTTGCAAAATTTATAAGCTCTTGAATATCTACTGATACAGATGGCTCTACTTCTCTTACTTTCCCTATCAATATTTGTGGATGATGAGTAGCCATTGTAGATTCTTTATCGCTCAATACTTCTTCGAAAAGCTTTTCTCCAGGACGTAAACCAGTAATTTTAATCTTAATCTCTTCTTCAGGGATAAATCCAGATAGTTTTATCATTCTTGTAGCCAAATCCATGATTTTAACAGATTCGCCCATATCAAAAACGAATATCTCTCCTCCTTTCCCCATGATTCCAGCTTCTATAACTAGCTGACAAGCTTCAGGAATCGTCATGAAAAACCTTGTAACCTCTGGATGAGTAACTGTAAGTGGTCCTCCTTTTTCTATTTGTCTTTTAAATAATGGAATTACAGAACCATTGGATCCTAGTACATTACCAAATCTAGTAGTAATGAAAGCTGTATTAGAATTTTCATTTTTGTGTTGAGCAATTATTTCTGCAATTCGCTTAGATGCTCCCATTACATTTGTCGGATTCACAGCTTTATCTGTAGAAACCATCACAAATTTTTCTATCTCATATTTAGCAGATAAGTCAACTAAATTTTTAGTCCCTTGAACATTTGTTTCCACTGCCTCACAAGGGTTACTCTCCATTAATGGAACATGCTTGTATGCTGCTGCATGAAAAACAATTTGTGGTTTATACCAAGAAAATACTCTTTCTATTCGAGATAAATTAGCAATATCACCAACAACAATCTCCATGTTATGAGAATGCTCAATTAGTTCCTGCTCCAAATCATACAATCCTGATTCAGCCTGATCTAATAATATCAATTTTTCTGGAGAGAACTTAATTAATTGTCTAATTAACTCACTCCCTATTGAACCTGCTGCTCCAGTTACCAATATAACTTTACCCGATAATTCTTCGGCAATTTTATCTTTACTAAGCTCAATTTCTTGTCTACCCAGAAGGTCTTCAATAGTAATTTTCTTTATTTGCTTTACATTAATTTGTCCATCAATCCATTTATCGAGCTGAGGAACATTCATTACATCAATTCCATTGTTTAGAGCTAAATCAAGCACTCTATTTTTGCTCTCGTTTTTAGGATTAAGAATTGAAATAATAATGCTATCCACCTCTTTGGACTGAAGTATTTCTTCTAATTTACTAGTATTATAAACCTTTACTCCCTGTAATATTTTACCAGACTTACTTGGGTTGTCATCTATAAAAGCAACTACATTATAACGAACCTTTGTTGATTCATTAAATGTTCTAAAAACCAAACTTCCCATTTCACCTGCACCATAAATAATGATGTTCTCGGTATGTAGCTTGTCTTTCCTTCCTTCGTGATAAAGCAACTTAACAGCTACACGAACCGAAATCATGAAAAACAAAGTAAGTAAATACTCAATTGCAATTATTGGTCTTGGGAGAAAGTAGACTCTATCAAATAAATAAAAACGAATAAGACTCAAGCAGATAAAAATTACTGTCCCAAGTGTTACTACATAGAATATCCTTTTTGCATCCTGAGTGCTCGTATATTGGATAATCCCTGCGTAAGTTTTTCCAAAATAAAACAAAGCAACTCTTATTAGAATAAAAATTGGAAGTGCAGTCCAAAGCACAGCAAACTCGTCAGAAAAGTCTTTTTGTGAACTAAAAAAATCGAACCTCAAAGCGTAAGCTAGGAACAAGGAAAATAGTGCTCCGAAAATATCGAAAGCAAATATGACCCACCTTTTTATGTTTTGTTCAATTAGTTTCAATCAATAACTTATTTTAATAATGCATCCATTGTGTTAGTAGACACAAAGTGGTAATTAGGACGAGCTTTAGCGTATATGTTTCTTGCTGTCTCAATATTACCTGTCTCTTTCATAGCTCTATAAAGAGGAGTTAAAAATTTCCTTCTTCCAACTTTAACAAGAAAAGCTTCTAACTGAGGATAAACAATTTTATAATCTGCTCTTATCGATTTTTCAAACCAGGCTGCAGCAATTTCTGAGTTTCCAGAATTAGTAAAATCAAATAATTTATCTGCTTGTTCAAAATCGGTAATAGACCAACTTGTGTCAATTTTCCCAATGAAACGTAACCACTCGTGAGTTGTCCAATCATTAGTAGACCTTGGATTCTCTAAGTAAATTTTACTTTCAAAGTTAGCATCAACTTTATCAAATTTAGCTGAAACTATCTTAGGACAGTTACTTGGCAAACCTGGCTTGTAAATCCATTCTTCTAGATTTAGTTTTTTAACCTCTGGTAACTTTTCATTGATATAAGCTAAAAACTCCTCGGTATTAAGGTTCTTGAATTTGAAATGGTCAAAGTAAGAATTAAGAAACTGATCGAATTTCTCTCTTCCAATATTTTCTTCAATCATCATCAACATAAAGCATCCTTTATCATAAGCAATTGCCGACATACCATCATCAGGACTTCTTCCTTCTAAATCTAACTTTAATCTAGTATCCTGAGCAGGTAAATCTTCTAGTTCAGCTAACAAACCATTATAACTTAATATTGACAACATATCTGCATAGTCTTTCCCGTATAATTCTTCAATAATTCTTCCTTCGAAATACACAGTAAATCCTTCGTTCAACCAGAAATCATCCCAAGTAGCATTAGTTGCTAAATTACCCGACCAAGAATGTGCTAATTCATGCGCAATAAGTGAAGTAAGAGATTTATCTCCAGCAATAATTGTTGGTGTAGCAAAAGTAAGTCTTGGATTTTCCATTCCTCCAAAAGGAAAACTAGGTGGTAATACAATTACGTCATATTGCTCCCAAGCGTAAGGTCCGTAAAGTCCTTCAGCTGCATCTATCATTTTTTCTAAATCAGAAAACTCATTATAACAAGCTTCCATCATTGATGGCTCAGCATAAACTCCTGATCTTGCTCCTAATGATTTATATTCTAACTTACCAATTGCCAAAGCAATTAAGTAACAAGGAATTGGTTGATTCATTTCGAACTCAAACTCACCATTTTTGTGAGATGTAGTTTTTGCACTCATCACAGCAGTTAAAGAATCTGGCACTTTGAAACGTGCAGAGTAAGTTATTTTGTTTCCTGGTGAATCCTGAATAGGAATCCAAGAACGAGTTAGTATAGCTTCTCCTTGTGTGAATAAAAATGGATCTGTTTTATCAGCAGTTTGTTGTGGCGACAACCATTGAACTGCTTCCGAAGTTGGGTTAGTAGAATAATAAATTTCAACTCTTGTAGTCTTAGGAGTAATTTGAACAGTTAATGGTTTACCCAATATTTTATCCTCTGCCCCTATTTCAAACTTAACCTCTTTACCCTCATCATTAGTGATAATCTTATCAATATTAAGATCCTTAATATCAAATACAATTTCTGATGCATTGTTATTTTGAATAGTATGAGCTGCAACTCCAGTAAGAGTCTTTTTATCAAAGTCGGCTACCAAATCCAAAAATAGATGAGTGGTATATGCTTGATCAAACTGAGCATAAGAATGCACATCATTAATATCTTTAGTTTCCATTTTATCTATTTGATTTTTGTTGGATTCGTATTGATTATCACAAGAAACCATTCCTGCTATAACGCACAAAGAGAGAATTATTTTTTTCATGGAATAAAAATACGATAATAGTTGATTATTAAGAACGGGCTCTTTATTTATTTGTCAATTGCTCTTAGAAAATGAAAAATTGTTTTAATTTAGAGTCTTAACAAAAAATTAAAAACAAACTACTATGGCAGATAGAATGGATGAAATAATTGACAAAGCAGATGAATGGCAAGGGCATCAAACTATGATGGGTCATCCAAAAGGGCTTTTTTACTTATTTTTTGCTGAATTATGGGAAAGATTCAGTTTTTATGGAATGAGAGCTTTATTAACTCTTTATTTGATAAATGAATTATTTGCTGATTTAGCTGACGGAAAAGAATTTGCATATGGAATTTACGCAGCTTATGGTTCTTTAGTTTATTTCACTCCAGCAATTGGTGGTATGATTGCCGATAGATTAATTGGACATAAAAACTCCATAATGTTAGGAGGTCTTTTAATGACCTTAGGTCATTTTACTATGGCTTTTGAAGATAAAACAATTTTCTTCCTATCCTTAGGACTATTAATTATTGGAAACGGTTTCTTTAAACCGAACATTTCTACAATGGTTGGTGGCCTTTACAAACAAGGTGATGCAAAAAGAGATGCTGGTTTTACTATTTTCTATATGGGAATTAACATTGGTGCTTTTATCGCTCCTTTGGTTTGTGGATGGTTAGGAGCTTCCTATGGTTGGCATTATGGATTTGGTGCTGCTGGAATTGGAATGCTTGCTGGTGTTATTGTTTTTTGGAATGGTAGTAAAAACAATGTTTATGGAAACCAAGGTGAACAACCTGCTGAATTTAAAGACAAAAAATACTTTGGCTTATTAAATATTAAGCACATTGTTTATATTCTTGCTTTTGCTTCTGCTCCTTTGTTTGCGTTCTTAGTAAAACAAAATAGTTATATAGTATTTCCTGATTCTCCTTTAGAATCTGGATTGATGACATTCTTGTTATTTGCTTTATTGATTCTTGTTATTATATTCTTGACATACACTTGTATCAAGTCTGACAAAGTAACAAGAGAAAGATTGATTGTAGTAGCAATACTTACTTTTTTCATTACTATTTTCTGGTCATTCTTCGAACAAGCAGGAAGTTCATTAACTGTATTTGCTCAAGATCATGTAAACTTAATAGGACTTAATGCAGCTCAAACAAACTCTATTAATCCTGGATACATTATGATATTTGCTATCCCTTTCTCAATGATGTGGGTATGGTTAGATAAAAAGAGATTAAATCCAAATACTCCAATGAAATTTGGATTAGGTATTGCACAATTAGGATTAGGATTCTTAATCTTCGCAATGAGTAGTAATTATATGGATTCTGATGGAATGGTAGCAATGTCATTCTTAATGTTAGGATACTTATTTATAACTACAGGAGAGTTGTTTGTATCGCCAGTAGGTTTATCTAAAGTAACTGAATTATCACCTGCTAAATTAGTAGCATTTATGATGGGTGTTTGGTTCTTATCTTCTGCCTTTGCTCACCATATCTCAGGAATTATTTCTAAATTAACTATTGGAGGTGACGGACATGGAGACACTGGAGCTACTGTTGCTGTTGCTGACAATTGGCTTACAAGTGCTGCAAAATCTATTGCAGGAACTCCTGCAGCTGATGCAAGTGAAGGTGCTGCTGCACTATTCAATTACACAACTGTATTTGGTCAAATTGCAATCATTTCTTTCATATTTGCTGGAATCGCAATTTTACTTTCTCCGCTTATTAAGAAAATGATGCACGGAATTAAATAAGTATAATTTATCTTAAGTTTTAAAACCTCAATCCAACAGATTGAGGTTTTTTTTGTAATTTACTAAATGCCTATAATTCAAAACCAACTGAATACCGACAACTCTCCATGGTACAAAATAATGGAAGAAAGAGCTATTGTGTGGAATGAGTTTGCTAGAGCTAACAATCTAGAAACAGAAGGTTTCTATAATGCGAATATTGTAACTTTTGAAATAAAGACACATAAATTAAACCTATTTGGAATAAGACAAAATTCAAATACTGGAGCTATCCTAGTCGGAATGAATCATATTTCTGAAGAGCTAAACATTACAATTATTTCTCCTATAAACTCTTCCAAAAACTATATAAGAATTAGAAAAAGAGGTTTCTTGAATCTCTTTAGAAAGCAATTAAAAAATAGGATTAGACATAATAACTACCACATCACTTGTCAAGAAGAAACAATATTTAATGATCTAAAGAAACTTGGAATTTTAAGTTTTAAAAAAATCAAAAAACTAACCATAAACAAAAAAGGAGTTAAACTTGTTTTGTTCGAGTTACCTCATGATACTAGTGTCATAGAGTCGTTTATCAAATACTGTAATAATTTAGCATAAAAAAAACCTTACAAGCTTTAAAGCCTGTAAGGTAGTATTGTTACAATTAATTTTTATTACTTCTTAGCCTTTTGCATTGGGTTTGGCGCAG
>Ga0075469_10000875_pt1 | contig 13591 bp, 8 predicted proteins | sample DEB08_DNA_13_FD_77577 | JGI IMG/M metagenome (GOLD analysis project Ga0075469, IMG submission 77577) | Aqueous microbial communities from the Delaware River and Bay under freshwater to marine salinity gradient to study organic matter... | ecosystem: Environmental > Aquatic > Marine > Coastal ...
GGCTTTTTTTGAATTACATCTTGCTGTTTTTTTATATGGTTTTACCGCTATTTTGGGAGATTTAATTGATTTATCTGCGACTGTTTTGGTTTGGTGGAGAGTATTGATTACGAGTATCAGCCTACTCTTTTTAATACGATTTGGGCAAACGTTAAAAGGGATTCCTAAAAAGCTATTATGGGAATATATTGGGATTGGCATATTGATTGGCTTGCACTGGATTACTTTTTTTGCTTCTATAAAATATGCCAATGCTTCTATCGCATTGGTCTGTTACGCAACCTGTTCTTTTTTTACCTCTATGTTAGAACCTTTACTAACTAAAGCCAAATTCAAATGGTATGAATTGGCTTTAGGCGCCTTGGTTATTCCGGGTATGGCATTAATTGTGCAAAGCCTGGAAGTCAATATGCTACTTGGTGTTTGGATAGGCTTATTTTCCACCTTACTAATTGCCCTTTTCTCTATTTTAAATAAACAAAGAATTCACGACTTAGACACGCCTACCCTTACTTTTATAGAAATGTCTAGTGCTTGGGTATTTATTAGTTTAGTATTACCTTTTTACTTTTATTGGAATCCTGAACTTTCTTTTTTACCCTCCGCCTCTGACTGGGTTTATTTAATTATTTTAGCTTTGGTTTGTACGACGCTGGCTTTAGTTCTAAATTTACGTGCCTTAAAGCATATTTCCGCCTTTGCTTCTAGTTTAACTTATAATCTAGAACCCGTTTACGGAATCGCTTTAGCCATTTTTATCTTAAAAGAAAATAAAGAATTAACGCCTACTTTTTATTTAGGGGTTTTGATTATCTTAGCCTCTGTTTTTAGCTATCCTTTGTTGAGAAGTAGGCTGGAGAAATAGAGGTGTAAAGGTCACGAGGTAACAAGGTTAAAAGGTATAAAGGGTAACTTTACAGCCTTTACCAAAGATTACCAATTGTCCTCAATATCTTCACCTCTGTACCCTTAAACCTCGTCACCTTGTTACCTCGTCACCTTTAAACCTCTAAATTATGCCCCGATTTCACCTTATAGAATTTGAAGACCAACAATGGTTTCCCAAAAATATCCGCAATTACATGACGGATTTTTTGCAGTTTGTGACCAATCAATTTGATTTATTCAAAGGTAGTGTGCCTATTTTGCAAAAAGGGTTGGAAAAAAGTGGTCAGTCTCAAATTATTGACTTAGCATCTGGTGGCGGTGGTGCTTGGTTAAAATTAATCAAGCATTTAGAAAAAAGCCATCCTAATTTAAAAGTAAAACTTACGGATTATTACCCCAATCATAGGGCTTTTAAAAAAATAGTTCAGCAAGGAAATGGGCATTTTGATTTTGAAAAAGCAAGTGTCAATGCCTTACAAGTACCTAAAAACTTAAAAGGGTTTCGCACTCAATTTCTTTCTTTTCATCATTTTAAACCCGCCGATGCCCAGCAGATTTTACAAAATGCGGTCGATAATCAAGCAGTTATTGGTATTTTTGAAGCACAAAAACGGTCAGTTGCTCATTTTATTCAATTCTTCTTTTCGCCCATTAATGTGCTGTTGATGACGCCTTTTATTCGACCCTTTTCCTTAGGTCGATTCCTCTTTACTTACTTGATTCCAATTGTGCCTATTTTTGTTTGGTGGGATGGATTGGTTTCTGTTTTGCGAACTTATTCTGTTGCTGAAATGGAAGCGATGACGAAGGACTTAAAGCATGGAGATAGTTTTGAATGGGAGATTGGGGAAGTTAAGAATGGGCCTGTGGTGAATTTGTATTTGTTGGGGTATCCGAAGAAATAAAACAACAAAGCGCCATTGACCGAAGCCAATGACGCCCGTTTGTTGTAATCCTACAAAACTAACAAATAGTGGGGGGCATTTTGTAGTTCTATTTCTTTCTCGAAGGCCCTTTTTTAAGTAGGCAGTTGACAGTATTCAGTAGGCAGTTTTTTAGCGCTACCGACTGCAAATTGCTGACTGTAAATTACCTACTTCAATACTATCATCTTCTTAGCAGCAACCCCAAAAGGTGTCACTAATTGATAATAATAAGTACCGTTTGATAGGTCGTTTGCACGTACCTCGATTTGTTGTTGCCCCTTTTCAAAGTTTCCTTTTTTAGTTTGAATTACTTGCCCTTGTATATCAAGAATATTCAACTCGACTGCTGCCGCTGCTGGTAATTCAAAACCAATGAAGGTACTGTTAGTAAATGGATTCGGTGTATTTTGTGCCACCTCAAATGTTGGATTGATAGCTATATTTTCTTTTGCTTGTAAGGCTACGCCTAATAGCGAACCGTCGTTTTGATAAGCTTCGGATGCGGCAAAATCTGCATTGATATCTAAGAAAGATAGTAAGTTGCCCGTAGTATTCACCTTAAATTTCAGGCGGAATAAATTAGCATTTTTCGCATTTGCGGTCGCTGTTGCATTATGCCAGCTTGTTACTAAATAACCTCGGTCTTGAAGGGCAAAACCAAAATTAGCTTTTGTCGCTACGCCATCCATTAAATCAACTAATTCTAAGTTAGTGTATTTTAAGGTAAATTGATAGCCTTCAATAGTTGCAAAATCAGTCGCATCAAACTCCACTTCAATGAGGTCTCCTGCTGTTACTAATCTATCTTTCACTTCAATCATTAGATTACCATCTTTAGTTCTATCTTCTGCTGCTAAAGCATTGGCACTTGCACTTCCATTAATATCTCCAATTTTGACTGCAATAAAATCTAAATCAGGCATGGTGCCCGTTAAATTATTGACTTCGATTTGCTCTGGAAATGCCTCTGCTGATGGGTTATCTGTTGTAAAATCATAACTCGCATCTACAAACCGCCAGCTAGCATTATTATTCGGAAATTCGGTAGATAAATTTAAGATTAATTTTCTCAATTGAATAATATCAAAAGTACTCACTTCGCCAGAAGCATTCACATCCGCAGCGATATATTGGTAAGGGGAGGCAAACCGCTCTGAGCCTAAAATATGCTTTGTGATTTTCACTAAATCAAAAGTTGAGATACCATTTAATATGCCATTATTTTTGCTCGGTACTACCGTATAATTAGCACTACCGTTTACATTAAAAGCATAATTTCCATTAGAGGGCGTCATCATCATTTCATTGTCCACATTTTTAACTTGTACTGCTACATCTTGGACGGCTGAACCAAATTCTGTGTAAATTTTACCAGAAATCGAACCACCAGTTAATGGACAAACGCCTTGGTTATCTTGAACAATTGTATTCGTCAAACAGAAATCGTAGTTTCCTGCTTCATCTATTACATAAATATAAACCGTTTGTACCCCAATATAAGTACAGTTAAACGTAACCTCTTTCGGTAAAGCTAGCACTTCTTCTATAGCAGAAGGCGCTTCATTAGACAACGATGAATGCCAGATTCTTAAATCTAATTTATCTTTTGGCGTACAATTATCGGTACTGTTTAAATCATAATCACTTGCCCAAATTGCTACTTCTTTATTGCTACCCAATTCAATGGTTAAACCAGCCAAGCAGTAAGGACTTGGTCGGACACAATCTTTGAAAGTATACGCGTTTTCTACCCAAGCAGAATTACCACATCTGTCCGCTACTCGCCACTTAACTTTATAATTAGTAGCTGGTTCTACCGTCCAATCAAAAGTTGCACTGACACCACTACCTTTAACCACATTATTTTCAAAAAATTCCCAAGAGAAAACTAAGCTTTCACTAGACGCATCATTACAATCAATCGCTGTAGCAGAAAAGGTTTTAGTAGCACTACAACCAATTGTGCCTTCAATACAGTCATCTACACTAGCTACTGAAATCACTGGTGCATCGGTATCTTCTACCTTTAAAATCTGCGTATAAGTGAAATAAGAAGCCGTTCCATATTGTGCGCTAGAGATTGTTTGGCTATTGATTACATTTCCTCTCGTATTTGAAATTCGATTGATGTTAATCGGTTCGTCGCCTGCTTTATATTTACACCAATTGATGATATAGTAAGTTCTAATTACTTTAAAGCAAGCATCATTAACGACATCAAATTGTTGGTCAGTAGACTCATAAGTCATCAAATCACAAGACCCATTTTCAATAATTAAATCAGCAGCTGGTACACCGTCTCCACAAGTTCCCGCCCAATCTACAGGAAAAGTTACCTTCCAATTTTGTCGGTATTCGATGTTAATAAATTGCTCCGCCCAATTAGAAACGTTTCCTTTCTGGTCTCTAGCTCGGTAACGTCTTTTTGCTTTATAAACGCCACATTCTAAGTCAATTAATTGGTATTGCTGCTCTATTGTTAAATCTTGGCAAGACAAATTATCTACACAAACAGAAAACGGAACACCATATTTTTCATTATAAGTAGCTGCTAAATCTCCTGTTAAGTCAATCCATTCTGTATTGTCAAATTGTTGGTCACTATCTGTATCTGTTGATATACCCAATTCTCCATTATGGAAGTTATCACAATAATCCCATTGATTCGGTAAATCAACGCAAATAGGGTCAATTTTGTCAACGGCAACTACTTTCATCCAGCAAAAGTTAAAGTTTCCATTTTTGTCAATTGCCAATAATTCTACCATGACATCTTTATCTAAATCACAGCAAGCAAAATCCACATATTCCGCCCAACCTGTAGCGTCCATATTATTATTCAATCTATCTTGAACGTAAGTATTGACGCTACCTTGCCAAACTCCTGGTAAGTCACAAACTTCTCTTCTAACCAAAATCTTTTCTATCCCACAAGCATCCCAACTTCCTCCATCAATATCGACTGCTCTAATTCTCGATACATCATTAGATAAAGAAACGGTGAGTTCATCTTGACAAACTGCCGAAGGCTTGGTGACATCTTCTAAAATAAAATATCGGTAACAAGTATCTTCTTTTATTTGGGTCAAACATTGGTCATACGCTCGGTAACCTACTCGATAAGTCCCTAATCCTAAAGCGCCTGCTTGCCCTAAAGTATTGCCCAATTTATTCCATGTATTTCCTGATAAATTTTCTACGGTAAACATGGCAACTTCTGGCAATAAATCGCAGTTGTCTGTTGCCGTCGGGGTAGGAAAAGCAACCGATTTTGTGCAGTTAAAACTAGGTAAAACTATCTTTTCAGCACTTGCTAAAGTATTAAATTCCGTACATTTAATAGTTGGTGCTAAAGTATCGGTAAACAAAATAGCTTGGGTGTCAATTGGCATTGGGCCAGTGCTACCACACCAATCTATAATCGTCCAATAACGGAAATGTTTTTCCCCACAATTGGAAGGGATTTGTATGTCTTCGCTTGATAGAATATAGTTACAAACATAATTTTTGGTACTTAACTCAATGGTATCTGTTGGCGTAAACACCCCATTTCTTTGTACACCAACCATCAAGCTCGGTCTGCCCGTTTTATTCAAATCTTTGATGGCATTCGTACCATCTTCTCCACAACTTAAAGTAACATCTGCTACTTTTACAATCTTGTCAATACCAGGTCTTAATACTCGAACGGTATCTTTTAAAGTCGATGTATTATTACAATCATCTGATGCTAACCAAGTCACAATATAAGTCGTGGCGTCACAATCTCTTACTGCATTAATTTTCGTTGTACCTTGAAAAGTTACCGTCACATTTGCACAATTATCAATTGCTGTTGGCTGTGTCACCATCAAGCCAGCTTCCGTCAAAGTTGGATCACAAGCATAAATAGTATCAACAGAAGCAGATTCTGTGAAAATTGGTGGCGAATTATCAAAGAACAAAACACCAGTTGAACAAGTTGTTGCTTGTCTACCATTATTACAAAATGGCAAATCTAAACCATCATAATACACTCTAGTTATCTCAACGGTTAGGTTACTACTACAACTAGGAATTTGATTTCTAGTCAACATTGGGTAATCTCCACCTTTGCCTGTTCCTGCCGCTAATATTTTACCAGCAGCATCCTTAATTTTTATCTGATAATACATCGTATCTTGAATAGTATCACAAGTATTTTCTAAGACCATATCAGGTGTGATACTAATCGCACAAGCAGAACCAAAAGGAATCCGAACATTATCATTACAAGTCAGACTAGGTGCACTTACGGTAAAATAAGTCAATGCCGTTTTTGTTGTATCCCCCTTTAATTTATAGTTTACGAGATAAGTACCAATGGCAAATTTATCGGTAATAACCATTCCTTTATTCTTAGAAAGGCAAGTATCTACACAAATCTTACCTGCCGAATTGGAAATTCTAACAATAGTCGAATCATTCGTTATACCGCCACAAGCAGTAGCAATCGTAGCTGCGCCAATATTTAGCGTCGCCATTGTTTCTTCACAGTCCAAAAGAGCGTTTTGAATAGAAGGCGGTGTAACCACAATGTTTCTATCATTGCAACTTACCCAAGAATTCCATCCAGTACCTTTAGCATAATCGCCATTGGTGATAAAAATAAAACTCAAGCAACCAGAAGGGTTAACATTAGGCGAACAATTTGCTGCTACCCAGCCACCAAACGCTTTAGAAACTCCTACTCCTGAGCTTTTGCCTAATAAAGGGGCGGCATTGTTTTTCAAAGCAGTTAAATCTCCATCATAAGCCATTAAAGTATCGCCAACGGCTACATCAAATTCTTTAAAATTTATTTTGACCATTTGCCAAGAAGTAGAAGGACAAATAGCAATGGTGTCATTTCTAGGTTCGCCTGTAAAATCTTCGTATAACGGAAAATTGGTGGCAGCTCCATCATCCATAAATTTGTTCTGGGCAGCACAATCTTTAATCGTTACGGTAACCGCTTGGCTATCTTTTGGCATGAAAAAAGTCTCTGCAAAAAACGCCGTTTTTGTAGTTGTAGAAGGAGAATGAATTGCTGGTTCAGCAATGTCTTTTAGGGGGTTGTTTGCAAAAGAGGGAAAGACAATAAATACGCTTAACGTCAGCGTCCACAAAAAAATCGAATTCCTACAAGTACGGGTACAACAAGTACCAGTACTCATCAATGATAAGTACAATTTACTGTTCATGGGTATTATTAAGTTTTGGTAAAAAGATTTCCAGTTGTTTTTAGTCAACACAATTACGTGCCCTAAATGCTCCTTCTGGAAAGGTGTACTAATTTTTTAATTTGGATAGTTCAGTCTTCGCCCTACCCTATTATCAGTGGGATAACCAATAATTGGAAAGGGTAACAGTAATAAAATCAATAAAAGCTCGTAGGTTTGATAGTGTACAGTAGGCAGTTAGCAGTGTACAGTGGGCAGTCGGCAGTATACTAACTGGTGACTGTTTATTGCAAACTGTAATTGGTCGCAATGGCGTCCAGCGCAGGAGTTAAGTAATTTTTTTAGGTTCATAGGAAAATAAATTTTATCATCAACAAAGACCTATTCAGTCAATATGATGTATTGAGTGTTGGATTATAATTTTTGTGTAGCCTTAAAAAATGAATGCATCAAATTTTATGGACTAAATAAAAAATTCAAGTGTTAGTTAGTACTAACTGTTTTTATAAGTTGTAAATCTTTTGTGGTAAGTATATTTATAAGTAAAGTAGGTGTGACGTTTAATACGTGACTGCAATATTGCCTTTTTTTTATATAAAAGGCAAGTGGTTTATAAAAATTTACTTTTTCAGAAATAGCCTATTCTTTGGTAGAATATAAACTAAAATACTACAAATCAATATTTTATCGTAAAAAACAAGGTGCGTTTTCATATTAATAATTAATCAATATATTTATTTTTTATTAATTTATGCTAATAGCCGACAGTTTGAATCCGTTATCGGTTGTCAGTTGCCAGTTGTGAAGTTAGTTCAAAACTGATAGCAAATCTAAATTATGAACGCTACCAACTTAATTATTTCAATGCCCTATCTTGAATCTCCTTTACTCGTTGCACCGCTACCAATTCTAAAAAATGCCGCCTCCCTTCAAAGTACCAACATAGTCAAAAAATTGCCACCAAAAACCATGTTTCACTCGACTTAATCGGTCTTTCCATAAATACTTTTTTAATAAAATATGGTGTTTTTTTACATCTCCTTCTACATAATTGTATGCTAAAACAGTACATAATTCTTTTCCAGAAGTAAAGGGAAGTTGCCATTTTTTTTGATAATTTTCACTAATGCTGAAGGCAGAAAAGGCGCTATAAATTAATGCCTTATCGGCTTCAGCTAACGCTTGAAATCGGCCTATGCTAGATGCTTTTACTTCCGCTGTCTCTTCATGTTTCCAACCTTTCATCGCTGTTGGTTCTGCTCTTTTTTCGTGTTTAGGAATTAGTATTTCTGGCTCAAAAGGTAGTTCTAAAAAAGCAAATAATTGTACTAAAGTCTCTTCTGGTTGAGCGACTAAATCTTCGTATTTTAAATGATAATAACGTTGATGTTGATAATTAGCCGTAGCTGCTGCGGTATTAAAGACATAATAAGCAGTTGCTTGATACGCATTCATCCCTCTAGCCATTAAAGAAGCGATGGTGTCGTAAGGATTCCTAATGGTTTGAATCACTTTTCCTGTTGGAAAATGCTGCAAAAAAGCACCCATACCAATAGCATTCGCTGGTGTTTTAGCTACCCAAATTTGTTTGTTTTTTTGTTGTAAAGGGTGAGCAAAAAAGGCGTCTACAAAATGGGGAAAAGAAGTCGTTTTTTGTATTAATTGCGCTAATGCTATATCCTCCCAACCAAAGGCAGGCTGTACTAATGCCATCCCTTTTCGCATTTGCCAAGCATCTGTTTTGATGGTTGATAATAGTTGATATTTACAATCTTCCCAATTATCATACACTTGTGGAAAAGCAAACAGCCCTGCTTCTGGCCCTGCAAATAGTTGCGAGTGCCGATTCAGTATCGTCTTTAATAAGGAACTGCCTGTGCTGCCTGAACAACCGATAAGTATTGCCAATGTGTTTTGCTAAAATTAAGGGTTAAGAATACTAAATCAACTTCAACTTCAATTCCAAACGCAACTTCAATTTTAAATCACCTACGGCGGAAATCTACGCTTACTATTGTCATTAATGAACAATGACTCGTCGTAAAAATAAGAAGTTATAAGGAAATGAAGCGATAAAGGAAATTTTCGCCGCTCCTTATCTCACAACCTCATTAACTACCTTACAAAATTCCTTCGCCTCCTATTCTCCCTTTCCTATCTTTTTTCTTTATTTTGTGCGCGATTCTTTCATTCAAAAACTAAAAACTCAAAATATGAGATTATTAACCAGCTTTTTATTTTTTACTGCCTTACTATTGAGTAGTTGCCAAAGTGGAGATACTAGTAAAACAGCATCCCAACCGAACGCTGACGGTAAAAAATATCGTTTAACGCCCGTTAATTCAGGTGTGCAATATCCTGATGCTAAATTGGAATACCAGCATTTTTCCAATGGAAAATTTGTATTCAATGTGAGTAATTACCAATTAGGTACGCAAACAGCAGATGCAGGTGATTTAATGTGTGCCAACTCAATTAAGGGGCAACATATTCACGTTATTTTTGATGATGCACCCTATTCTGCGCAATACACCAATGCTTTTGATTTTGCCAAAGAAGATGGGCGATATTATATGATGGCTTTTTTGGGCAAATCTTACCATGAAAGTATCAAAACACCCGATGCTTTTGTCGCTCAGCGAGTCAACGTTCGAGATAATTCTATTTATGCTCGTTCTACGATTAAAGACCCTGTTCTATTCTACAGTCGCCCAAAAGGGACTTATGTAGGAAAAGATACGGAAAAAGTAATGCTTGATTTTTATTTGTTGAATTGTGATTTAGAAAATCAAGCTTATAAGGTATACGCCGACATTAATGGCGAACAGCATTTAATAAGCAAATGGGAATCTTATTATATAGAAGGACTTCCTTATGGAGAAAATACAATTAAATTAACGCTTGTCTTTAATAGTGGAGAAATCGTGCCCACTAAATTAAATCCAGTTACTCGAACTTTTACTTTGAAGAAAGATCCTGCGGGGTAATGAGTTGTGGGTTGCGAATTACTATTATTCTGGCGTTCATGCACATTGGAACGAGATGCTAGAAACGATTGACCACAAATCCAAATTTGTTAAGAATAGCGAATACAGCATAAAAGCCTAAAAGCATCGTTGACATATTAAACCAACGATGCTTTTTTATGTATAGACTTACCTTTTTCTTTCTATTTTTTACAAGCATACTCTTTTCCCAACGCAACACTTTTGCGGTCGGGTTTCAATCGGGTAATAATATTAGCCAAACAGTTGTAATAACCGAATTTGAGAATAGTCCACTGAGCGGAGATTATTTTATTGGAAGTTCCTTTGGGTTAGTTGCCCGGAGTAAATTATTTAGTTATAAATGGCAATGGGGCGGTTTTTCTCAAAAATTTCATACCTATTTAGAATACGGTGTTAATGCAAATTATGGGGGGTATAATTATCGGTTTGAAAACCAAACCACTTTTCAAGAACAATTAACTGTTTCTGTGCCAATGTTAATAGTTATTCGACCAGCTTATCATAAATATTGGTATAAAAGTTTTAAAGGCAAACGCATTTATCCAATTGTAAAAACTGGCTTTAATTTCACTAGAACTGCTGCTCAAAATAGCCAAAAAAGGTACACTTTTGGCGAAGCATTATTAATAGAAAATATTCAAATTAATCCTAAAATCAATATCGTTTTTGTCGGCGCTTTAGGTTTGCAAAAAGAATTTAAAAATGGTCGAATTATGTACATTGGATTTAGTGCGCATACTCAATTTGGCATTCGCACGGAAGGAACAATTGAAATTAATTCACCACAAATTAATGAAATTGCTAAATTAACAAAACAAGGCAATTTTTATTCGATTGATTTACAATACTTTATTGGCAAGCGAAGTCAACAAAAGCGGCGTAAAAAACGATGGGGCAAATTGCCTAAAATTATTTATAATCCTCGTTATTTGTAAAAAAACAGCACCTTTGTAAGAAAATTCATTCCATAATCCAAATCAATGAATTGGACACCCATTATCAAAGGCTTTTATGCTTACCTCAAATTAGAAAGAGGATTATCTCCCAACTCCGTAGAAAATTATGTGCGAGATGTACAAAAATTAGCGGATTATTTAGAACTGCACAATTACGATGTACCTGCAAAAGAGGTAAGCTCAACTCACTTACAAGGTTTTGTAAAATGGATTAATGAGATTGGTTTAGGAGCTAATTCCCAAGCTAGAATTATTTCTGGCGTCAAAGCTTTTTATAAATTTTTATTAGTTGAAGATATTATTGATGATGACCCGACCGCTATCTTAGACAGTCCTAGTTTACAGAAAAAAATACCAGAAGTCTTAAACTATGAGGAGATTCAAGCAATGCTAGCAACCATAGATTTAAGTCATGACCACGGCGTAAGAAATCGAGCGATGTTGGAAACATTATATGCTTGTGGTTTACGAGTGAGTGAATTGATTACGCTTCGATTATCCCATTTTTATAAAAAAGTAGGCTTTATAAAAGTAATTGGTAAAAATAATAAAGAACGGATTGTACCAATTGGCGAAGAGGCCATCAAACATATCTCTTTTTATATCGACGGTGTACGAAAACTTCAAAAAAATATCCATAAAGATCACGCCAATTATTTATTCTTGAATAGAAGAGGCAAAAAGTTAAGCCGCATCATGATTTTTAATATTGTCAAAGAAGCGGCGCAATTGGCGGAGATTCAAAAAAATGTAAGTCCTCATACTTTTCGGCATTCTTTTGCGACTCATTTAGTAGAAGGTGGTGCTAATTTAAAAGCCGTTCAAGATATGCTTGGTCATGAATCTATTACGACTACAGAAATTTATACGCATTTAGATACAGAGTATTTGCGATCTACTATTTTAAATTTTCACCCAAGAAATCAGCGGAAGCGAATAGAAGGAATAGATGAGGTGTACGAATGATTGAAGGAATTAGACTTTTTAGCCCTCTTTACATAAGCAACGCATCAACGTATCATTTGCCTCAACTCTTTACCTTATAATTCTCATTGCCTCACTTAAAATACCCACCAAAAAATAAAAGAATAGCATCTTTATAAGTGTTCAGACAGAGTAATGTATTGAAATCTAGATTTTCCTTACTAACTTTGATTTTTTAAAATATATTTACCTCCTGTAATGTGCTAAAATAAGTTGGAAAGTCATTGATTAATCGTAGCCTTACAGGAAATTTAAGCATAAATACTTATATGAAACTATCACAAAAAATAAATTATTCCACTTTTTGGAAAGGGTTATTTGCTTTGGCTATTGCCGCTTTTATTAGCACTAGCTGTACAGAAGAAGCTAGAACACGGCTTTCTGCAAAAGCCAATGCCTTCGGAAAGGCTAATCATGTAGTCGTTATTGCAGACAGAGATGTTTGGGAAGGCGCAGTTGGTGATACTTTTCGATTCTATTTTTCTTCTGCTTTCCTTATTTTACCACAACCAGAACCAATTTTAGATTTAAAACATTTTACACCCTTAGATTTAGAAAAAGACCCGATTAGGAAGGAATTAAGAACCTATATTTATTTGGGAGACCTATCGGATAAATCATCTTCGACTGCCAAATTAATGGGAGACGATGTTGGGCCAGAAAGAATTCTAACAGCTAAAGAAAATAAAGGGTATGGTAATATCCAGAAAAAGGATAAATACGCTTATGGGCAATTGAATGTCTTTATGTATGGCACTAGTCAAGAAAGTCTGCTAGCCAATATTAAAAATAACTACTCGACCATACTTAAACGCATCAAGGAAAACGATGCAGAGTTGATAGAAGCAAATGTTTATGCAGGTGGAGAAAGTAGAAAAGTACAGAAAAGTGTAGACTCTACGATGGGCGTACAATTAAAAATTCCAGCAGATTATTTTATTGCACTAAAGGAGGAAAATACAATGTGGTTACGCAAAATGACCAAAGAGTTTAGTAGTAATATTATTCTACATAAAATGCCTTATACAACGAAGGAACAACTAAGTTATCAAGGTATTAAGACCTTAAGAGATTCTATTACGAAGCAATATGTTTCTTCGAATATTCCAAATTCTTATATGCTGATTAATGATGTAGATTTGCCGATGTTTGTTAAAAACGTAGATTTTAACGATTATTTTGCAGTTGAAGCTAAAGGGATATGGGAGTTAAAAAATGATTTTATGGGCGGTCCTTTTATTAGTTATTTAATTCATAACCCTACGAATAATGAGCTTTACTTATTAGATGGTTTTATTTTTGCACCAAGTAAGAAAAAACGAGAATTGATGCAATATTTAGAGCATATTTTGAATACGGTAGAGTTTAAAACATAAACAATTTTCAATTCTTAATTAAAAAAAGCCCATCCAAATTAATTGATGGGCTTTTTTTATAAGCAGTTATTAATCGCTTTTCTTTCTTAGAAAAAACAGAAAAATAAATAGTCAAATTTAAAAAAATATCGATTGATGCTCAATGTTTTACAAATTCATCGTGGTTCAACTACATATTTTACGGAAAATATATATGTTAATAAAATTCTACCATTGCACGAGCTTTAAAGCTTTCAAAATCTAAAAATCCATAAGCCCTACGTTTAATGAGTT
>Ga0075469_10000880_pt1 | contig 13573 bp, 8 predicted proteins | sample DEB08_DNA_13_FD_77577 | JGI IMG/M metagenome (GOLD analysis project Ga0075469, IMG submission 77577) | Aqueous microbial communities from the Delaware River and Bay under freshwater to marine salinity gradient to study organic matter... | ecosystem: Environmental > Aquatic > Marine > Coastal ...
GAAGCAGAAGTGGATGCGGGAGAAGACGCAATTGTTGAGTTTCAGCAGCGCAATAATATTGTATTCATCCAAGAACAAGGTGCTGCGGCAAGCACGTATCTGGCTGAATTGAAACGTGAGCTCGCTGAGTTAAATACAGAGAATCGTGTTTTAACTTCAATTCTGAATGTGGATGCAGGGAAAATGAGCTTATTACTGGACCAATGGCAAGGTGCGGAGGACACTTCATCCGCCGCTAGTGGTGGTTCTGATGCGGATGATCAATCATACCAATTTAGTAAAAAACAATTGCAAGTATTGCATGCCCAGTTGGATGAATTTTCGATTTATCTGCAACCGAAGCATCCAAAAATAATTGGTCTTAAGAATCAGATCGAACGCACGGAGAATCAGTTAGAAATCCAACGAGAGCAGACCCTGAGGCGCATTCGTGAGCGACAATCGGTGCTTAAAAATACGGCAGCAAATTTGACCTTGGAGATCGCAATTTGGGAGAAAAGTGCTCTGGACAACGGGCGCTTAATCGCAGAATTTGAGCGACTGCAATCACGCTTAGAGCGTTCAAAGGCTGCAAGTGTGAATAGTCAAGACTCTCTGCAAGCAATTGATACGAATCAGAATTTACAGCAAGAGACCGTCTCGATTCTGGTCAATGCGCGTAAGCCGATTCCTGCTGGAGTTGGATTGGTTAAGCGATTTGCGATGGGCGCGTTGTTTGGGGTGGTTTTGGCGGCAGGTGTACTTTTCGTATTGGCCGCAATCGACAATCGAATTTTAACTGCAAGTGAGTTAAGTTCCCAATTTAAGGATCCTTTGATTGGTGCGATTCCGTTTGAGGGCAGCAATGAAGGAGATGTAAATTCTGTGCTGCTGCGTAAGAATGATGACCGGTATGTGTTTGCTGAAGCATGTCGAAATCTGAGGACGTCTGTTTTCTTCATGGGGGATGAGCAGGTGAAGCCTAGCGTATTTGCTGTGACTAGTGCGATTCCATCGGAAGGAAAGTCGACAGTATCAGCGAATCTGGCTGTTGCGTTGTCATTCGCGCATTCAAAGGTTTTGCTGGTTGATGCGGACTTACGTCGCGGACGTTTGCATCACTTGATGCAGTTAAAAAGAGAAGGCGGATTGTCAGATATTTTGGATGGCAGTCTAACGCTCGACAGTGCTTTGCAGTCGAGCAGTTATGAGCACCTCGATTTTGTTTCGATCGGCCGCTATCCAGATCATCCCGCCGAATTATTAATGAGTGAGTATATGGATCAGTTCATTAGTGAGGCGAGAGAACGGTATGACTTTGTTATTTTCGATACAGCACCGATTCTTGCTACTGATGACACGTCTGGTTTTGCTGCGAAGATGGATGCAGTGTTATTTACCATACGTTGTGCGCATACCCAGGTTCGTCAGATTAAGCCAGCAATGGCTCGTCTACGTGAGCGTAATATTGAGATCTCCGGATTAATCCTTAACTACGTGGACACGACGCAACCTGGTTACTATTATTATAAGTATTCGGAATATTACACCGATCCTAAGAATAGTGAGCAATCCCCCTCTCAGCAAAGCACTGCATAGTAATTAGGAACTACGCACATCTCTCTGATAGTCGCCTCAATCATGGACTCTGAACCTAGAAAGCATCGTCGCCGCACCAAGCATCGCATCGAGCGCAGTTCTAAGAGTTCTAGAAGGTCGAGCGGTTCTAGAAGTTCTAGAAGTTCCAGCGGTAAGCGCCGCAAGTCCTCATCGACAACGGCGACGTCCTCATTTGCCCCGGTGCATGCTTCGAAGGTCCCAATTACGATGGGAGAAGTGGCGATTCAGCGACCGTCCGAATGTGCTGCCTATCTCTGGGCTTTGTTGGGTGTCTGTATTTTGATCCTACTCGGCGGTGGGCATCATGTTTGTGCCTTGGGTTTTGCATTGGTTCTGCCGGGAGTGGCCTTGTTGCTTCAACCTCCGCAGCGGAGTCTCGGCAAGTGGATCGATGTTGGTATCGTTGGAATGCTGGGTGTAATGCTGTTTGCTTTTGTGCCGATGTCTTATTGGCAGGAGCCCGTATGGCGAACGACAGCGATTGATGTCTTTGGGATTGAATTACCTGCTGTTTTAACGGTGCAGCCATGGATGAGTTTTGAGGCATTCTTGTTGGCGATTGCCGGCTTTAGTTGGTTATATGCTGCGGGGAATTGGAAGGTGAATGTTGAGGGGCGCAGGAAGATTTATTTCGCCGTATCTTGTGCGATTTCGCTGTTTGCCATTATTGTTATCTTGGGAAATTTGTATGGTTGGCGTTACGCTGGAGCGAAGGATTCAGCTACATTTAGTTTTTTTCCAAATCGTAATCAGACCGTCAATTTTATTGCGATTGGCGGCGTGCTTGCATTTGGCTATTCTATGGAAGGCTTGAGGGGAAAAAAGTTGTCTCATGTTGTCGGTTTGGTCGCCTCTTTACTAGCGCTGCTCGCTTTGATATCTGGGGTCTCCCGGGCGGGAGTAATGTTGTATTTTGGTGGCATCTTTCTGTGGCTCATCTTTATTCTGCGAAGCACTGCTGCATCGTTGTTTTTAAAAATAGGGCTGCCGATATTGCTGCTGTTTTTTAGCTTCTTCATCACTAGCCACGATACTGCAGTGAGTCGCACAACTGAGTTTATTTCTTCATCTGCCGAGTGGGGGAGCGATTTTCGAGTATTAATCTTCAGGGATACTTTGAAGATGATTCAAGATGCCCCGCTGACTGGAGTGGGACTTGGGAATTTTTCGACTATATTCCCTCAGTATCGAAACCTTTCACGAACTGAACACAATGTGGTGCACCCAGAGAGTGACTTTACTTGGCTGGCGGCTGAATGCGGCCTGATAGTAATTTTATTTTTGGCGATTTTGATTATCTCATATTTCAGAAAATGCCGGGCATCAATGAACGGGCGCAGTATCGCGTATCGAACAATCGCGTTGATTGGTGTGATTATGTTCCTGGTGCATGGCTTATTTGATGTTTCAGGCCACCGACCTGGGACTGCTTATTTCGCAATTATTTTTGCCGCTTTGGCGCTGCAGAATTCGGTGGAAAATAGTGCTACAGTTAAACCTGTGATCTGGCGGTGCCTGGGTGCCGGATTGTTGTTTTTTGGAGTGCTTTGGATAATTGGTGGCCTATTTCATTTGCCAACACACTCGACTGTGGCGCTGGATATTAACGAATCACGAGCGGTTGAAAGTCGTTCGCTTCACGATTTGGATCGAGCCAGTCAGGCGGTGGATGCAGTGATCGCGTTGCAACCATTGCAGTGGCGCGGGTATTTCCAACGTGCTCAGATCGAGTTGTCGCGCGGTGGCGATCGTTTTGAAGTGGAGCAAGATTTTCGACGCGCGCGGTTTGTTGAGCCTAATCTCGAAATGATTGCTTATGAGGAGGGCCTAGTCTGGTTGCCTTACGATGTGAAGCGCACAGTTTCTGCATGGCGGGACGCCTTGAATCGTACTGTTGGGTCTAGGAGTCGATTGATTGAAGCAATATTGCGAAAGGCATATCGAAATGATGCTTTAATGGCGGGATTGATTGAGCTGTCGCAGGCTTATCCTGATTTTCGCGCTCGATTAATTCTGTATTTACGTGGTGACGCATTGAGCCGTGAACTCGAGCAAGAACTGCTTTCAGATCCTTCATTGGGGAAATTTACAATCCAGCAGCGAACGGCGATTGTGAAACATTGGATCGGTTTCGGAGAAATTGATGATGTCGAAGCATATTTGCAGGCGTTTGGAGATACCTTGGATTCACCTTGGTTTATGTTTGCGCAGCTTCGCTTTAAAGAGACCCGGCTCGAGGAGGCAGTTGATATGATTCGTGAAGGAATGGCGGTTCCTGGAATTCCAGAGGTGGCAATGGGGCAAGGTCAGATTGATAGTCTAAAGCGCGTGTTTTTCCTGTCTACGAATGACTTTTCAAAGGGCATTGCACTTATCAGGTATTATCTTGAGCGCGCTGAATATCGAGAAGCATTACGTGTGATTGATGCCTTACTTCAGCTGTCGGAGCCTCCGGCCTATGTGTATTATTGGCGTGCTGAAATACTGTATCAACTGGAGGACTATCCTGGGAGTTGGTCTGCGTTTGACGCTTATTGGAAGCAGATTAAGTAAGGCATCGTCCTCATCGATTCCATGCCCGGCGACTGTGGGTACCGCTATTTAGCTTTGGAGCTCACTGCACCACCTGCAAGTGCGTCTGCCAATGCCCCGCGGGCTGCCTCGATCACTGCCGAGCATTGGCCCATAATCCCGCCGCTTGCGGCTCTGGCGATTGCCCCACCGCCGGGCTCTCCAGGTTCGATTGTAACCGCTGCGACCTTCAAGAGGATACCGTTGAAGATCTGAAGTTGATTTCCTCCCATTTCCAGATAACTTCTCAATATGATGTTCAAAATCGTCCAACTCATGGTAGCCTGCGCTATCTTCAACCCGTTCTGCTGTTGCACAGCAGGGCTGTTGAGTTTGAACGATGTGGAGGATGCAGCTCCCGCACATGGCTGCTGCCAGTCGCAGTCATCTGATTTGCCCGCTGAGGGTGATATGAATCAAGAACATGATATGGCTGAGTGCCCACATGCTGCGTTGAAAGATTATGAGGTGCTGAATCATAAGGATGTAACTGCTGCACACGGCAATCGCGCGCTTCTTCCTGCGTTGTTAGTCTTATCTGAGTTACTTGCGATAGCGCCAGCGACTCAGATGCATTTGGCAGTGCGCGAGAGTAGTATTTCGCAAGCATCACCGCGGTCCTTCGCGCAGGTGTATTGTATTTATAGGGTCTGATTGATCTGTTGTTTCGAGCTGCGCATGCGTTGTGCAGATTAATATAGTCCGATCCGGTTTTATTGGCCGGCTGACTTTGAAATTACTGATGAACAATCATGATCAATGGATATAAATAATTTTTTCAAATATGCCCTTAGTGGCGGTCTTTCAAGTGTCTGCTTAGGATTTTTATTTTCAATCGTACAGGCTGAGCCGCTCTCCCTAGAGCAGGCCTTGCAGAGAGCAGAGGCTGCCAATTTTGGCCTCGATGCTTTGCGTGAGCAGCAGGTCGGTGCGCGCGAGCGGATCGCTGGCGCAGCTGCGCTGCCGGATCCAAAAATTCAATACACTTACTTTGGTGAGTCGGTTGAAACGCGCACCGGCCCGCAAGAGGCGATCTACTCAATGAGTCAGACGATTCCGTGGTTGAAAAAACTAGAGACGCGTAAGGCACTCGCGACGAGTCATGCCGACACTTGGTCCTACCTGCATCAACAGGGTATCCTAGCATTGCGCCGCGATGTGACGACCGCCTATTCGGAAGTCGTGTATCAACAGCAGGCCGTGCAATCGACTGAGGCAAATTTACAATTGATCGATGATATGCAAGCGATTGTAGCAGAGCGCGTGCGGGTCGGGGGATCGTTGAATGCGTTGCTGCGACTGGAAGTGGAGTTGGAGCGCACGCGTGATCAGCTCGCTCGCTACGAGCAGGCACGCTATGCGAAACGTACCGAACTCGCCGCTTTGTTGTCGATCGAGGAAGCTGAACTCGGAGAGCTGACTGTTGATTCGCCAACCAGCCGCACGTTGCCGTCGTTGCGCGCGATGTTGGCGACGTTGGAGCTGCAAAACCCGGAGTTGCTGGCATTGAAAGAGCGCACGGACAATGCGAGTCACCGTGCAGATTTGAGCAAGCTGGATCAATACCCTGATTTTACCTTCGGTGTGAATTATATTCAAGTCGGCGAGAGTGGCTCGGCCTCCGACGCGGGCACCGATCCGTGGAGTGTCTCGGTGGCGGTGAACTTGCCAATCTGGGGCAGTAAAAATAGCTCTGCGATCTTGGCGGCGAATGCGGATAAGCGCTCCGCCGAGCAGCTGTATCGGGATCGCGTGCTGCAACTTAAAGCAGAGCTGAGCGCTACGCTGGCAGCCCATGCAGATAGTGCACAGCGGGTGCAGCGTTATCAAGTGCGGCTGATTCCGATTGCGGAACAAGCCCTTGAGAATTCGCGCACTGCTTACGAAAGTGGACAGCTCTCGATACTGGAATTGATCGATAGCGAACGGGCGTTGCTTGAAATGAATTTAAACTACGCGCGCGCCGTGTCGAAAGTCACCCAAGCCGACGCTGCGCTCAATGCTCTAACTGGGGCAATTAATTAACCACAGGAATCACAAGGGAAAATCGTAGGGGGCGAGCTTGCGTAAGGTGCCTCATCTTGAGAGCGCGGTCTTCGCAAGCAAAGACCTGACAGAAACACTTTTTACTATGAAAACGAAACAACTTATTATTGCGATCACCATACTGCTTATTGGCTTTGTTGCGGGTCTTTATTTGTCGCCTGATTCCAGCGAGTCCGTGTCCACCACGATGGATGTCGTCGCCCCGGCAAAGCCGACGATTTGGACTTGCTCGATGCACCCGCTGATTCAGCAACCGAACTCGGGCGACTGTCCGATTTGTGGCATGGATTTGATTCCGTTGATCAATGATACTGGTGCCGATGATGGACCGCGGACTCTGAGTATGAGCGATAGCTCCCGCGCCTTGGCCGATATTCAGACGACCCTGGTCAAGCAGGAGTATCCAGTCGCGGAGGTGCGTCTGGTCGGTCAGTTGGACTACGACGAGACACTCGAAAAATCTTTAACGGCGCGTTTTCCTGCACGAATTGATGAGCTCTTTGTCAACTTCACAGGGATTCCGGTAAAGGCTGGTGAACATCTCGCTAAGGTCTACAGTCCTGATTTATTGTTGGCGCAACGCGAGCTACTGACCGCATATCGTGCTGACCCTGATGGCTCAATCACCGGTGTGGCCAAGGAGAAACTCCGGCTGTGGGATCTACTGCCCGTTCAAATTGATGAAATCATCGAGCGCAACGAGGCGAAAGATCATTTTGTGCTCAAGGCCCCAATCGGTGGCGTCGTTGTCGCTAAGAATGTGAAGGAAGGGGATTACGTAAAGACAGGTGAAGTGCTCTTTCGCATTGTCGATCTAAGTAATTTATGGGCTGAACTGGACGCTTATGAATCGGATCTCCCTTGGTTGCGCTATGGGCAAGATGTGGTCTTTTCTGTGGAGGGGGTTCCTGGTGAAACGTTCCATGGTCAGATTTCCTTTATTGAACCTGAAGTGAATCGTAAGACGCGAACCGTGGCCGTTCGTGTGAATGTGCCAAACCCCGACGGTCGGCTCAAACCTGGGATGTTCGTGCGTAGTATTGTATCCGCACGCTTAGCAGCTGGTGGCAAAGTTTACGCACCTGAGTTTGCCGGCAAGTGGATCAGCCCCATGCATCCAGAAGTGGTGAAGGACGGGCCGGGGCAATGCGATGTGTGCGGCATGGATCTCGTTCCTGCCGAATCTCTCGGGTATGTCGATCATGTCAGCGAACCTGCGCCGATCATAGTTCCGAGCTCGGCAGTCTTGCAAACTGGTAAGCGTGCTGTCGTCTACGTTGAGAAGCCCAATGCCGAGCGGCCCACTTACGATGGGCGCGAGATCGTACTTGGACCCCGTGCCGGAGACAACTACATCGTCATTTCTGGTTTAGAGAGCGGTGATCGGGTCGTTACAAATGGCGCATTTAAAATCGACAGTGCGCTGCAGATTCAAGCTAAGCCAAGCATGATGAATCCGTCAGGCGGAGGTCAAAATCCAGGGCACAATCATGGCGGTGAAGCACCTAAAAGTGGCCAAGTAGACCACTCACAGCACAAAGGTATGACAATGCTTGAGATATCCGATGAATTAGCTCCGAAACTGCTGTCACCTTATTTAGCGATGCAGTCGGCTCTTGCGAGCGATGCTCTTGATACTGCCAAGGCTCAGGCCAAAGACATGATGGAAGTGACGGGACACGCTGGAGCCTTGCCCGAATTACTGCACAATATGCTTGCTGCAGAAACACTGGAGGCCTTTCGGAAGCCGTATTTTGAGACGCTTTCGAATGCGATGATCGCAGCAGTTAAAGCAAACCCAGATGCCTTTGCCGGTGGGCTGTATTTGATGCACTGCCCAATGGTGTATGAAGACCGTGGCGCTGACTGGCTGCAAAGTGATCAGAAGTTAATGAACCCTTATTATGGTTCGATGATGCTGCACTGCGGCGAACTTAAGGAGGCGATTAACTGATTATGATTAATAAACTGATACGCTTTTGCCTCGAGAATAAGCTCGTGGTCGTTCTCTTTACCGCGGCCCTCATTCTTTGGGGTGTAATGGTCGCTCCGTTTGATTGGAAAGTCGATTGGCTGCCGCGTGATCCGGTGCCGGTGGATGCGATTCCGGATATCGGTGAAAATCAGCAGATCGTCTTCACCGAATGGATGGGGCGCTCGCCGCAGGATATTGAAGACCAAATCACCTATCCGATGACCACTGCGTTGTTGGGCTTGCCGGAGGTGAAGACGATTCGGAGCTATTCGATGTTCGGATTCTCCTCGATCTACATCATCTTCAATGACGATGCGGAGTTCTATTGGACGCGTAGCCGTATCTTGGAAAAGTTGAATAGTCTCCCCTCCGGTCTTTTACCGCAAGGCGTGCAGCCGCAACTGGGGCCCGATGCGACTGCACTCGGACAGGTGTTGTGGTATACCCTGGAGGGGCGGGATCCCGAGGGTAATCCAACTGGAGGCTGGGGCCTCGAGGAGCTCCGCAGCACTCAGGATTGGTATGTGCGTTATGCACTGCAGGGAGTCGATGGTGTGGCAGAGGTGGCTTCGATCGGTGGTTATGTCAAAGAGTATCAAGTGGATGTCGATCCGGATGCGCTACGCACTTATGACATCGCGCTACACGAAGTCTTTGCCGCTGTGCGTGGGAGCAATATCGACGTCGGTGCGCGAACGATTGAAATCAACGCGGTCGAGTATGTCATTCGTGGGCTAGGGTTCATTGAGAGTCTCGACGACCTGCGTAAGACAGTCATCACACAGCGAAATAATATTCCGATCACTTTGGAGCAGATCGCCGAGATTGAGTTCGGTCCGGCACTACGGCGCGGCGCATTGGACAAGGCAGGAGCCGAAGCGGTCGGTGGAGTCGTCGTCACGCGCTTTGGCGAAAATCCACTCGCTGTGATCAAGCGGGTGAAGCAGCAGATTGAAGCGATCTCTGCAGGCCTGCCTAAGAAGACCTTGGCGGACGGCACTGTCAGCCAAGTCGAAATTGTTCCTTTCTATGATCGAACTGGATTAATCTATGAGACGCTCGGAACTCTCGAAGATGCCGTACGTCAGCAAATTCTAGTCACGATCATAGTGGTGGTGTTGATGGTGATGCATTTACGTAGTGCGGCGCTCATCTCCGGCGTGCTGCCGCTTGCAGTGCTGTTTGCGTTTATCGGGATGAAGCTCTTCGGGATAGATGCCAACGTGGTGGCACTCTCTGGCATCGCCATCGCCATTGGCACGATTGTTGATATGGGTGTGGTATTAGTCGAAAACATCCTAAAGCATATCGATACGGCTGATCCGGATGAAGATCGTCTCGAGGTGGTCTATCGCGCCTGTTCGGAAGTCGGTGGTGCGGTGGTGACGGCTGTTATGACGACCGTGGTCAGCTTCCTTCCCGTCTTCACCATGGAGGCTGCCGAGGGGAAACTCTTTCAACCGCTCGCCTATACGAAGACCTTCGCGCTGATCGGCTCAATTGTTGTCGCATTGACGATTATTCCTCCACTGGCGCATTGGTTGATCGCAGGTCGACACAGTTCCCGCTGGAGTAAATTTACACTTTGGCTGACCATCGCATTGGCAGGTGTGGTGGGGCCTTTTCTGCTCACATGGTTTCCGTGGTGGTTGGGGCTGATCATGATTGGATCAGCGGTGTATAACCTTACGCAGCCAAAAATCCCGGCAATTATCCAGAAATACGTGGTAGTCATCTTCAACTTGATCGTCGCTCTAAGCGTAGCGGTAGTCTTGGCCGGCGATTGGAACCCGCTTGGTCCTGAGCGTGAAATCGCGAATGTCGTATTTGTCTTTCTTGCGATCGGTGGGCTACTGGGGACTTTCTTATTGTTCATTAAATTTTATGGTCAGTTGCTTGCAGTGCTGCTTCGTTTTAAACTGATATTCCTTGGCTGTAGTTCTTTAATTGTTGTTTTCGGGATGACTGTTTGGTTGGGCTGGAGCGCCGTTTTCGGATGGCTGCCAGAGTTGATCAAGGCGACCAAGCCTTACAGTCTGGCCATGCACCAAGTGCCGGGGCTCGGTAAGGAATTTATGCCGGATCTGGACGAGGGTTCTTATCTCTTTATGCCGACGACCATGCCACATGCTTCGATTGGCGAAGTGATGGATGTGCTTCGTAAACAGGACATGGCGATCATCGCTATTCCAGAGATCGAGTCCGCTGTTGGTAAGCTTGGACGGGTTGAAAGTCCGCTTGATCCGGCACCGATCTCGATGATCGAGACCATCATTAATTATAAATCCGAATACATCGTGGATGACGACGGGCATATTCTTACGTTTGAATATGATTCATCAGAGGAGGCATATACATATGATGTATTTGGAAACCTGATGCCGGACGAAGACGGTCGCCCGTTCCGCCAGTGGCGCGACGAGATTAAGACGCCCGATGATATTTGGGCAAAAATCATCGAAGCAGCCTCGATCCCTGGCACCACTTCCGCGCCGAAGCTTCAACCGATTGCAGCCCGTATTGTCATGTTGCAAAGTGGTATGCGTGCACCGATGGGCCTTAAGGTTTACGGGCCTGATCTCAAAACGCTGGAGAAAGCCGCCCTTGATATTGAAGGGTATTTGAAGGAAGTGCCTTCGATTAAGGAGGAAGCAGTGTTCGCCGACCGTATCGTAGGCAAGCCGTATTTGGAGATCGATATCGACCGTGATGCGATCGCGCGCTACGGGATAAAAATCTCGATGGTGCAGGACGTGATCGAAGTCGCCGTCGGAGGCAAGCCAGTCACGATGACGGTAGAAGGTCGTGAACGCTACCCCGTGCGGGTTCGTTATCAGCGGGAGCTGCGCGACTCGATTGAATCGATTGAGGACATTTTGGTTGCTGCTCCGGACGGCACGCAAATTCCACTCAAAGAACTTTCGACCATACACTATTTACGCGGCCCACAAGTGATTAAAAGTGAGGACACTTTTCTCGTCGGCTATGTCATCTTTGATAAGCGCGACGGCTACGCCGAAGTTGAAGTGGTCGAACAGGCGCAGGCCTATCTTCAAAGTAAAATAGACTCCGGCGAGTTAAGTATTCCCGCTGGTGTGAGCTACAAATTCACCGGAAGTTATGAGAATCAAATTCGGGCGGAGAAGAAGTTGAGGGTCGTGCTGCCAATCGCACTGTTTGCGATTTGGTTGATCCTCTATTTTCAGTTTAAGCGCGTTTCGACCACGTTGATGGTGTTCTCTGGAATTGCTTTTGCATGGTCGGGCGGGTTCATTATGCTTTGGCTGTATGGCCAGACGTGGTTTTTGAATTTTGATCTGTTTGGTACGAATCTTCGGTCACTATTTCAGATGGGCACGATCAACTTGAGCGTGGCGGTGTGGGTGGGATTTCTCGCACTGTTTGGGATTGCGACTGATAACGGCGTGATCGTTTGCACCTACCTGCAGCAGCGTTTTAAGGAAAAACGCCCGGAAACAATCGCTGCGATTCGCGCAGCGACTGTCGAAGCGGGGGAGCGTCGCGTGCGCCCAGCGATGATGACGAGTGTCACAACGATTCTCGCACTGCTGCCAGTGCTCACTTCGACCGGTCGCGGTGCTGACATTATGGTGCCAATGGCAATCCCATCATTCGGCGGCATGTGCCTGGCACTACTGACGATCTTTGTGGTTCCAGTGCTTTACTGCGGTATGGCTGAACTTTCGTTTAAAAGAAATCAGCGTGGGTGAAGTGAAGGTTGGATTATTCTTCTTCGCCCCAGAACTTCCACCATTTGCGACTGTGCGCTTCGCGGTGTTGTTGGCCGGTCTCGGAGCCTTTGCCTGCTTCTTTACGGATGGCGTCCGCCTTATCGCTGTTGTTGCTCTTGCCTGTTGTCTCTTCAACGCCGTCATTATCAGCTGAATGCTTCGCTTCTTTTTCCTTCTTTTCTTTTTTCTCTTTTTTCTCCTGCTGGTCCTTTGATTTGACTGCGTCAGAATCGGAGTGGTGCGCATTAGATTGATTTTGAACAGTTTTTTGTTGGTCGGGTTTTCCTGCGTTATCGGGTTTTGTCGCGTGTAGACTGAAGGCGAAGAGAGATAGGCTGAGGGCGATGAGGATTATGTGTTTCATGGGTAGACACGGTATGACGTTTTTGAAGAATCGCAAATGGCCTAGCTTAGTTGAATATTCATGGTGCTCCGTGGTGGACATCGTCCGAATACTTCTTATTAAATGACTGCTATGAAATTGCAGCGCGCAGCGTTAACGATGTTGATCGTCTTTTTGAGCTTTTATTTGCTCTATCTTGGGCAGGCTTTGTTGTTGCCCCTGGTGATTGCTGGCGCGGTCGCTTATCTGATCAATATTTTGGCACATACAATTTGTCGCCTGCGTATTGGTCGTGTGTCGTTGCCCCGTCCGATTGCCATGATTGTGGCGATTGCAGTGATCTTGGCTTCGTTGAGTTTAGTGATTCAATTGATCACGGTAAATATCGCCAGTGTGATCAAAGTCGCGCCCCTGTATCAGCAGAATTTGGAGGGGTTGATTTATAAAGGCTATGAACTATTCGGGGTTGAGGAAGCACCCAATATTAGGGAGATCTTTGCTCAGATTAATTTGAGCAGTTATTTACAGGATATTGGGGGCACTGTGCGCTCGTTGGTGAGTCGGACTGGAATTATTATTTTGTATCTGATCTTCCTCTTGTTAGAGCAGCGCACATTTACTGCAAAAATGCATGGACTGGTTCGAGATTCAGATCGTCTCGAAGAGGTCTTAGGGCTGATGGAGAAGATTCGTTCTGATATCCGCTCCTATATCGGGATTAAAGTCCTTACCAGTGCAGCGACTGCATTGTTAAGCTATTCGGTGTTAAGCCTCGTCGGAGTCGATTTCGCTAGCTTCTGGGCGGTTCTTATCTTCTTTCTCAATTTCATACCAACAGTTGGTTCGATCATTGCGACCGCGTTTCCGTCGGTCTTGGCTTTGGTGCAGTTTGATACGCTCGGCCCCTTCGTGATCACTGCCTCAGTATTAACCGGCTTGCAGTTTTGTATTGGTAGCCTGTTGGAACCGCGATTGATGGGCAACCGTTTGAATCTCAGTCCGATCGTCATTCTGCTGTCACTTGGCCTGTGGGGCTCGATTTGGGGCATTCCAGGCATGTTCCTATGTGTGCCGATCACGGTGATTATGGTGATCATCTTTTCCTATTTCCCTGAGACGCGGCCTGCCGCGGTGTTGTTGTCAGGCACTGGGGAGTTGAGTGTCGGTCCGCGACGTGGCGATGTTGCTGCCAAGAAGCAGGCGACGTCGGCTTAGGGATTTTGTGCGCAATATGTCTTTCCAGTGATTCCCAAGTCTGTATCTGACATGCCGCGCACGGCGCTCGTC
>Ga0075469_10000885_pt1 | contig 13538 bp, 8 predicted proteins | sample DEB08_DNA_13_FD_77577 | JGI IMG/M metagenome (GOLD analysis project Ga0075469, IMG submission 77577) | Aqueous microbial communities from the Delaware River and Bay under freshwater to marine salinity gradient to study organic matter... | ecosystem: Environmental > Aquatic > Marine > Coastal ...
ATCCATCAACTTTTTCCGAACGCCTAAATCTGCAAATACATTCCCTGTAATTTCGCTTTGTACGGTTTGATATTTTGACCGATAACGCCCCGTTATTTCTACCTCAAATTGAGCGGGTAATTTGAGTTTGTTCGTCCATTTGGCAGACCATTGGTCGGCAGAAAAATCAAAGGAAGTTAACTCATATTCTCCTTTTCTATTAAAATAATTATAGTTGATATCCCCATTCATCGACCACTTTTTACTAGGACTATATTTACCATTAAATTCTACACCCGTTGCTTGATTGGTGCCAATATTAAGGGGCTTGGAAGTACTTATATTGTTTTCAAAAGTAGCAATTCGTTCGACCATATCGGTGGTGTAGCGATGATAAACGCCAAAATTCATAGATACTTTTCCTACTACATAAATACTAGTGATTTCATAAGAATCCGTATATTCTGGTTGTAAATCGGGATTACCTGTACGGATAGAAAAATTATTTCTAATATTGAAAAAAGGATTTAAGTTCCATAATCTAGGGCGGTAAATTCTACGAGAATAACCTGCTTGTAAAGAAAAGCGTTCTGTTAATTTATAGGAAGTGTGTAAGGAAGGGAAAAAGTCAGTAAATTTTTGGTTATTTCTTTGGTTGGTATTGGTCAATAGGGTCGTCAAATTGGTGTTTTCTAAACGCAACCCTAATTTTAAGCCCCATTTATCATCTTCGTAAGCACCCGTTGTATACAAACCTAATACCTTTTGGTCATACTCAAAAATATTGGTTAAATTAGGGTTTTCTATCCATTCATTATTCACAAAATCGGTAACTGCATAATCGTTACTCACATCATTTATGACGTATTGTGCGCCCGTTTCCATCGTCCATTTCTTTGAAAAAGGCTTGGTGTAATCTATCCCAAAAGTTTGTTTGGTTTCTCCAAAATCTGTTCTAGTTTGCTGTTGTGTATTTCTATTTTGACCAGTAATCGTCGTATTAAAAAAATCAGAAGATTGGTCTTTGGCAAATAAACGACCCAAAGCGCTAATCAATAAGGTATGCTTTTTATCGTCTTCAAAATCTTTTTTATACTGTAATTCGTATTGGTATTTTGGATTGGTTGCTTCGGTAATTTCTGCTCGATTCCAACTATCTATGATTGTTCCAGATGCCTCTTGAAAACTAAAAGCATTATCGGATAACTCATCTTCTATTTCATAAGCCAAACTTCCAGATAGCGTTATTACATTATTTTTATTAATATGGATATCTGTTCCTAATATAAAATTATAAAAAACTTCTTTTTTGGAACTGGTACCGTCCGATAAGATGGTATTATTGGTCGTTAAATCTCGATTAATGCTTTCTCTGTCATTCGGAAAATTTCTAAAACCAACCCCTACTTGACTGAACAAATTAAATTTTTCCGTACGGCGATTTAAACTCAAGCCAAAACTATGATTATCGGGTGTTCCAACATTCACGGTTGCTGAACCATTGATACCTTTTCGTTCCTCTTTTTTAATAATAATATTGATAATCCCTGAAGTCCCTTCCGCATCGTATTTCGCTGATGGATTGGTAATCACTTCGATTTGTGAAATCATTTCAGCGGTAATCGTTCCGAGTGCGCCACCTTGTTCACTTGCTATCACAGAAGGTTTACCATTGATTAAAATCTGTACCCCTTCACTTCCACGAAGACTAATAGCTCCTTCAATATCGACATTGACGGAGGGTACATTATTCAACACTTCTAAGGCACTTGCCCCTGTACTACTTAAATCTTTACCGACATTAAAAACTCGTTTGTCTAATTTAAATTGGGTGCTTGATTTTTCTGCTCGAACTTCCACTTCGTTCAACATTTGGCTATTCTCAGAAAGGGTAATTACCCCTAAATCTATTTTTTCATTTCCTGTATTAAATTCTGTAATCCTTTTATTCGCATAGCCAATAAAACTGATTTCTATAAAGAAGTCAGGAGTATTCGTTTGAATGCTAAAATTTCCATCTATATCAGTAGTTGTTCCCGTAATAGGTTTTTTAGTCGTTTTATTTCCAACCATAATCGTCGCAAATTCGATAGGTTGTTGACCATTCGATTCTATTACTTTTCCTGTGATTTCTATACCTGATTTTTGAGTAAAAACAAAAGTAGCGGTTAACATTATTGCTAAAAATAAATAGATTTTTTTCATCTTGTCAGGTGTTTAATTAGTTATTAATTTTCTGGAATTACGCTCGGGTACTTATATCCAAATGCATGGTACAAAAGTAAAGGAAGTCGGCTGTTTTTGTAGGATTAATCGTTGAACGACCGATTTTTTAGGTCAACTGTAATTTAGCAGGTATTCAACTTAAATGGTCGTTGACCCTACTAAATCTGCTGTTTACCGAATACTTTGCCTATAATATCAAAATCTTGGTATTTTTGAGGGTAAGTACTGTGACAAAAATAGACTTACAATATTTAATTTGTTGCGAGTTGCGGGTTACGAGTTGGTTTAGAGCAATTAGTTTTATTATTCAATGTTTCATTTAACTTTTGCTTCTTTAGATACAAAATTCACCTCTTTTAACCCGTAACTCGCAACCCGCAACTATTCTTAAAATGTTCGATTATTTATGTCCGAGTACTTAAATAGGAATAAAATGAATCCATCAATCTTCCAGCGAATTCCTAAAGAAGGATTTTTTCAAGTCCTCTTAATTCTCCTATTAGGGGCAGCTACAATATTTGAAAAAAATGAAGATGCGCTGAATGTAGCTCGTTCCCTTACCAAGCTCTCTTTTTTTTGTGTTTACGTTTTAGCCGCCTTGGTCATTAGCTATTTTTTATTACCCCATTTTTTTTACAAGAAACGCTTTTGGTTGTTTTTTGCCAGCGTTTTATTATTGCTATCAGGGGTTATTTTTATAGAAGAATTAGTCTTGGAACAAATATTCTACCCAAACTCAAGAGGTAAATCTTTTCCAGGTTTTATCCATACCTTATTAGAAATTTCTCCAACAATATTAATCTTAGTCGGTTTTAAATTTGCTTGGGATGCGCAGCAGAAACAAAAAGAATTGGAACATTTGAATACAATGGTTGCCGAAAGTCAATTACAATTTCTACAATCACAAGTCAATCCGCATTTTTTGTTTAATAACCTCAATAACCTCTATTCCTATGCCCTAGAAAATTCCCCGAAAACACCCAAAATTATTTTAGAATTATCGGATTTGCTCAGATATATGCTATACGATTGCAAAGAAAAATGGGTCTCTTTAACTAAAGAAATTGACTATTTAACTAATTTTATTCGCTTACAGGAATTACAAATTGAAGATAGAGGAACGGTCAATTTTAGCATCCAAGGACAAGCATCGGATAAATTAATTGCGCCCTTATTATTAGTGGTCTTTGTGGAAAATTGCTTTAAGCATAGTACTTCTAGTATGACGGAAAATATATTAATTAATATCAATCTTCAGATAACAGGCGACCAATTAAGATTTAGTTGTGCGAATGCCTATTCTGAAAATGGGAATACCCAAAGTTTATCAAAAGGGATAGGTTTAGAAAATGTGCAAACCAGATTAAATTTATTATATCGGGAGGCTCATAAGCTAACGATTAAAACGGATAATAATACTTACCTTGTTGATTTGAGATTAGATTTAAAAACACCACACCAATGATAAGCTGTATCATCATAGAAGATCAACCACCAGCTCAAAGAATATTAAAAAAATACATTGGGGATGTCAATAAACTAGATTTAAAAGGCACTTTCGGAGATGCTTTAGCAGCATTGGAATTCCTCAAAACAAATCCAGTTGATTTATTATTTTTGGATATTCACTTACCTAAATTATCGGGTATTGACTTTTTAAAAATACTTTCGCAGAGACCAAAAGTTATTCTAACAACTGCTTTTCCAGATTATGCGTTGCAAGGTTACGAATTAGATGTAATAGATTATTTACTCAAACCCTTTTCTTTTGAACGATTTTTTAAAGCAGTCTCTAAAGTCATTTATGAAGAAACAACAACGGTTTCGGCTGTCAATCAAGTCCCTTTAGAAAAAAATACGACCGCTCCTGAATTCTTATTTATCAAAACAGGGACTGATTTTCAAAAAATAGAAATAGCCGCCATTCAATTTATCAAATCTATAGGCGATTATACTCAAGTGTTTACTAAGACGGGTAAACATTTAGTTTCTCATCCGCTGAAGTATTGGTTAGAACGATTGCCTAATAAACACTTTTGTCAAATCCATAAATCTTTCTTGATTAATGTGTTGCATGTTGATAAAGTGTCTGGTAATGTGGTGTATATGGGCATTGAAAATTTGCCAATTGGCCGAACTTATAAGGAGCATTTTTTTAAAGAATATTTGCAGGGGTTTTCTGGTTGATGTTTAAGCTGTATTGATTACCCATAAGTTTGAAATGAGAAAATAAGGGCTTTAGTCCTGGCTCTGTCTGTAGAAATGTTGAATATTCGATAAAATTTCTAAAGGAGCATCGCTCCGACACGATTGGAATTACGGTGTCGGAGCGATGCTCCTTTAGAATCTGGTAAATCCGATAAATCTAGAGACAGAGTCGAAGCTAAAGCTCCTAATTCCATCAAAAAAGTATGGATAATCAGTACGATTCAAACATTACTGATTACCCACTCGTTTTGACTACTAATTCAGTCTCTTTTCTCTCCTCTCAACTCCCTCTTCTCAAAACAAAAAAGCCTTCCCGAATTACTTCGAGAAGGCTTTATATTTTCTAAAACGATTTGACTCGTTATTTTTACATCATACCGCCCATACCACCTGGCATTCCACCATGGGCATGACCGTGTCCACCTGCATCTGCTTCTGGCTTATCATTTACCACACATTCTGTAGTTAAAATCATAGCTGCGATTGAAGCTGCATTTTCTAAAGCAATTCTAGTTACTTTAGTTGGGTCAATTACACCAGTTTTCTTCAAGTTCTCAAACTTATCCGTTCTAGCATTATAGCCCATGTCGCCTTTACTTCTAGCAACTCTCTGTAAAATTACAGAACCTTCAACACCTGCATTTTCGGCAATTGTTCTTAAAGGAGACTCTAAAGATTTCTTAACGATAGCGATACCGATATTTTCATCTTCATTCACCCCTTTTAGGTTTCTTAAGCTGGCGATAGACCGAACTAAAGCAACACCACCACCTGCAACGATTCCTTCTTCAACCGCTGCACGCGTTGCGTGTAAAGCATCATCTACTCTGTCTTTCTTTTCTTTCATCTCTACTTCTGTAGCTGCACCTACATATAATACAGCAACACCACCAGCTAATTTAGCCAATCTTTCTTGTAACTTCTCCTTATCGTAATCAGAAGTAGTTGTTTCGATTTGTGACTTAATTTGGTTGATTCTAGCATCAATTTGAGTCTGCTCACCTGCACCGTTTACAATCGTTGTGTTGTCTTTGTCAACCGTGATTTTTTCACAAGTTCCTAAGTGCTCTAACTCAACGCTATCTAATTTATACCCTTTTTCTTCAGAGATAACCGTACCTCCTGTCAAAATGGCTAAATCTTCTAACATTGCTTTTCTTCTGTCACCAAAACCTGGCGCCTTCACTGCAACAATCTTCAATTGTGCTCTTAATCTGTTCACTACTAAAACACCTAATGCTTGAGACTCAATGTCTTCAGCGATGATTAATAAAGAACGTCCTGCTCCAACAACTTTTTCTAAAATAGGAACGATGTCCTGCATGTTAGAAACTTTCTTGTCGTGGATCAAGATATATGGATTCTCATATTCTGCTACCATGTTTTCCGCATTGGTTACAAAATATGGAGATAAATATCCTCTATCGAATTGCATACCGATTACTTCCTCAACGTAAGTATCTGTACCTTTTGCTTCTTCTACTGTGATAACGCCGTCCTTAGTTACTCTTTTCATTGCATCCGCAATCAAAGTACCAATTTCTTCGTCATTATTCGCAGAAATAGCTGCAACTTGCTGTACCTTTTTGAAGTCTTTTCCAACTTCTTCGGACTGACCAGCTAAGTGAATAACTACTGCTTTTACTGCTTTCTCGATACCTCTTTTCAAATCCATTGGATTTGCTCCAGCTGCAACATTCTTCAAACCAGCAGTTACCATTGCTTGAGCTAAAACAGTAGCCGTTGTTGTTCCGTCACCTGCAACATCTGCAGTTTTAGAAGCAACTTCTTTTACCATTTGTGCACCCATGTTTTCTACTGGGTCTTCTAATTCTATTTCTTTAGCAACTGTTACACCATCTTTAGTGATTGCCGGCGCACCGAAGCTTTTTTGAATAACTACGTTTCTTCCTTTTGGCCCTAATGTTACTTTTACCGCATTTGCCAAAGCGTCAACACCAGCTTTTAATTTTTCTCTGGCAGCTCTATCGAAGCTAATTTGTTTAGCCATGTTTTTTACCTTTTTGTTAATTTGAAAATTAAGTTTAAATGGGGGTGACAAGGTTACGAGGTGGCAGGGTAGAATAAGAATAAAATCCAAAACTATGCAATGCACCTTATATACCAAGTACCTTTCTTAAAGGATAACTAAAATGTCATCTTCTCGCATGATGAGGTAATCCTCACCTTCGTAGTTCAATTCTTGTCCGGCATACTTACCATAAAGAACGATGTCTCCTTTAGAAACAGTCATTGCGTTTCCGTCTTTACCTGGCCCAACAGCTACGATTTCCCCTCTTTGAGGCTTTTCTTTTGCTGTGTCAGGAATAATGATTCCACCCTTTGTCTTTGTATCAGCGGGTGCTGGTTTTACAACTACTCGATCGTTAATTGGCTTCATTGTAGTCTAAACTTTAAATAAGGTTTACAAATAATATTTAATTCACTCCTTGTTGCTTTTATTAAAAATAAAGTACAACAAATCAGTTGACTGTCATCAATTTCTATACCAGTCGCCTAAAAGTGACATTATTGCCGAAAATGTTAAATTTTGCAGGAAATACTGTCAGGCTATAACGAAATTATGTCAGTCGTACCCGAAATCGTTTCGAGAGGTCGCAAAAATAGTTGAAAGCTTAAAAACATGTGTTAAGAAAAAGTTAAGAAAAGACCTTCTTTCTGAAAATTGACTTTTAGAGGGCAGTTTTTTGTATGTTGGTGTGGAAATGATGGGCTTGGAAGCGAAAAATAATGTCGTTGGAGCTATTTTTTGAGACTGTGGTTAATATTTTGAGGTGTTTGAAGGGATTTTATAAGATTTTACCCTGAAATTAATGTCATTCCTAATTCTATTGCGTTTAGCTTTTTCTTAAACAAAATTTGATATGTTGAAAACATGAATGATACTGTTTTGAAGTTGAAAACTTCAAAAATCGATATCGTACAAACTTGGGAAATTGGGTTATATGACTATATCCAATGTTTTTAAGTGAGGCAAATAGAAACTGAAGAATGACAAAATTTGGAACAATTATCCAAAATTCTGTCATTCCTGATTTATTCCCAAAATATATCTCTATTTTCTTTGTGTTCAACTCCAATTCCACCAACTTCTTTTCCAATTTCTGACTCGCTGTATTCGTCAGGTTCTTCTCTAACTTTATTATTTTAGGAAAACTTATTGCTGTTTTTCATTAATTAAATGCCTATCTCTCTCTTTCTTTGGAAAATAGATTAAACAAAACAATAACCAAAAAGTGCTTAAAATTGCAGGAACGATTTGATTATAAGGCTCCCATGCAGAAAAGACGGTTCCTATACCTGCGGAAATTAATGCAGTAAAGGATGCCGTAATTTTGTAGATGTGCTCATATAGCCAGAACTTTTTTATCGTGATTAAATTTGGAAGGAAGAAACGCAGTATATCAAATCCGACTATTGCAAAAACATACCCTAAAAGGTAATAAATTACTTTTTTGTCCCATAGCAGATTTGCTGTTTTAATATTGTAAACGAAATAAAGGGCAATAGAAAAAACTAAGAGCATCACGCCAAAATCTACGCTTTGGAACCCCTTTTCTTTTGTTTTCAAAACTCTATAACCCGAATATGAAGTATAAAAACTCAGTAAAGTAACAACGGTGAGAAAAGGCCTATCTCTAAAAAAAAGCACTCCATTTAATGCGGTAAGCACTACGACGGCTATTAGAAATAAAAAGATACGACCATAACGCCGATGGACAATCCCCCCTTTTTCAGAGGCATATGGAATTATAGCAATAAAAATAGCAATAATACCGAAAAGGACGTGGATGAAAATGTTGATTGAATGTAGCATAAGTTAAATTGATTTTTGGTCAAATTAACGCTACATTTTTACAAAAAAAAAGTGATTTTTGGCGAATGGGGGCTATAAATTGGTGAAAATAGACCTCTAGATGGCGAATGGATTACTTAAAATTTATGGATTATAGTTTGATTATACTTTTTATCAAATTCATATAACTAGCACTACTTATTATTGATGTTTGATTTTTATCTTTAAACGCTAGAATATACCTTCCTTTTAGATGAGGTTGGATTTGTAGAATTTGATTTTTATTAATGATGTATTTTCTATGCACTCTAATAAAATTATTTGCTAGTCTATTTTCTAAAAATGATAAAGGATAATTACATAATAAACGATTACTTTCAATATCACATAAAAAGGAGTAATTATCATAAGCCTCGAAAAAGATAATATCTTCTACTTGATGTAATTTAGTTATTTCCCCTTGACGAATTGGAATTTCTTTTAATTCGGTATTTAGTAATGCTGCTTGTGAGTTAGCAGGAATAGCTGTTTTCTCTATTTGACGCTTTGGATTTATTAACGCGTCGTGTCCGAATCCAACTATTAGGGCTATTATTATATTAAAAATAAACACGCCACCTTCATTAGAAAAATCATAAGACTGATGATTGAACACTATATTACGAATGAATAAATCTACCATGGTGGCTATTACAGCAATAAGAGAAAAGACTACTAATAAGATGATTTTAGTTCTGAATAATGTCGTTTTTTTGCCTAACCATTTCGGATAATTATAGGTAGTTAACAATATTCCATACCCAATGATAAGACTGATAAGGACATGTTGGATAATGCTCTGTTCTAAGTTATTCCCAAGCCCTAAAGCAAAACTACCGATCCCTAGTCCTACACCAATTATCAATATCTGTATAATATAATCATTCGTTTCTTTAAAACTTACTGCTGATCTCATTTTACAAATCTGAAAATTTAGCAACAAAAAAAGGGCTACAAAACAAATTGCAGCCCTTTTTTAATCGCTTATAAAGAAAATTACAGCAGCATTTTAAAAATAAGTATTAAACCTAATGACTAAAATCATACTGCCTACTGAAAATTGCCTACTGCTACCTGAGTTACTGCGTCAATAATTCAGGTCCTTCTGCACCTGTTCCACCTACCATCAAACTAGTGATGATACATAATGCGAATAAAGCAAATGCCAAGCCCCAAGTCAATTTTTCAATAAAATCAGTAGAGCGAGCAGCACCTAACATTTGGTTAGCCGATTGACCACCAAAAGTAGAATCTACACCACCACCTTTTGGGTTTTGGATTAATACGGTTGCCATCAATAAGACACAAACCAAAGCGATTAGAATAACCATTCCTGTCAACATATCTTTTTATTTTTAAATTTTTTGTTTTACCATACAGTCATTTAAATTCATATAGTAGTTATTTTTTTAAAAAACTATATGTAACTATGTGTTATTTACTACTGTGACTATGTGGTATTATATAATGATTGTCAATTTCTGAAAAATATAATTCAAACAAATATTTTCTAGATGAATTATCGTTTACCTTCTACGAATCTTTATCGAGAAGGTTTTGAATTTTTTCAATTTCGCCTGCAAAGAAACTACTTTTTTTAGGCATAATCAAGCATAATTGCTTATACATTGCACTTGCTTTACTATATTGTCCTTGTCTAACCAATAGTTGTGCCAAGGTCTCTGAAACTAGTGCTGTATCTATTTCTAGGCTTTCTTCTGCAAAGGCGACTGTTTTTGCAAATTTTTTGCGAGCGGTTTCTCGTTTCTTTTTAATCGTTTTCCCTCTACCATTTATAATTGGCATTAAATTAATACTAGAAAGTTGACCAATATCTGCATATTGTTCTTGCCAACTATAAAACTTAGCTTTCGGAGCGGGTTTTATGATCTTTTTAGATTGATTAAAACTAGCTTCTAATCGGTCTAGACTATCAAATTTAAAGGTAGTTTTTTTAACAGGTATAGTTGCTATTTCTTTTTCTAGTGAGGGTTTTTCAATAGTAGCTTTCGGAGGTGCCTCTGCTACGATTTCTTGAGTATTGACTATATTGCTTGCTGATACTTCAACTTCGACTGGTGTTTTTTCTGCCACTTCTTTACTACTGTCTATTTCTTGGGTATCAACTATATCGCTTGCTGGCATTTCAGCTTCGGCAGGTGTTTTTCCTGCTACTTCTTCAAGATTTTCTATTTCTTCTTCATTAATTGCTGTATCGGAGACTAAAGCATTTATTTCAATGATTGGAGAGGCATTATCCACCAATGCTTCTTGTGGAATAGTCTTTTCTTCTTCGGGAAGCACTATATCTGTTCCTTCTTGAATGGAGGCTATCGTAACTGGGTCGGCTTCAGAAAATTCTATTTCAAAAGGAATTGGTGGGTTGGACGTTATTTCCTGCGGTTCTATTGGGGGACTTGGGGATTCAGGTGCTGTTTCAATATTTTCGACTTTTGTTACGATGGATTCTTCTACAATTAATTCACTTTCAGCTTCTAAAACAGTTGCTGGATGCTCGATAAAGACTGCCGAATCACTAATGGCAGGTTCTGCAACAGCTTCCGCTTCGGCCTCCTCAAATAATTCATCTACTAAGTCTGTTATTGCTGATTTATTGTTACTTATATATAAATCATTGACCTCAATAGCATCAAGAGGTAAACCATCAGTTTCTTCAATGATTTCATTAGCTGTAAAAGCAGCGGATGGGGCAGTTTCATTAACTGCTTTTTCAGATATTTCTGCTGTTACTTCATCTTCAAAATCTAGTGTTATAAATTCCTCTTCTTCCGATTCGATGACTTCTTCTGGTAGCTTTATGTCTTCCTTTTCAGTAGGAATACTTTGCTTGATTTCTTCTACTGGTAAGGGAGGAATTTCCTGTTGATTTACTTCGATTACATTGGGAATATCGGCTGCAAGGGATATTTCATCGGCTAAGATAGTTTCTATTTTTGCTGATTCTATGTCTTTTGATAAGCCAATAATTGGTGGCGGTAAATCGGTAGTTGGATTAGACAGGGGGATGTCTTGATTGGCTGGTTGAAATTCTTCTTGTGAAAAATTTAACGCTCCGACTTCATTAACTACCAATTTTTCTCCTAAATCTCGTTCTAGCGCAGATAGTTCTTTTAATTCTAAAAAGTCTTCTCCCATCAGAATACTTTCTTCTAAATCTTCTAATACTATTGGGTCTTCACTAAAAATACGGTGGAGATGAGAACGGTCGATGCCATAAGTTGATAATAATTCTATATTTCTATCTAAATCTGTATTGTCTTCTTGCTGGCTCTTCATTGCCAATAAATAGCGTAGGCTTAAACTATAGGGATACTGCACGACCATAGATTTCAACTCTTGGTAAGAAACCTGATGCATGTATTCTCGATTACCGAGGAATTTTAATAAATTATCTGAAGTCATAGCCCGCTTTTTTCCGTGGAAGTAAGTTTAGTCTAATTTTTTGTATTAACTAATGGTTTTCTCTAGAATAACAAGAATTTTGCAATATAAAAGGAATTGAGGAAAGGAAAAAGGGTTTTTACAATTTTCAACTTTCAATTTTTAATTTTCAACTTTCAAAAAGTGCTTATTTCTTATGGAATTGTTACGTTAATTCTATTTTTAGCTACTTATTGAATTAGCGTAAATCAACTAGAAAGTGCTTCCAGAACTTAAAGTTCTGGAAGCACTTGGCATACATCATTTACTACTAAAATGATACATTTCTACTAGATTTTAACTCGCAACTCGAATCACTTATCAATCAATAATAATTTCTTCATGGCTACACCATACGGCGTGCTTAATTGATAATAATAGACACCACCTGCTGGCAAATTTGAACCTTGAATAGTTAGTTCATTCCATCCTTTTTGCCCATTTTCCTCGGTAGATTTTAATAAGCTACCTTGAATGTCAAAAATATTAAATTGCACCTGTCCATTGTCAGGTAATTGGTATTTTATTACGGTTGTTTGAGCAAAAGGGTTAGGTTGGTTTTGAGATAATTTAAAATCAGCTTTAATCGCTTTGGTAGTGGTCGTAAAGACCAATTCGATATTTAGATGATTTGCTGCTTTATCATAAGCTTCTGCTACTAAGAAATCGGAGTTTATTTTTAATAAATCACTTAAGTTTCCAGCTTGATGTGCTTTTACTTTTAGCGTAAACAACTCCTTATTAATAACCGATTTCTCTGGTTGTTCATTGACCCAACTCGTTAGTAAATACCCTTTGTTTTTAAGCGACTGACCAATATTACTTTTCCCAAAACTAGCGTGAGTTTCAATGTTTTTAATACTCAATGCTTGATTATCTGCCTTTAGGGTATATTGAAAACCTAGTAAATCAGCCAATTTTTCTCCTTTAAAAGTAACCGTCGTGCTTTCTCCTTTTTGTAAATAGGTATCTTCAGCAATAATAGTAAATACACCCGTTTTAGTATTTCTTGAATCGGCTAATATTAAATTATTTGGCGTCGCCGTAATATTGACATCTCCTATTTTAACACCAATAAAATCAGCCGTAAGGTTTTTATCCTTTAAATTTAAAGTAACGGATTCTGGAAATTCAGTTTCAAATGGATTCGCTGGATTAGGAAATTCATAAGCAGTAGGAATAAATCGCCAAGCTGTATTTTTAGTAAAATCCGTAAGGTCTGACAATAATAACTTTCTTAATTCCAAAATGTCAGATACTGTAATTGTTCCTGTTTTATTGACGTCTGCAGCAATGATAGTATAAGGAGAATCAAATTTTTGATTACCTAAGATATGATTTTGAATCAATACCAAATCAAAGGTGGTGACCCCATTTAATGGATTAGTATTTTTATTAGGGGTAATGGTATAAGTATTTCCAATAGCTAATGCTTCAAAAGCATACCTACCATCTTCTTCATTCATTTTATCTGCTTGGGAAGTACAACTCATATTGACGGCACTAATATTCATGCCATCTTCCATTGTAATGCTGCCTGAAATTTTAGCAACTTGATTACTGGCTCCACCATTTCCAATACAAATTTCACCTGTTCTTTTGAAAGCATCCACTTCTACCTCGGATGCGCCCACTTTTTTATAGACTTCTGTTGGCAATGGTTCTTCTTTAATGAGTATGCCTGTACATACATTATCACTCAATAATTCTACTTCTATTTGGTAAATTATGGTAGAATCTGGTAAATTTAAACCTGCTATAGCACCATCAAACCAAGACATGGTAAATTGGTCTTCTTTCAAACTGAATAAACCAGTTGATAAATCTT
>Ga0075469_10000892_pt1 | contig 13442 bp, 10 predicted proteins | sample DEB08_DNA_13_FD_77577 | JGI IMG/M metagenome (GOLD analysis project Ga0075469, IMG submission 77577) | Aqueous microbial communities from the Delaware River and Bay under freshwater to marine salinity gradient to study organic matter... | ecosystem: Environmental > Aquatic > Marine > Coastal ...
TGACTCAGTTTTATCGAGTCGGTATTGATAATGAAAAGCCGTTTTATAATATGTATGGCGGCACACAAGATAATGCCACGATTGGCGTACCTGTGCGCACGACTAACCCTGCGGGTATTCGGAATTCGGATTGGTATCATATTATTGGCGGCGATGGTTTCCAAACTAGAGTTGACCCGACCGACCCCAATATTTTATATAGCCAATCCCAATATGGCTACCTGAATCGATATAATAAACAAACCAACGAACGGGTACAAATTCAGCCACAACCTAAAAGTGGTGAAGCGCCTCTACGTTGGCATTGGAATTCGCCTTTACTGATTAGTCCACATCAATCTAACCGACTTTATTTTGCAGCGAATAAATTATTTAAAAGCGAAGATGGTGGAAATACTTGGATAGAAGCAAGTGGTGATTTATCAAGGCAAGAAGATAGAAATAAGGCAAAGGTAATGGGCGAAGTTTGGGGAATAGATGCCGTTTTTAAAAATGTTTGGACGTCTCCCTATGGTACGATTGTCGCTTTGGACGAATCACCGAAACAAGAAGGCTTAATTTATGCGGGTACAGATGATGGTTTAGTACAAATAACCGAAGATGGTGGACAAAATTGGCGAAAAACTAGTCAATTTCCTACTGTTCCAGCCTATAGTTTTGTCGCAGATATTCATACTTCTCGACACGATGCCAATACCGTTTTTGTGGTCTTTAATAATCACAAACAAGGCGATTTTAAACCTTATATTTTAAAAAGTACAGATAAAGGAAAAACTTGGAATGCCATCAGTAATAATTTGCCAAAAGGCGAATATGCTTGGACAATTTATCAAGACCATAAAGTGGATAATTTATTATTTGCTGGGACTGAATTAGGTTTGTACTTTTCTATTAACGGAGGTCAACATTGGCATAAATTTAAAGGAGGACTACCTACTATGTCCTATAGAGATATAGAAATTCAGACCGAAGAAAATGATTTAGTCGTCGCTTCTTTTGGACGAGGTTTTTATATTTTAGAAGATTACTCCCCACTTAGAGAACTGACAACCAATACTTTAGCGAAATCAACCCATTTATTTCCAGTAAAAGATGCTTTATTATTTATCGAAAAAAATCCAGATGGACGAAGTTTAGGACATGCTTTTTATACTTCTCCAAATCCTGAATTTGGGGCAATTTTCACTTATTATCTCAAAGATGGTGTTCCGACTATTAAGCAAGCACGACTAAAAGCAGAGAAAGCAAAACGTGCTAAAAAAGAACCAGTTTATTATCCTGAGTGGACAGATTTTGTCGCAGAAAGACGAGAAACAAAACCTCAATTAGTATTTTCTATTAGCAATGAAAACGGGGATATTATCAGAAAAATTACTGCCCCGCTTAAAAAAGGGTTACATCGGGTTAATTGGGATTTACGGCAAGCAGATGGTCTAGGCGGTGCAGTTGTTTTGGTTCAACCGGGCACTTATGCTGTACAATTAGCTAAAATAATCAAAGGAGAATGGACAGATTTAGGCATTGCTCAATCTTTTGAAGTTGTCCCCCTATATCCAAAAAATATTGCGGTTGCAGATAGACAAGCTTTGCAAACCTTTCAGCAGCAAGTTTATGATTTAGGTACATCAATTCGAAGCACTAATCAGCAATTGACGCAGGCAATTGAGCAAACTAAAAATATGCAAAAAAGTATTTTGCAACATCCAAAAGGACAGCAAGCAGCTTATGAAAAAGCGCAAAGTCTCCAAAACAAATTACAAGATTTAGAAATGGTCTTAAATGGGAATGATTTAATGGTCGAAAAAATGGAATTGACTCCACCTTCTATTGCTGGGAGATTGAATCGAATTAAATGGAATTTTTATAATACTACGGGGTTGCCTATGGTTGCGGATAAGGAAAATTATCAGATTGCTTTGGAGGATTTTGAAAATTTTAAAGGAAAATTGGCTGCTGTTTTAGGTCAGAAAAATGGTTTGGAAAAGGATTTTAAAGGACTAGGGATTTATTTTGAAGAATAGTTCTAAGCTTATCATTTTGCTAGTTTTTTATCTCGAAGGTCTGAAAGACGCTCCAAGGTTTTTAGACACAGACCTTGGAGCGTCTTTCAGACCTCCAAGTGTCTACCGAGTAGCTTAAATCTAACAAAAACACGCACTAACTCCTTGAATATGCTCAGGCCCAATCTGACAACAGCCTCCTATTATATCCGCACCTAACTCCACCCATTCTTTAGCTTTTTCTACAAAAGTGATAGGGTCAGCAGTTCCATGCCAAGTTTTAGCTTCCGCATTATAGACCATGCCTGAATTAGGGTAGACGATTATTTTTTTATCGCCTACTGCTGGTTTCAAAGCTTTGATTAAACCTGTAATATGTTTAGGAGCTGTACAATTAACGCCTATGGCAAAGACATTAGGATGATTTTTAAATAAAGCAGCGCAATCTTGAATGCTGGTCCAGTCACTAATATGACTTTCATCCTTACAAGAAAAGCTTATCCAAGCGGGTTTGGTTACCTTCATTAAAAGTTGACTCAACACTTTTGCTTCTTGTAAACTTGGAACAGTTTCACAAGCATATAAATCGGCATTCGTTTTATCCAAAAGCTGGATTTGCTGCCAATGAAATGCTGCTAATGCGGAATCAGTTATATCGTAATTTCCTCGATACTCTGAGCCATCCGCTAAATAAGCACCATACGGACCAATACTAGCGGCTATTAACCGTTGCTGCTTATTTTTATTCGCTACTTGATATTTTTCAATCGCTATTTCCGCTAAAGTGACCGTCTTTAATAACAATTTTTCTGCCTCTACCCTATCATATCCTGCATCCAAAAACCCTTGAATAGACGCTTGGTAACTTGACGTTATAATACATTGTGCACCTGCTTTTAGGTAAGCTAAGTGCGCTTTGATAATGGCTTCTGAGCTAGACGCTATTAGTTTTGCTGTCCATAATTGGTGACTTAAATCATATCCCTCGGCTTTTAATTCATTGGACAAACCTCCGTCTAGGATGAGTGGGTATTTTATATGATTGATATTTTCTAGCATTTATATGGATGCTTAATTATTTTTTATCATAAAAAACAATAGTCTCTACCGAGTTAATTCGATAGAGACTATTGAGTCAATCTTTAATAAAGCTTATTTTTAGCTAATTTAGCCTCAGCAAGTTTAACTAAGTCTTTCATAGCATCCACGACTTTCAATAGCTTTTCTCTATCATAATCATCAGGATTTTCAATAATCTTATTAATTATTTCATCAGTTTTTGCTTGATTTTTTTCCAAATCCTTTAATTTAACTTTAGCAGTATTCATAAAGATATTTTTTCTAAAGATAATGGATTATTCATAGATAGAAAAAAGCTATAGCATTTTATGAATTAAGGAAAATCCGTTTAAATCGTCTAATCAGTTCAATCCGTTTTCAATCCTCCTAGTTCGTCTGTGTTGGTATATCTCTTTAATGAATTTCTATAACTCAATATCTTACTTTAATTCCAAAATCAAAGCGCCCATTTGCGGCAAATTCAATCCCTTAGTCATATCAAAAGTTTGCCCACTCATCACCGATTTTCCAGTTGTCACGCCATCTAATACTTCCGCAAAACGGTCTACTTCCAACGTATAAGGCTTCGTATTTTTATTCAAAATAACCATTATTTTCTGATTATCATCATATCTAAAATACACATAAACGCCATCTTTAGGAATAAAATGCAATAGTTTACCGTAATGAACGGCAGTAGCTGTTTTCCGCCAATTCAGTAATTTCTTCATCCATTGTTGGGCTTCTTTTTGTTGATCCGTTAAGCCTTCACCTGTGAATCCATTTATTTTATCACCAGCCCAACCGCCTGGGAAATCAGACCGAATAATGCCGTGGTCACCGTCACTACTCATTAGAATTTCTGTGCCATAATAAAATTCAGGCACGCCTCTAGTGGTTAAAAAGAAAGTATTGGCTAATTTAAATTTTTCGTAATCTTCGCCCACTTGGCTATAAATCCGCATCATATCGTGATTATCTGGAAAAACAACCAAATCATTAGGAGCAGGATACATAAAATCTTTGGCTAAGGTTTCATATAATTCTACCCAACCAGCTCCCCAACTTTCTGGGTCATTTATCGCATTTACCGCTGCTGTTTGCACAGGAAAGTCCATCAAACTAGGCAATTCAGAAGTATAACCATTGGGATTAACTTTACCTTTTTGCCAATAAGACACAATCGCAGGGTCTCCAAACCACTCCTCTCCTACTACATTAAAATTAGGATATTCTGCCATTACTCTTTCCGTCCATTCCGTCATATAATCCATATCTGGATATGGGTAAGTATCCATCCTAATACCTGCCAAACTTAGATATTCAATCCACCAAATACTATTTTGAATTAAATAATTTCCCATTAAGGGATTCCGTTGATTCATGTCGGGCATCGTCTCCACAAACCAACCATCTCTAAAAATTTTCTTATCTAACTCCGCCGCGTAAGGGTCTTGTAACAGCGTCTTTTTATGATTTGTCCCTGTATACGCTGGCCATTGATTAATCCAGTCCTCCATCGGTAAATCATCCATCCACCAATGAAAAGAACCGCAATGATTCACAATCATATCCATAATCAACTTGATGCCTTTCGATTTAGCTTCTTTGCTCAATTGTCGATAAGCTTCATTGCTCCCAAAACGAGGGTCTACTTTATAAAAATCAGTTGTAGAATACCCATGATAAGAATAAACTTCCATATCATTTTCTAGCAAGGGATTTAACCAAATAGACGTAAAGCCCATGTCGGCTAAATAATCCAAGCTTTTCCGAATGCCTTCTATATCTCCACCGTGTCTGCCGCCTTTATTCGCTCGGTCTACTTTTTCTTGCATTCCTGCTACATTATCATTGGTAGGGTCACCATTCGCAAATCGGTCGGGGGTAATCAAATACATCACATCTTCATTATTAAACCCTTGTAGCTCCGCTGCTCCTTTTTCTCTAGGGAATAAAGTGTAGGTATGCGTTGCTACAACTTCGTCATGGTGCTTAAAAGTAATGGGAAATTTACCAGCTTGCGCCGTTTCGGAAATGACTAAATCTAGGAATAAGTAATTTTCATTTTTAACTTTTCTCACTTGTACTAATTCCACTCCAGCATAATCAATGGAAGGGTTTAAATCACCCATATTATCGCCGTAAACCAATAATTGTAGATTCGGATTTTTCATATCTACCCACCAGTTAGGCGGTTCTACTCTTTCGATTTTGCTTTGCGCAAATAGATTTTGGCTACTTAGGCATACCAATAATAGGATTGCTTTGAACAAATTCATTTTCTTTAATTTTAGTTTCATACAATAAAGCGTAAATTTTAAATCATTCTCAATTTTCAAAAGTATAATAATCAACTAAAGATTGGTCAGTTTTACTAGGAACTGATTGATAAGTAGAAAGACAGAATTCCATTAAATTTTAGACAGGATTTACATGATTCTATTATCAATACTTTAAATCCTGTTCATCTTATAGAGCCTGTCAAAAGAAAGTTAAAACTAATTTTGTCCAAGTATTTATTCGTAAAATAATATGCAATTCCAATGGATTAAGCCTCCAGGTTTTAATCTAATACCTGGTCGTTTCCAGCCTTAGGTGCTAACCTTTTCTGTAAATCTTCTAACGATACCCCTTTCGTCTCTGGCATCATTGTTAATACCCAAATTAACTGTAGCACCATCATAAACGCGAAAAAAGCAAAGATTTTCCCACCACCATAGGTACTTTGAAAATAAGGAAATATCGTCGTAATCAGCCACGCAAAAACCCAATGCGTCCCACTTCCTAATGCCATCCCAGACCCTCTTACTTCATTTGGGAATATCTCAGAGATAAAGACCCAAATAACCGCACCTTGTCCAATGGCATGAGACGCGATAAAAGCAAATACCCAGAAACTTAGACCATCCAAAGAATCTTGGAAAAAAGAGGAAGACATCATGCCTAAGGAAATAATATAGCCAATAGAACCAATAATCATCAATGTTTTTCGTCCTGCTTTATCAATCAAATATAAACCTAGCATGGTAAAAATTAAATTAACCGCTCCAATGCCCATTGTTTGATATAAACCGCTTTGTGCATCCATTCCTGCTGCTTCAAAAATTCTAGGAGCATAATAAATAATCGCATTGATACCAGAGGCTTGATTAAAAAAGGCCAATAAAAACGCTAATAAAATAGGTAAACTGTATTTCCCAGAAAAGAATTCTTTGATACTAGAACCTTTGGTCACATCAGAGGCTTGAATACTCGCTAGGGATTCTTCTACTGTATTGGGATTAATCGCTGCTAAAACAGTTCTAGCCTCCGCTACATTTCCTTCTTTAACCACTAACCATCTTGGGCTTCTTGGTACTCGGGTCATCATTAATACAAAAATTAAAGCTGGAATGACCTCTAGACCTAACATCCATCGCCAAGCATCTTCTCCTCCAAAACCAGATTTACTGATAAAATAGTTAGATACAAAAGCGATTAAAATACCAAATACTAGGTTAAACTGGAATAGTGCAGTCAATTGTCCCCGCTTTTCCTTGGGCGCTATTTCCGAAATATAAACGGGTGCAGCTACCGAAGATGCGCCAATTCCAATTCCTCCAATAATTCGAGCAATCATCAACGTAATATTATCGGGTGCTAATGCCGACCCTATGGCGGACACTAAAAACAAAATACCAATCCAAAACAAGGTTTTCTTCCGACCGAATCTATCCGTTGGAATCCCACCGAATAATGCGCCGAAGATAGTTCCAAAAATGGCGGAACCAACCGTTACGCCTAATTCTCCTGCACTTAATCCCCATAATTTTTGGATAGATTGCTCTGCACCAGAAATCACCGCTGTATCAAAGCCAAATAAAAAGCCGCCTAAAGATACGGTCAATGACCAGAATAATACTTTTCGAGTATTCATGTTTTTATTTTTTCGTTTTGATATCGATTAAAAATAGCCTATTGGCTCACAAAGGTAAATATCAGAAAAATAATAGGGAATGATGTAAAGGATTCTATGAAAAATAAAAATCCGCTATAATTATTGAACATTATAGCGGATTTTATTGATTATGTAGACGCAAGTGGCTTAAAATACAAAATGCCCCAGTCAATTGAATGATTGAGGCATTTTATTTATATCATCTCAGGCAACTAGCTGCTAGTTACTTCTTCTCTTCTTGATTGGCTTTCAACGCTTCTGGATTCATCACTTCATATTCTCCATTCTCGACTCTTTCCTCGAAAGTAGCCTTTGGTACTGGCATTTTCCGATTTAAGCTCAAGATTTCAACTGTTACACTTTTTGATGTCTCCTTAACTACTTTTACTTTGATACTACGACCAGCCATAAATGTTATTTTTAATTAATTTAAAAGAATAAAGATACAAAAAATAAAAGGTTATTGCAGGGTCTCAATTTTTTGACAACTGATAACATCTTACAATAACCTTTATCACCAGCAAAGTGGTATTATTCTATATATGTATATGCGTTGTGTTGCTTAGTTCAAGCTAAAATCAACTTCCATTTTCTTAGAAGCCATTCTTAACATGTCCAAGCCTCTATCTTTAATCTGACGAACTCTTTCTCTACTAATGCCCATCATATCACTAATATCACCTAAATTCATTGGGTATTTTCTGTCGATACCAAAAAACAACTTCAATACAGATGCTTCTCTTGGAGGCAATGAATTTAATAATTGAGATGCTTGAATACTTACTGATTCTCTATAGGCTAAATTAGTATCAGGTCTTTCAATTTGATGGTCTTCCATTAATCCACCTAAAGAAGAATCTCCATCCTCATCAATTGGTGCATCCAAAGAACGACACTTCTTATAAGATTCTAAACTTTTCTTTACAACTTCTTCAGAAAAACCAGTTTCCTCAGCAATTTCTTCCAAGGTTGGTTCTCTTTCCATGATTTGTAATAATTCCGTACGCTTAGAAATAATCTTAGACACATTAGATTGGTGATTCAATGGCAATCTAATCTTTCTAGACTTTTCATTTAATGCTTGTAAGATAGATTGTCTAATCCACCATACTGCGTAGGAAATAAACTTAAACCCTTTGGTTTCATCAAATCTTTCTGCCGCCTTAATCAATCCTAAATTTCCTTCGTTGATCAAATCACCCAAAGACAAACCTAAATTTTGATACTGCTTAGAAACAGATACTACGAAACGTAAATTGTGATTCACAATCGCCTGAACGGAATCCTTATCACCTGTTTTAATCTTTTGGAATAATTCCAACTCCTGCTCGGGGCTCAATACTTCATACTTTGAAATTTCGTTGAAGTATTTTTCTAGAGACTTTTCGTCTCTTCTCGTAATTGTATTGGTAATAACTAACGCACGCATACTTTTATGTTATATTTTGTTTTAAATTAATTTTACTTCTAAGACGGGATTCTCAAAGGTGAGTCACTAGTATTTAACAGCTAGCAGCCCTATTATATTGTATTTTTTCCACTTATGTCGGCAACTATCCTTATCATTATGTTTCGTAGACAAAATGATAATTTGATTGCAGTGTATGTGTCCATATTTTATTACCGAAACACTTTGTTTTTTCAATATATATTGTATGTATATACTAAAAGGGAAATTTAAGTGTTTCTAAATAAAATTTTGTTAAAATACTTTTTCCTTTCTCTTTGTATTGTTTGTTTAGAATAGAAGTTACCTAAATAGGCAATAATTTTGGGATGTGTGCAGACTTACACGATTGTTCATGGGAAGTGACTAGTAATTCTTAAGTGTAATACCTACTTAGTTAAACTGCATTTTAATTAAAAAAGTTTGCAAATGTAGTAAAAAAGTGAAAAAAAAATAATTTTTTCGTGATTTATTTCCATTTTTTACAAAAAACATTTTTTTCTATGATAATCCTATGACCCATTAACTAGATATGTTAGAAAGTGTCATTTGAAAATCATAAATTTAATAAAGTGTAGTTTTTTTAATTTTCTTGTTGGATAACTAACTTTGACATCGTTTCGTTCAATAATTCAATCATTCGATTCTGATTACCTAATTGTTTACGTAATTCTTGCATTTCATCACGTAGTATATTGGAAATATTTTGAGGCGATGGTAAAAAAGGGCTTATTTTTGCCCGCACATACCAAATCTCTCGTATTTCTCCTAATCCAGCTCGATAAGGTTCGTAAAATGAATTATCTGAGTGTAGTTCTAATTGCTTCTCTTCTTTTAAATAATTAAAACATCTTTTCACCAACACATCTCCTCGAGTTACCACCACATAGACAAAGTTGTTCTTAATAGAGGTTTCCCACAAAGTAGGTTCTAAAAAACTACAAATAACTTTGTCTCCTTCAAACAGTGTTGGTTCCATGCTATCACCAGCAACATCAAATGCTCTGTGTGTACCCACTTTATATTTATAATCCGGTAAAGTAAAGGTTGGTAAATCTTGAATAAAAGTTGGGTTGGCCATCTCACTTGCATACCCTGCTTGTGCTGGCACAGGTACATGTACTATCCGTTCATCATCTTGGGCGCTGGTTACAATTGTGAGTACTCGTAGGCTTTTATGGTCTTCCTCTGTCATGAATAAAGGTCCTTCGCCCGTATAAATATAGACAGGATTCATTTTATAAGCAGCCACGGACTTTCGCAATAATTCAATTGTCACATCTCTTCGTTCTTTCAATATTTCGCTTAAACTTTGTGGTAAGTAGTCAACAGACAAGGCAAACTGCCGCATGGAACGTACCACACTGTCTGTTTTCAACTGTTTTAAACATTTTACAAAGCGTTGAGTGACAATACTATTCATTAATTGCTTATTGTTTTTAAGTGAATACTGTCAAAGATAACAAAATTTATTGATTTATAACGAAAAAGTTGATTTTTTTTAACTAAAAAAGTGATATTCTGTAAATCAATGAACATCTATTAAGGCAAGTCATCCTTTCTTTACTCATTTTAGTTTATCAGGCATAAAATAACGATTAAAATAATTCGAGTTGTAGGTTACGAGTTCAACTTGGGCATTAAATATTAATATTCAACAAGCCTTCATAATTTGAGTAAAATCGTATACAAATCGAAACCAATGACCTTTGCATTAAGTTAAGTAATCCATTCTACAAAGTCAATAATAAATAGATTATAATTTCTTTAAATTCAAGACTTATCGATTCTCAAGTCCTGTTGTTCTAAAGTCAATTTACAATTTTTCAAAATATAATTGATAGCAGGTTCTTTTACCCCAAAAAGCTTAAAGGACTCATCTAAAATAATCGAACCATCTTTTTTATAAATGACATAATGTTCATTATTTCTAATATTCCCATTAGGGGCTTCTACTTTTCGGTATAGCACAATTCGCTCTATTTCATAAAAATGGGTTTCAACAGATTCCGTAGCAAAAAAATGATTGATGATTAATTTATTTTCCGTCACTTTAAAATAAGTATTCAAAGCTAAGAACATCGCCACTCCACCTAGAAAAATCAATAGATAAGAAAAAGGCTGCCATATTCGCATAGCATCATAACCATGCTTGCGTTTTCCATATTCTAGGTATAAATCATATTCCTCTTTTAGTATCATTTTGTATAATTGATTCATTGGTCCCATGATGGTACCAAAACCAAAGAACAAGCCTACTACAGGCCAAATCATCACATCAACAGGATAGAAAAATATTGCTTGTGTGTCCCCATTTAAGTTGGGAAAAAGGTTGAAGGCGAGCAAATAAAATAAATAAGGTAGGAGAACTAGATAAGCAAATAGCGGGATAATGGATAGGAGTTCATACCGATTGTATTTTTTTGCATTCTTTGCGAGCTTCACTTCGTCTATATTAGCCTGTTTTTTATAAGGCATAGTCCATTTTATCAACCCGAAAACTAGCGGCGCAACAATAAAAGGTAATAATGAATCCATTCGGTTTTATTTTGTAATCCATCCTAAAATAGAAAAGGCTGAAAGAAGAGCTGTTACTCTACCTTTCAACCTTTTCAACTATATTTTTCGCCTGTTTTATGCAGAAAAAGAAGTCCCACAACCACAAGTATCTGTCGCATTCGGATTATTAAAAGAAAATCCACGATTATTCAACCCTTCAATCCAATCTATTTCCATACCCAGTAAATAAATACCGTGTGCTTGTTCCATATATACTTTGATGCCATTAATCGTATACACTTTATCTTTTTCCTTCTTTACATCAAATCCCATAGAATAAGAAAAGCCTGAACACCCCCCTCCTTTCACGCCGATACGCAAACCGTGGTCATCTGTAATATTTTGAGCCTCCATTATCTTTTTTAGTTCTCTGACTGCTCCATCTGTTAAATTGAGTGGTTGTAAACCAACTGCTTCTTTTATTTCGCTCATATCTTTATAATTTTCTTTATGTTAATACTTTTACAAAAATACTCAAAAAACAATTACTTGTTCAGAAAATATCTTTATAAAGCGCCCGTTTAATAATAACAGCTCAACAATAATTTAAGTTCTCTTTTTAATCTACTCAAATTTTACACAAAAAAACAAATTTAAATAAAAATAATTTATAATTTTTTAAATATTTTTACTTAAAATTGAATCTTTGGCACGATTTCTTATGTAAAAAGAGTATTCCCCCAATGAGGATTCCTGCAAGACTACTTTACCATCATTAACGTACAACAAAAAACTTTCTTTTTGAAAGTTTTCCTATATTTAAGAAATATTTAAAACATCTGTCTAAATATTTCCTTATATTTATAACGTTAATTAGCATATCAATGATTTTCTAATTCAGATAAACCTTATGAGCACTAAAGATTCATACGTTGACTTTTAGTTTCATTAAAACTAGTGAGAATTTCAAGGGGTTACGCGGCAAGAGCGTAACCCTCTTTTTTTTGTCTATTTTTAAAAATCAACTAACTATTTGTCCTAAAAGTTAATGAAGATGTGGTTAGTTTGCGCAATCATAAATTATAGTTCTTACATCTTAAATCATAAATCCATCACGTTTTGTTTAGATGGATTTATGATTTGTGATGTATGATTTCAGATTTATGATTTTTTCCGCCCTCTCACTAATCTGGAGCATTTTATTCAACATGTTAAATAGCCAAGCTACTCCGCTTTATAGTCCTCAAACCAACCCAACACATAAACCACCTTAGACATCAAATTACTCGGCGTATTAGCGATTCCATGACCAGAATTTTGTATTCTGACCAAAGCAGTTTGAATCTTTCGCAATTTCAATGCAGTATAATACTGCACCGTTTCAGACATTGGCGTTCGATAATCTTGCTCCCCTGTCAATAACATCGTTGGCGTTACGACATTGCCCACTAAGGATAAGGGAGAACGTGCCCAATATTTTTCTTGCATGCCTTCTTCCCAAGGCATACCACCCAACCAATATTTTCCAAAAAAAGCTGGATTATCAGCATGCAAAACAAAACTTGTCCAGTTGATAACTGGTTTGGCTACTACCGCCGCTCTAAATCGGTCAGTTTTTCCAACAATCCAACTCGTCAAGACTCCACCGCCACTGCCACCAGTCACAAATAAATTCTCGGCATCTATATACCCTTTCGCAATAACGCCATCGACAGAAGACATTAAGTCATCATAATCGTTATTTGGATAATTATGATGAATTAAATTGCCAAAGTCAGCTCCATAACTAGTACTTCCTCTAGGATTGGTATATAAAACAACGTAGCCTGCCGCTGCATATAATTGTACTTCTGCGGAAAATCGGTCACCATAATTAGCAAAAGGACCACCGTGAATCTCTAGAATTAATGGGTATTTTTTAGCAGGATCAAAATTTGGTGGTTTGCAAATCCAACCTTGTATATCCGCTCCATCAAAAGAAGACTTTACCCAAATTTCTTCTACTTCGCCCAATTGCTTATGCGAGAATAAATCATCATTTAAACGAGTCAATCGAGTTATATTACTACTTCCTCTGCGGCCAACTGCAACATCGGCAGGATGGTCAGGTGTACTATGCGTAAAAGCAAAAACATCATTTTGAGAGACGCTAAATTGACCACCACTATAAGGCCGCCCAAGAGATAAACCGCCGACATCCTTCGTCAATACGGATACGGTGCCATTTAAATCAACATAAGCCAATTTGGTGTTTCCTTTATCGTGATACTGGAAATATAAGCCTTTACCATCGCTACTCCAGGTAACATTTTCTACGGACCTATCTAAACTAGCCGTCAAAGATTTACTATTTTTTCCATTTCTATCCATTACATAAATTTGGCTTAATTGTAACGCTAGGTTCGCCCAAAATTAGTTAATAAAATAAAATATTATCAAAATAATATTTTGATTTATGTTTAAAATGCAGAATTTTATTTATTTTAAATAAACTCTT
>Ga0075469_10000900_pt1 | contig 13400 bp, 12 predicted proteins | sample DEB08_DNA_13_FD_77577 | JGI IMG/M metagenome (GOLD analysis project Ga0075469, IMG submission 77577) | Aqueous microbial communities from the Delaware River and Bay under freshwater to marine salinity gradient to study organic matter... | ecosystem: Environmental > Aquatic > Marine > Coastal ...
TCGCAGCATCACATCACAGGGTGGCCGGATGCTCCGGAATCAGTGGCCGGATAAAATCGGAATGGGTGGCCGGATACTTTCGGAAACACTGGCCGGATCACCCCGGAATACGCACTCTTCGACGCGGCGCAAGGATGTTGCAGTTTCTTCCCCGTCCGAGAGCGCATCAATTCGCCCCTTCAGCCGGTGCAGGATTTCAAAGTTCAGCTGAAATAGGATTGCCAAAAACGGTTTTTCATGGCTGCCTTGGGCAATGCAGTATTCGATCGGGATGTCATGCCCCAGAACGCTGGTTTGACCTTCCGAAAAAACCATTGGTTTGTCGTCAAGCCGCACTTCTTTCTGACCCTGCAATATAAGCGAGGCGAAAGGCCCGATCGACAGTGATTGGAACGGCGCCGGTGTCAAATGTCGGACAATAAAGATACCGTCCATCGGCAAGACCACAGCTGCGCCATCGGGTTGGTCAGTAGGCACATGCCGTGCGGCAAGATCTTTAAGTTGTGTTAAATCCAACTTTGGACACCTTTTAAATACGTCAGCGGCAATCTTGCTTTTGTCTGACAACTGAGCGAGTTTAGCCGTTGTTTGCTGGAACTATCAACCGCCTTGCATGCGAGTTGCGTCATCGTAGCGCACGATGGCAAACGAAAGCTTTGCCATTGCGCTGTTCATGCAGTTCCTGACCTCAATCTGCTGTAATCGTCTGATCAACAGGGGATCACGATCCACTTACTTTGGCGTTGCGAGGGGAGGGGCGCACAGTTATAGAACCCGTACGCATCCGTAGCTCAGCTGGATAGAGCGCTGCCCTCCGAAGGCAGAGGTCACAGGTTCGAATCCTGTCGGGTGCACCACCGTCATACCCCTTGCTTGCAACGGCATTATGCCATGTAAGGGCGGACACGAAAACATCTGAAAAGCTTCTTGTCACACTCTGGTCACACCAAGAGGAGCTTTGAGATGGCTGCATTCAGAAAACGTAACAATAAATGGCAGGCGCAAATTCGGATCAAAGGACATGCGCCTCGCGCGAAATCCTTCATTACTAAAAGAGACGCCGAAAGCTGGGCACGAAAAGTCGAGGCAGAACTAGAGGCCTCTGCTGTGCGGATTGATCCGCGCGTGTTGGATCGCTCCACCGTGCGTGATCTTCTAGATAGGTACCGAAAAGAAGTGACCGTAGCAAAGCGCGGTGCTGCCTCCGAGAACACGCGCCTGGATGGATTTCTTCGACAGGCATGGGCAAACAAACCCTTATCAAGAGTGACACCACAAGTGTTTAGTCGCTATCGGGACGAGCGCTTGCGCATAGTCAGTGCTGGTACAGTGATCCGCGATCTTGGCCTATTAAGGGCTGTATTTGAAGTTGCGCGGTTAGAATGGGGCCTGCCGTTGCCTGAGAACCCGGTTGCAATGGTGCGCAAGCCCAGGTCTCCCGTTGCAAGAGAACGCAGATTGCAGTCCGATGAGCTTGAGGTTCTTCTGAAGGCGACTGAGGCGACCCGCAACGAGTGGCTGCGCGTGGCGATCCTGCTTGCGATAGATACAGGCATGCGTCGCGGGGAGTTACTGGGCGTGCGATGGAAAGACATTTGTTTTACTTCCAAGACCCTTCTGATCCCGGTGACCAAGACCGGCCACCCCCGTCGCATCCCATTGACGGTGAGCGCTCTAGAGCTGTTCCAGAGGCGTAAGAATCATGCCGACACAGGTAAAGACTTGGTATTTCCTATAACTGCCAATGCTTTTCGTCAGAGCTGGGAACGTTGTAGGCGGCGGGCTGAGGCAGTGCGACCGCTAATTGGAGAGTTGCGTTTCCACGACCTTCGCCATGAGGCTGTTAGCCGGTTTTTCGAAATGGGACTCACCTTGCCAGAAGTAGCCCTTATCAGCGGGCATAGAGATCCAAGGATGTTGTTTCGGTATACCCACTTACGTGCAGAAGATGTTGGGGCAAAGTTGGATGCGGCAATGCTAAAGACGTGATCTGGGGCACCTCGCATTGGCCCAATCCTCCGCTAAGAGAATACGCAATGTTCTTATCTTCTATTTGAGGTAAATTAGTTGGGGTCTGAATCTAAGCTTTCGCTAAAGGGCAGGACCTGTAAGCCGACTTAAAGCGGCCATTCGCTGCGGGACACACCAGGGTCTGCTGTGCGGATGGGGTGGATGGCTCCTGCATCAAACGGCGTCGCAATGCGCCATAGTGCAATTGCTATGAACTGCTTATGAGAGGAGCCACCCAATGCATGTTACAACAATCGGCCTAGATTTGGCCAAGAACGTTTTTCAGGTCCACGGTATTGATGAGAATGGCGAGGTTGTATTCAACCGCGCACTGAGACGAGCACAAGTTTTGGTTTTCTTTGAGCGTCTTGAGCCATGTTTGGTCGGCATCGAGGCCTGTGGAACCAGCCACCATTGGGCACGGGAACTGATCAAGCTGGGCCACAACGTGAAGCTAATCCCACCAGCCTACGTCAAGCCCTACGTCAAACGTGGCAAGTCTGATGCCGTTGATGCTGCGGCCATTTGCGAAGCGGTGACGCGCCCAACAATGCGGTTTGTCGAAGTGAAGACCCCAGAACAACAGGCGATACTTTCTGTCCACCGCACGCGCGATTTGATCGTGAGACAGCGTACGCAGACCATCAATATGTTACGGGCACAGCTGGCCGAGTTTGGTATAATCATGCCGCAAGGCATTTACCACGCGCTGCAATTTGCCAAAGACTGCATAAATGACGAGCCGCTCAATCTTCCAATGGACGCCCAAGAGGTCATCTTCAATCTTTGCGATGAACTGCTGTTCCTACATACCAAGATCCTGCGGCATTCTCGGCACATGACACGTATTGCCAAAAGCGAGGAACGCGTTGCGTTGCTGCGAACGATACCCGGTGTCGGACCAATTACAGCGTCAGCAATCGTTGCGACGGTCGGCAGCGGCAAGCAGTTCAACAATGGTAGAGAGTTTGCCGCTTGGTTAGGACTGACACCGCTCAACAGATCAAGTGGCGGGAAGGAACGTCTCGGTCACATCTCTAAGATGGGGGATCAATACATACGACGTTTACTGGTCCTAGGCATGACGTCTCGCATCCGATCCATCAGGTTGGAGCCGGAAAAGTTTGATCCATGGTTTGCTGACATCCTGTCACGCAAGCCAAGCAGAGTAGCTGCCGTTGCCATGGCCAACAAAACTGCCCGTATGATCTGGGCCGTACTGACCCGGAATGAGCCTTTCAAAGTGAGAACCGTTTAACAGACCAACGAAACAACTGGAGTTTGCAAGACCAATGAAGTGATGGAACTTTGTCAGCCCAAAAACCAAGACACCCCGAGCTTTGTCCAGAACGCTTGCTGTTCGATGTGCGGAATGGGACTTGGTTGGTGGAAACCATCAGGGCCAGCGGCCATGTGCGTCGCGCTAACAGGCCGAACACAAGACTGCTTCTGACAAAATGCCATGCACGAAAAAGGACTTGCAAAAAAGGAGCCATCCACACAGGACAAAACGGACCTCAACAAGTCTATTGCGAAGGTCCGCTTCAAGTAGAGTTGGATCTGCAGCGCAAAATACCGTGCGCGGTTTTCAGACGCGCGTTGCGAAAGTGGTGTGAACGTAATTTTGGTGGAATTCCACGTTTTTGGCATTTCCAAAGCCAACTGCCAAGAGGAACAAGGAGTGATACCCAGAGCACAAAAGCCTCGGCCCTTTTGTCAGGTTTGAACTTGGGCAACGCGATTTGCGTGCATAAACTTGAGTAACTGGCCAACTGTTGTAAGCTCTCCTTTCTCTGGGAGGAGCCAAAGATCACATCTGTCGGTTTACATATTGATAAGATTTTCCAAGCGGTGGGATCAAGTGCTGCTGCGCAGTCTCGGCTTGCGGCATCTTGGTGTAGATCGGTTGCGCAGCACGGGCTGGACCCGGGGCAAAAGCGGCTGTCTGAATATTTGTCAGCTGCTGAGATCGCCCAACGTAAAGAAGCCCTTGGCGGCGTGGCCGCCATCGCCAAACCGCGGCTTGATCAATTGTTTGCGCTTGTTGGCAGCTCTGGCTGCGGCGTTGTTTTATCCGATAAGCAAGGTTTTATCATCGATCATAGGTTCCAAGGGGCTGATGCCCCGATCTTTCAAGATTGGGGCCTTGGCGCTGGCGCGGATTGGAGCGAGTCTGTACAAGGTACCAATGGGATCGGTACGTGCCTTGTTGAACGTCGGGACGTTATTATCCACCGGGATCAGCACTTTATGGCCGGTAATATCGCGATGAGCTGTATCGACGCGCCAGTCTATGGCGCCCAGGGCGAGATTGTGGCTGCACTTGATGTATCCTCGGCGCGTGTTGATCAGACCTCGGCAATGAACGGTATGATCTTGGAATTGGTCCGGCAGGCAGCCCGAAGCATCGAGGCAGACCATTTCAGGGAAACATTCAGCACCGCCCGTATTCTTGTCGTCGATGATGCATCGGAAGGTGTGTCATTGCTTGCTGCTACGTCCGACGATATTGTTGTTGGTGCAACCCGCGCCGCACGGCGGGCTTTCGGTCTGCAAGCAGAAGGTGAACTCAAGACCGTCCCAGTTGGGGATTTGATCGGGCAAGACACAACATCTAAAGGCTTTGAACGCGCGCAGAAGGCGGCTGTTGTGCGTGCATTAGTACGTGCAGATAATAACGTGAGCCTTGCAGCACGGGAACTTGGCGTCTCGCGCGCCACGCTTTATCGGCGCATGAAAGACCTCAAAATTAATAATTGAGCTGACCCTGTCTCAGTTTTGAGACAAGGAAGCCTCGCCAACTTACTCCAGTGGCTTCACAAACCTTGCCATTCTTGTTGATCTGACCCCGAGAGTCTGGGAGGGCCATATGAACTTAGCCGACATCAGAGAGATCGCGGCACCCCGCGCAGTGGTATGGTCCGCAATCCTAGATGCTGAGGTCCTGAAGACGTGCATTCCTGGCTGCACCGAATTAACAGGGTCCGCCACTGATGGCTTTGAAGCTGTCGTTGTTCAAAAGGTCGGCCCAGTAAAGGCGACGTTCAAAGGGATGGTCGAAATTTCTGATATCGTTGAAGGCGAAAGCCTTGTTCTAACGGGTCACGGTAAGGGCGGGCCTGCGGGGTTTGCCAAGGGGTCTGCAAAAGTGTCCTTTGAAGACTTGGGCGATGATGGCACGCGGCTCAGCTACGACGTAGAGGCGAAGGTCGGCGGCAAGCTGGCCCAACTGGGCAGCCGTATCATTGATGGGTTCACCAAGAAGCTTGCCGATCAGTTCTTTGAAAGGTTTCAGGAGGGGTTGGAGGACCCCACTGAATTCGATGAGGGCGCTGAAGAAGATGACAAACCAAAAAAAGGCTGGATCGGGCGTTTGCTAGGCTGACGCAGCGATCTGGCGATCTTTAGGGAGGAAGATATGCCGACAATTTCGATGAATGTGAACGGAACATCCGTTTCGGCTGAGGTTGAGAACCGAACGGTTCTTGCCGCGGCTTTGCGTGAAAATCTGGGGATGACCGGCACGCATATTGGGTGTGACACCAGCCAATGCGGCGCCTGCGTCGTGCATGTGAACGGCAAGGCTGTGAAATCTTGCACGATTTTCGCAGTTGAGGCCGACGGAGCCGAAGTCAGCACAATTGAGGGCCAAGCAGACGCGGATGGATCGCTGAACGTGATCCAACAGGCGTTTCAGGATCACCACGGTCTTCAGTGCGGATTTTGCACACCAGGTATGATCATGACCGCCGCCGCGCTGTTAGAAGAAAATCCAAAGCCAACCGAGGCCGAAATCCGCGACCATCTTGAAGGCAATATTTGCCGCTGTACCGGATACCAAGGCATCGTGAACGCAATCATGGCAGCAAGCGGACAAAATTCCGCAATTGCCGCCGAATAGGGAGGATATCGACATGGCAGCAGATGGTGGAATGGGTCACGCGACCAAACGCCGCGAAGATGTGCGCTTTCTGATGGGACTGGGCAAATATTGCGACGATCACACGCCCGCCAAGACCAGTTATTGCGCCTTTGCGCGATCAAACGTGGCGAATGGCAAGATTAACAGCATCGACACTGTGGCGGCCGCTGGCATGCCCGGCGTCTTGGCTGTGTTCACGGGCGAAGACTTTGCAGAAGTCGGCGGTAACCCCGCGGGCTGGTTGATCAACAGCCGAGATGGCGAGCCGATGAAAGAACCCAAACGGCCCGTGTTGGCCTATGGCAAAGTGCGCCATGTGGGCGACGCCTACGCCGCTGTCATTGCAGAAACGCTGGAACAGGCCATGGACGCTGTCGAAGCGATTGAGGCTGACATTGATGAGCTCGACGCGGTTGTGAAAATGGCTGATGCTTTGGCCAATGATAAAACGCTGGTTCACGATGAAATCGGCACCAACCAGTGTTTTGATTGGGGGTGGATCGAAGACAACCGCGCAGCAACTGACGCGGCGATCAAAGCAGCACCACACGTCACGACGCTGGAACTGGTCAACAACCGCCTTGTTCCGAACGCCATGGAACCGCGGTGTTCCATCGGGGAATATGAACCGGGTACAGGTGACTACAAACTGACGACAACCTCGCAGAATCCGCACCTGACGCGGCTTTTGATCAGCGCGTTTGTTTTGGGTATCCCAGAAAATAAACTCACAGTTCATTCCCCTGATGTTGGTGGTGGATTTGGATCAAAAATCTACCATTATGGTGAAGAGGCTTTGGTCTTGGCAGCTGCGAAAAAGCTGAACCGCCCCGTCAAATGGACTTCGACAAGGACTGAGGCGTTTTTGTCAGATGCCCATGGTCGTGACCACGTCACCAAGATCGAACTGGCTTGTGAAAAAGACGGCACATTTATTGCCTTCCGTACGGAAACCATGGCCAACGTGGGCGCGTATCTGTCGAATTTCTCGACCGTGACACCCACGTTCTTGCATGGCACGTTGATGGCGGGCAATTACACGGTGCCCAATGTCTACGTGAACGTCAAAGCCGTTTTCACCAACACCGCCCCTGTGGATGCGTACCGTGGTGCGGGCCGCCCCGAGGCGTCGTTCAGCCTTGAACGTGTGATCGACAAGGCCGCCCGCGAATTGGGGATCAATCCGATCGAACTGCGGCGCAAGAACTTCATCAAGCCAGACCAGTACCCCTTCGCCTCTGCGGCAGGGCTAGAATATGACAGCGGCAACTATGATGCGCTGATGGATGCGCTGGAAAAGCGCGCAAATCTGGATGGCTTCGAAGCGCGCTGCGCCGAGAGCAAGAAGAACGGCAAGCTGCGCGGTCTTGGAATCAACAGCTATGTTGAGGCATGCGGCATCGCTCCATCAAATTTGGTGGGAATCCTTGGGGCTCGGGTGGGTCTTTATGATGCCGCGACCGTACGGGTAAACGCCACGGGCAATATCTCTGTCATGGTGGGCGCGCATAGTCACGGACAAGGTCACGAGACGGCCTTCCCTCAAATCGTGGCGGATATGCTTGGTATCGATCCATTGTCGATTGATATCGTCCATGGTGATACCTCAAAAATTCCATTCGGGATGGGGACATACGGATCGCGCAGCCTTGCTGTTTGTGGCTCTGCAGTATTTCGTGCAACCGAGAAGATCATCAAGAAGGCGACGCTGATCGCAGCACATATGTTGGAAGACGAACCTGAAAACGTCGATTTCACCGATGGTGACTTCGCAGTAAAAGGCACCAACAAAAAGGTCAGCTTTGGAGAAGTAGCGCTCAAGGCCTATATCCCGCACGACTTCCCGATTGAGTTCATTGAACCGGGCCTAGAGGAGACCGCGTTCTATGATCCAGCGAACTTTACCTACCCATCGGGTGCGTATGGTTGCGAGGTCGAAGTGGATCCAGAAACCGGCAAGGTCGACATCTGCGCAATGGTCGCGATTGATGATTTCGGGAATGTGGTCAATCCGATGATCGTGACGGGTCAGGTGCAGGGCGGCTTGGCCCAAGGCATTGGTCAGGCCTTGTTGGAACATGGGATTTATGACGAAAACGGGCAACTCTTGTCGGGATCGTTTATGGATTACGCCATGCCACGAGCCGATGATCTGCCAAACTTTGTAGTCGATCACAGCAACGCTACCCCCTGCACCCACAACCCCATCGGGGCCAAGGGCTGCGGCGAGGCTGGCGCGATTGGATCGCCGCCCACTGTCGTTAACGCCGTCATCGATGCGCTTCAGCGCGGCGGCTACGACGTGGAACACATCGACATGCCGGTATCCCCCGCGCGTGTCTGGGCAGCGATGAACGCATGATCTGGATCGAGGTGGGGCAGTACGCCTGGCCCACCCACCAGAGAGGAGAAACAGATGTATAACTTTGAATTCACCAAACCAACGACAGTAGAAGACGCCGCAAAAGCGATGTCAGCCGAAGGCGCGCAGGCCTTGGGGGGCGGGCAAACCCTGCTTCCGACCATGAAACAACGGCTCGCTATGCCTGAGATTCTGGTTAGCCTGACCGACGTAGAAGGCATGGTCGGCGTTAGTAAAGCTGGCACGACGCTTACAATCGGTGGGGGCACAACCCACGCGCAGGTCGCAACAGATGCGGCCGCCAGCTATCCTGGACTGTCCGCCTTGGCCGATGGTATCGGCGATCCGGCAGTCCGCAACCGTGGCACCATCGGTGGCTCGTTGGCAAACAACGATCCCGCTGCCTGCTATCCTGCGGCGGCATTGGCATCAGGTGCCACCATCACCACCAACAAACGTGACATTCTTGCAGACAACTACTTTCAGGGCATGTTTGAAACCGCATTGGACGAGACTGAAATCGTCACGGCGGTCAGCTTTCCCATTCCGGAAAAGAGCAATTATCAGAAATTCGTTCAGCCAGCTTCGCGGTTTGCGCTTGTTGGGGTGTTTGTGGCGAAGACAGCCGACGGTGTACGTGTGGCCGTCACAGGTGCCTCGAACGGGGGCGTCTATCGCTGGACCGAGGCTGAAACGGCGCTGAACGGTGATTTTTCGGCGAGAGCAATCGAGGACATGTCTGGTGACGCAACTGACATGATCACTGATTTGCATGGGTCAGCTGAATACCGCGCCCATTTGGTCGGCGTCTTGACCCGCCGGGCCGTGGTTGCAAGCAGCTGATAGCGTGACAATGAATAAGTTCAAAGCGGGGCAGTTTTCGCTGCCCTGCGTTTTTTTATGATGACAACCTTTCAAGCGCGTTCTGCTGGGGCAGATCCAATCCGGGCGCTGCTTGATGCACCTGGCGAAGGTGTCCTTGCGATTATCGCTGGTATTCAAGGCCCGTCTTACCGCCCGATGGGCGCAATGATGGCGGTCTTGGCTGATGGCACGCGGTTGGGCACTCTTTCGTCAGGGTGCATTGAAGCAGACATCGCGCTGCATGCCGCGCAAGCGCTTTCAGCCGGGACACCACGCCTGATCCGATATGGGAAGGGATCACCCTATGTGGATATCGAACTGCCCTGTGGCGGGGGTCTTGATATTTTGCTTCTTCCGAACCCCGACACAACCGCACTTGGCGAAATTGCCGCGCGTCAGGTGCAGCGGCAGAAATGCAGCCTTTTCATAAACATGGATACGGGGGAAATGGCGGCGCAACACACTGGCCCAACTGGAAGAAACGGTCAAAATTTGACCGTCTGTTTTTATCCTGCCATCCACTTTGTGATCTTCGGCAAAGGACCCGAGGCAAGTACGTTCGCCGCCCTTGTACAATCTGCCGGTTACCCGAACCTGCTATTGTCACCGGACGTTGAGACACTTGAGGCAAGTGAAGCGTTCGGCTGTTTGACGCATCATCTGACGCAACAAAACTTTCCGAAGGATTTGCAAATCGACGACCGGACAGCCATCATCTTGTTCTTTCACGACCATGAATGGGAGCCGCCCATCCTGCAGGGCGCGTTGAAAACAGATGCATTCTATATTGGATCGCAGGGTAGTCAGCGGGCGCGCGATGCGCGGATCGCTACGCTACAATCAATGAACGTTAGCGCCGCCAATATTGAAAGGTTGCACGGCCCTGTCGGACTGATCGCTTCGGCGCGCGATGCCGGAACACTTGCCGTTTCTGTCTTGGCTGAAATTCTGGCATTGGCAATGGACGTGAACAAGGAGCGTTTCGACAAAGAGAGGTAGCGAGGTGCGCCTAGATGGGAAGAAATCTGTCACATTTGTGCTTACCGCGCAAAAAGTCCTACAACGATAACCGTAGGAAAATCCCGCCTTCCCAAAGTGACAAAAGCATTTCGACTACCAGTTAAAATCATTCGCCAAAGCTACAGTTAAACTGGCAATGACGTCCGCTTGGATTAACGAGCGTTGTCTCTAGCTGAAAGACAAGTTTGTCCCGCAGAGCGGACATCAACCAACCAAACCCCTGGCATCCGCCACGAAGGCCTGCGTTGAGCCCATATCTACGTTCAATCGGGCCAACCTTTGGATTCTGTTAACTTTCTTGGGCGACTTGGTCCCGTAGGAACCGTCGCAGGATTTTGCCGGATGCGGATTTAGGTATTTCGTCGACAAACCTAATTTTGTGAAGCTGTTTATAGGTCGCTAATTTGTCGACAAAATGGGCGTTAATGGCGGCGTCTGTCGGACCACCCTCGCTGCGAACGACAAATGCAATCGGCAATTCGCCTGCTTCGTCGTCAGGCATCCCAATGACTGCAGCGTCGGCGATGCCATCCATGGCAACCAACACTGCCTCCAGCTCTGCGGGTGCTATCTGAAACCCTTTGTATTTGATCAGCTCCTTCAAACGGTCGACGATGAACATGTAACCATCTTCGTCGATACGGGCGATATCACCGGTGCGCAGCCAGCCATCTGCGGTGATCGTTTCGGCCGTTGCTTTGGCGTTGTTCAGATAGCCTTGCATGACTTGCGGACCCTTAATCCACAACTCACCTTCTTGGCCAACATCCAAGCCCTGACCGCTGTCCGGATTGACGATTTGACAGCTCGTGTTGGGTATCACGATGCCCGCGGCTCCGGATCGAGGGGCGTTGCAGGGAACAACGTGGGACACAGGGCTAAGTTCGGTCATCCCGAAACCCTGCAAGGTGGTGCAGCTCAGTCGCGACGCAACAGCATCGGTGAGTTCGGGGCCAGACGGCGCGGCCGCGATAAAGACAAGCTCAAGGTGGCTCAAATCATAGTCATCAACCAACGGGTGTTTCGCCAACGCAATCGCGACTGGAGGCACAACCCACATGCGTCGCGCTTTGTGTTCCTGACTGATTTGCAAGAACATCGGCAGATCGAAACGTGGCATTGTCACCAATGTGCCACCGCCCGCCAAATGCAGGTTCATCAACACGGTCATCCCGTAGATATGAAACAGTGGCAAAAAGCCCGCCGTGCTCTCACCGGGTTGGAAATCTCCTGCGATGATTGTTTGATCTACGTTGACCACCAAATTGCGATGGGACAGCATCACGCCCTTTGGCAGCCCCGTAGTGCCCGAGGAGTAGGGCAACACGACGGTATGCGCATCAAGATCAACGGGTATCTGGGCCTCAAGTGGCGGACCAAAGAGTGCTTCGTACTCTGGCGTTCCAATGGCAATCACTTGACGTTCCCCGGCGCCCAATTTTGCAGTCTCGACAAAATCGGAGATCGTAATGAGAATATCCGAATTTGCATCGGCCAATTGATGCGCAACTTCCGGACCAGTGTAGCCAGGGTTCAATGTGGTGATGGTCCCACCCGCCCAAGCAACGCCATGAAATATTACACAGTATTCAGGTATATTGGGGGCCATAAGGGCAATTGTCTTACCGGAACCAAGACCCTGCGCGGTCAATCCGCCAGCCAAACGCTTAACTTGATCCATAAAGGCCGCCGCTGTCAGGCTATGCCCGGTTGGGCCGTCGATCAAAACAACCTCGTCGGGGCGATTGACAAGGTTGGAAAATACCCGCTCCGTGATGGATTGATCTGTGATTGCAACATCGGGAAAAGGGCTACTAAAAATTGCCATTGGCTCCTCCATTTCGAGGATCATGGCACATGGCGCGGGTACGACCAAACGAAACAATTCTAATCACACCGATACGTTTTTCAATCCGGAATGTCGCTGATCTATGTTTCCGCATTATTCCTCACGATCGAGTTTTGCCTAAATTGTTGGTGCGGGAACCAGTCCGGGTTCTCGGATTATGATAGCCTTTGATGATGTCCTCTTTGGGCTCGTTGCTGCCGTTCGCTGCGGGATGAACTAAGGTCCGCATTGGCGATATTAGGTAGTTTTTTGATTCATGGGTTCTGACTCTAAGCTTAGTAATTCCACACTACATTGATGTTTTTCGGTGGACTCCATTTGGCGTGGAGTGAACGTGTCTTAAGTGACTGTAAAATATAGCTAATAACGGTACGACCTGTAAGATAAGTCTTTAGAAAGTCTTCATGGATTATAGTATTTTTGTGTGACCTCAATCGTGGGCACGCACACCATATGAACATGCAGGAAAGCGGCCAAAGGCATTGGGCCCAAAACCTTAATGCCTCTCAATGAGATATAACCAAGCAAATACCCAGTAAACCGCCTAATCCTCCACTAAGAAGAAAGCACACGACTATGTCCCCTTAAACGGGCCATCTCTCACGATAGAATAACCAAGACCCTTAAATTAAGAGACAGCAATCAACCTCAGGAAGCCTCACCGGTTCTCTGGGGTCATTGGCATGTCTGACGCCTAAACAGTTTTACTACACGCCCCGCTACTTGGCGAATGTCTCACTCATCAACCTCAAGCCAATCACTTCAGCATGATTTTGGCATCCGTTGATTCCCCCATCACAACTCATTGGTCCAAGTGACCGCAACCAAAGGAGGTCATTTTATGACCCACATCAGGATTGTCGACGGCCCATGTGGCTATGGAAAATCAACAGAAATACTTGGCAGCTTGAACAAAAAGGAAAAGTACCTTGCAGTAGTTCCGTCCCTATCAGAAGTAGGTCGGTTTATTGAAGGTGCCCACAAATCATCTGACTTCCGGATCACGGAACCTGTCGATACCGACGGCAACAAGAGTGATCACGCGGAGATGCTCATTCGGGATGGCAAGTCTCTGGTCTGTACCCAAGCTCTCTTCTATCAGCTTGGAACAATTGCGACGCAGCTGAACAATAAAGCAGTTTCAGCAGTATTTGATGGCGTTAATGTGCCAGAGATTGTCACTAAGTGTCTGCTCGACGACTACAACCTCATTATCGACGAGGTGATTGCACCGTTTGAGAATGTTCAAACCGTGAATCCTCTTGAGTTCGATATGGATTATATAGAACTAGATATGGCTTTAATCCACAAAGATGGTCGGGTTGAACCTACTGCATAGCTTGCACAAAACTGTTCATTGTAGTCGCTGCCCG
>Ga0075469_10000904_pt1 | contig 13392 bp, 3 predicted proteins | sample DEB08_DNA_13_FD_77577 | JGI IMG/M metagenome (GOLD analysis project Ga0075469, IMG submission 77577) | Aqueous microbial communities from the Delaware River and Bay under freshwater to marine salinity gradient to study organic matter... | ecosystem: Environmental > Aquatic > Marine > Coastal ...
TTATCACTATCTGTTGCATCATTACCCACATTAGCAGGAGATTGTGTAAATCCTGCAGGCGTATTAAACATTACTTTATAAGTGCCTGAGGATAAACTTGTAAAGCTATAATTACCTCCGCCATCTGTAGTCGTTTGTTGCAAAGTATTGCCATTGCTGTCTTGCAATTTAACGGTAACGCCACCAATACCAGGTTCCCCACCATCTTGTTGTCCGTTATTATTATTATCAGCAAAGACTTTATCTCCGACGCTAGCATTATTATTTTGCTGGCTTGGTACATATCCTGCATCTATATCAGGTCTATTCTGGTTTTCGCCAAGGAAAAAAGGATTGGTCATCTGATTGATTTGTACATCAGAATCCGTTGCTTCATTTCCTCCCTGTTTTGGCATTGTAATCGTAAATCCAGCAGGGGTATTGAACATCACTTTGTACAACCCTTGCGATAAGCCAGTAAAGCTATAATTACCCGCACCATTTGTAGTAGTCGTTTGTAAAACATTCCCATTTAAGTCTTGTAATTTAACCGTTACATTATCAATACCAGGTTCGCCACCGTTTTGTACACCATCACCATTATTGTCCACAAAAACTTTATCTCCAAGAGTCGCTCCATTATTTGGTTGATCAGGTACAAATCCTGCATCAACTGTATTATTTACCTGACCTTGTGGTAAGAAAAACGGGTCGGTCATTTGATTACTCTGGTTATCACTATCCGTAGCATCATTCCCCACATTAGCAGGCGATTGGGTAAAACCAGTAGGGGTATTGAACATTATTTTATAAGTGCCTGAAGGCAAATTTGAAAAACTATAAGTACCACTACCACTAGTTGTCGTTTGTTGCAAGGTATTACCATTGCCATCTTGTAACTTAACCGTTACGCCACCAATACCAGGTTCGCCATTATCTTGCTGACCGTTGCCATTATTATCTGCAAAAACTCTATCTCCAATTGTTGCATTATTAGGTTGTGAAGGAACATAACCAGCATCAATATTGGTTAATGTCTGCCCTTGACCTAAAAAGAAAGGATTGGTCATTTCATTATTCTGTACATCGGAATCTGTATTATCATTGCCTCCTTGTTTCGGCATCGTAATAGTAAATCCAGCAGGCGTATTAAACATTACCTTATATAGTCCTTGTGGAACGCCATTGAAATTATAATTACCAGCACCATCTGTGGTAGTTGTTTGTAAAGTATTGCCATTAGAGTCTTGTAATTTGACGGTAACATTGCCAATACCTGGTTCACCACCGTTTTGAATGCCATTACCATTATTGTCAGCAAAGACCTTATCTCCAATACTTCCTTGATCTGGATTGCCTTGCATTAAACCTACATCTTGGTCCAATCGCATATCGCCTGGATTGATAAAAATAGGATCTGTCATTCCTGTACTAGGATTCGCATCTGAGTCATTCGCTTCATTCCCTCCTTGATTTTGGGGAGAGAAACCAAACCCAGCAGGGATATTGGTATAAGTCAATTTATAAGACATTCCTACCATTGCAGTAAACTTATATTTCCCAAAAAAATCAGAAGTTTGTTGAGCAATAAACTGGCCATTATCTTTACTTAGAGTAACGATAACTCCTTGAATACCAGACTCACCCGCATCCATAATACCATCGCCATCTAAATCATTGAAAACCATATCTCCAATCATGCCTGTGCCTGTTTGACCACAATCTTCTACGATAATCGTAATATTAACCGTTCTTCGGCAGGGTACACAAACTTCATTAAAGTTATTACCATTATTATTTCCGCTACTTCCAGAACCTGAATTAGAACCGCTACCGCTTCCAGAACTACCAGAGCCTGAACTGCCACTTCCAGAACCATTATCTATTCCTCCTTGTGGGCAAATAACTAGATTTGCAAAATCTCCTCCTGAGCTAGAACCACTACCGCTTCCAGAACTACCAGAGCCTGAACTGCCACTTCCAGAACCTGAGCTAGAACCCGAACCCGAGCCACTACTTCCACTTAAACCATTATTATTGTTGTTGTTATCTGTACAATTATTATCAATGGTCAAAGAAATCTGACGACTACCAGCACTAGCAAAAACAACATCTACTGGCCCTTGACCAACAAAAGTTTGAGGAGATGCATCAGGGCCAAAATTCCAAGTATATTCCAAACAAGGAAAACCCAAATCTGGAGCAGAAAAGGTAATAGGTGTTCCTAAACAGAAATTACCAGTTGAACTGATTAATCCACTTATGGGTGTATTAATTGTTGGTGTTGGACATTCTTCTGGTGGAGGCGGTGGTGTACAGGAAAAGCCATTATCAAAAATGACATTTTCTAAAATCAAAGCACCAAATTGGTCGCCTGGCACAATAGGTGCAGAGCAAGAGGTATGAAAATCGAGGGTTTGTAAACGACTTCCTCCTTGGCCTGTACGAAGGATGATTTCTGTAGCAGAATCAAATTTATCTCCGCCCGCATTAAGGGTAAAAGTTTCGCCTAAATTTACTGTTCCACCGAAAAAATCATCTACCTCTACATAGATAGAAGCAGCCGTTGCCGAACCACCATCACAGTCAAATTTTGAGCCTTGAGATTCATTAGAGCTGCTACAACTTCCGCCCACATAGCGGAAAGTAATTTGTTGAGGTTTACCCCCTTGGTCGCAACAATCACTACTGTTACTACCAGAGCCGCTGCCACTACTACCGCTCTGAGCAATGGTAGGGATACTTAATCCTATTAAAAAAAATAGGGAAATAGCTGAAATCAAATATTTCAGCTTTGAGTACTTGTTGTTCATAATTTTTGTTTTAACTGATTAATAAGTAGGTTGTTGATTATCAATTAATTAGGTGGTGTAATATTGCCCATTGAATTAGTCAATTTACCTATGATATTAATAGCTTTAATATTAAAAAGTGAGTGTTAGTAATTGTAAGGCAGCACCAGTTATGGTGGTAAGAAATAAGATTTAAGTGGTCTCATAGAACGGAATTTTTCAAATAAAGGGTTAAGAAATGGCATTTTGTTAGAATTGGTATTTTGTCTCAAAGAGCAATATAATCCTAAGGTATCTAAGGTACATTAACCAGATTCCAATGCGTTTTTTACTATAAATGTGCTAATAAAAAAGGTTTCTAAATGAACCAAAAGGGCGTTAGAAATCTAAGGCTTAATAAAGCACATTATTTAAGTCAACCGTTTACTTAAAAGGGTTTAATTTGTAAATCCGAATAAATAAAGGCAAATCCTACCATTTATAGTATCCTAAATTTTTTGATTTACAATCAATGTAAGTGGTGGTGGTGGAAAGGGGGTAATTGAAAAACACATTAAAGTTAAACTTTATTTACTAATTCTCCTAACAATAGTTTTAGGAATTCTTATTTTGATGATTTAGGTGAGTAAAAATATAAAAAACCGTCCTGACTAGCTTCAAGTCAGAACGGCCCCATTCTGAGAAAACAGAACAGTAAATCCTATAAATCCTTCTTTAAAAATAGCTGCCGTACTGCCCAATTGATGTCTCAATCAGTTGATTATCAAAGCCAAATCTAAGGGGTGTTTATAAAACTGTCTTTTATAGAGCGTAAGTAAGTGTAGAGACCGAATTTTCAATAAATGGGTAAGTTCTCAAAACGCCCATCAGGAGACGAACAAAAGAGTGGTTTTAATTAAAAAAGGGCTGAATCCTTGTCAAAACCAGCCCTCAATTTTTAACTAAAATTTTGGCAGATAAGACATGACACTTTATCATGTTACCTGCTTGATTAAAAACCGTTTACCTATTTTATATTACTAAACCGCTTACTACTGGACATTTTGATTCTGGATACTGGATTTTAGATACTAGATAAATCAAGCGACTAAATAATGGACTTCTAGATGTTTGATTCTTAGGGTTTTACAAAATTTAGCTAGTTGCCGAATCCATCAAGAATCTAGCATCAAGTATCCAATGTCGGGTAGTAAGACTAAATCGTTATACTGTTACGCTACTCCACATTTTTCAAGAATAAATATTAGTCCCTCTCGATTAGTTTTCAGCTCTACTCCTCAATTTTATAAATCCTTGCAACTCGTTAGTTTATTCATTGTTATTCATTAAAATATAGCCTATTGCAGTTACCTTTCATAATAATGAAATCTCCAATAGTTAAAAGTATTCCTGCCGAAACCAGCATTTTTACTAACGCCAAGTAATGTTTTTTATAAATGATTAGATAGCTTTAATGATCCTCATCAATTACTAATGATGGACAAAACTGTTATTAACCATTAAAAATCTAAAATTGGGAATGATAACTAAGTACAATTAAATATGCATGTTGTCAGCATAGAAAGGTAGCATTCCTGTTATTAGGTTTTGTTTTTTCAATTAAAATTTAATCTACTAATATCATTAGTAGATAGCCGACATAGCTTACTATTTTCTAATTGAATTTTTTAGAGTATCAATAAATTGATTTAATGAAAAGGTTCATTTTATTGAAATCTAACAACCGAATACTATTAAAGTGGAAGACAAAAGTGGATTTGTGTAGTTTGTCTCACGTTGCAAATGTAAGTAATTTATACAAAAATCAAAATCTATTTGAATATTTTTTGAGTTATTTCGCTGGCTTTCAATAACCAACGTCGATCAGTCAATAATTCTGTTGTCCGAATTTTTTCTCGAATTCCTAGTAATTTATGAGGTTTAGCCTTTAATAATTGATATAATAAAGAAGTGAAATTTAAATAAGTTTGTCGAATATTATTCGATATTTTTTTATTTCTTTTAAGAAAAATCGTAAAAGAAGCAATCATAGACAATAAGGCTTCTTCTTCATCCGTCTCAAAATATATTTTAATTAACATGGTTTTTGCTCCAAGATTATACACCATATCTGAATATTTAACTAGCATCAAATGATTTTGGGCTACCCCGTAATCCTGTTTTCGGTAATTCAAATCAGCCATATTATAATGTAGCGCATCTTCTTGAAAATCTTTTTCTAAATGGGTAGAATAGGTTTGGATAAACTCGGCTGTCCAATCAAATTTTTTGAGGTTAAAACCTAATTTGACAATATTTTTGAAAGTCCAAGGAGATAAAAAACCATTGACATAAAGGAATTTTTGATTAATCCCTTCTAAATACAATTCTAAGCATTGAGCCGCATAATGAAACGCATTATTATTTAATTTCATTTGCCTACCACAAAAATTAATGGCAAAGGTGTAAATATAATTTTTTTCAATTATTGGAATAACCTCCCGATTATCAATTAGTAATTTTCTTAGTTGAATAAAATCTTTTTCTGCATTTTCCTTCGTCAGTAAGTAATAAACATGAAGATAAATTTCTGTTATGGAATCCTTTACCAACGATTTATTTTCTAAATGTTCAACAACTTCTTTGGTAAAACTAAAACTAAAGTCCGCCGACAAAATATTCTTCCAAACCAACATCTCACAGCTTGACTTCAGTTTATTAAAAAAATAAAAACGGTCTAAATTGTCCAAAGAATCTTGTAAATTTTGGTCATATTTTCTTTGTTTTTGCCCTAAAAAATATCGTTTAGCAATATCCGATAATTGATATTCATGAAAATAAAGATTACTACTGGTATGTTTTTTATGGCTTAGGATTTCCTTAGCTCTATTTATATAATGTTTATAATGTTTATCTAATTTTCTTTCCATTAACTCCTCCAAGATAAAAGTATTAATCGTATGTTCCTCTTGTTCTAATCTTAGCGAAGCTAAGAAATGTTCTGCTTGTTTTAGGAGATAATTATTCAAGTGTACTAAAGCTCTATTACTGAAAGGTTGATTTGGATAAAATTTCTTAAATAATAATTCTTTATCTAGGTATTTAGGCAAAAAATCAGGAGCGATACTTCTTAAATAGGTATAAAAAGGTAGTAATTCTGTTTTCTTATTAAAAAAAGGAGAAGCTAAAAAATCACCAAACCTACGCCATTCAATAGGTGTAAAGGTGCCTAACAATAAAATTAGTTTACTATTTTTCATGGATTATTTTTTGAAAAATGCTGACTATCCCTAAAAACACATAATTATTTTCATAAATTTAAAAAAGAATAAATAACTGATAATCAATTAATTAAGATTAGATTCTATTGCAAACAAAGGGGAAGTAAAAGTATGCAAATAGTTCAATCATCTTGAACAATATCAAAAAGTGTAGTTGTAAACACTTCCTTCTGTCACTATCTTTGAGGTATCAAAAGTAAAATAATCAATCATTCATTGCTTTTGGAAATGTTTTTGACATAGTAAGTAATAAGCTGTTTATAAGCAAAAACAAACGATACTTTGATTGTAAATAGTACAAGGAACAATTTTATAAAACCCGTGCTATCTTATTATCCTGTAAAAATGATACCAAAATGATGGATAGGTGTATATTCTTAATTATTTTCTCCCTTTTCCAGCAAATAGCAATGACACAAGCTGTTTGGTCAGGAGATGTCAATAATAATGGATTGGTCAATAAGATTGACTTATTATATCTAGGTTATGCTTTTGGAGAAGTAGGGGCAGCAAGAGCAAATATCAGTAATGAGTGGGTAGCCAACGAATTACCTGATGCATGGGCAGGAAATTTTCCGAATGGCGTTAATTTTTTATATGCAGATTGCAATGGTGATGGTGTAGTCAATGAATTAGATGCGAACATCATTATTGAACATATTGGTTTAAGTCATGATGATGTACTCTATGTGCCCGATGAAATATTAATAGGCCAAGCAGGCGTAAACCCTAGTTGCCAATTTATGAATGGCCCTACAGCCGCACCTGTAGGTCAATTATTTACGATAGACATTGGTTTAGGAGATATGGGCATCCCCATAGAAAATATGGCTGGTATCACCTTTACCATAGATGCCCAACCAGATATATTAGGATTGAATAACACTCAATTAACCTTCAATGAAGATGGATGGATAGAACCAAAGGAAGATCAATCCACTCAAGCCCAGCAAATTGACCAAGAAAAAGCCCGCTTGAAGGTGGCTTTCACTAGAACGGATAGAATACCAGTTAGTGGTTTTGGAGCATTTGCTAAAGTTTCCTTTCTGATAGAAGAAGATATAGTTGATTTATTGATGATAGACACCGTTACTTATACCATTGATAGTATTACCGTTTTGACGGACGAATTAGTAGCGATTCCTATTGTCCCAGACACGCTAAAACTAGCAGTTGATAAAAATTTGATTGTCAGCACAATAGACAATCCAAAGCTTCAAAGTATAGCCATCTATCCTAATCCAAACAAAGGCTTTCTATTAATTGAATCAGCGGAAATAAATTTAGAAAGAGTCGAATTAATTAATAGCTTAGGTCAGTCGGTTTTTTCAAAAAAACTACAACCTAATCGTTTTCAAAGTTTAGATTTTCAAAACCTGCCTAAAGGCATCTATTATGTAAAAATCTATTCCGAAGCAGGCATCAAAACGGAAATTGTTCATAAATTTTAATACATCGCATTTTTGTTTTAACCCTTATATAAGGGGAGGCGGGAATCGATTTTAAAGCCTTAAAGTTTATAAAAATCACTTTTAGTCCTCCCCCATTTGGCAATAATTTAATTATCTCGTCAGGTAATTAATCTAGGATAATCTTTATTATCCTTCTTAATTTGAAATCATAATTTTAGTTAGTAAAATAGACTTGGTCAAGGAGGCATAAAACCATCTTGATCAAGATTTTTTTTTAAAATAATATCTACATAAATGTTACTATATATTATCTTTTTTTTGATTGGACGTATTTTTTTAGAATTCAATTTAACTAAGAATAAGTCTTCTAATAAAGTATCTAAATCAAAAAACTAATCATCCATCAAAAAATCTACTTATTGAGGTCTTCGCCTATATGCAAAGCCTTGACAAGTGCAACCGTTTACTTCGGAAGGGGAGAGACCGAGGTCTCTCCCTTCTCTTTATTTTTACAAGATGAGCGTCCGATTCCGTAGGATGAATGTTTGATCGTCTATAGTGCCTTAATTGATATTAATTACCATTACAATCGTATTCAATACCATCAAGGTTAAAATTCCATTGTATCACATCACCCGTAGTGTGAAATGCCTCCAATTTGATGTATCTAACCCCCGTACCTTGAGAAATTGTATAAATCCTATTATCCAAAGTATTGCAGTCGGAAAGGCTAATTTCGCTATTGGTTGGATCATCGCCGAAATCTAAATCATAAGATGCTGTAACCTTTAGTCCTCCTCCATTTGAATTGCCCGCTCCCGAAATCCGACACATACCAATTACCAAATCATCGCCTTGAGGTATGATTACTCCTAAATCAATAATAATAAACTCACTTCCGTCGGCATTCAAAGTAGTATACATCCCATCGAACGAACCTAAAGCATTTTCAGGAGAATCCACCCCATCTCCGCCACCAGAAGACTCCACGATAGTTCCTGCTCCGGAGCAAGGACCTCCATTATTATTTGTAGGAACTGGATTATTTTCATCTGCATCATCAGGGTCATATTGGGCATGATTCGTAGAATAATTCGCAAAATAACCATCTCCGTCTCCATCGACTCCTGCACAGTTTCCATTTGCAGGGTCAGGGTCACAGGCATTATTGGGGTCACTTTCACCCACATCCAATTGACCATTCTGATTGGCATCTTCTACTTCATCTAAAATTCCATCTCCATCTGAATCTGGATTTCCTCCACCACAGCCCAAGACGATTTCTAGATATGGCTTTTTATCAGCATCCCCATCGAAGGAAATAAATTCTATGTGTTTATTCACATCACCGCCTGTACTTAGCAACATTAAACCAAAGTTATTGCTTGGGTTATCTAACCAAGCTTGCACTAAAGCAGGCGATAAAGTCATTGCTTGATAGCCTTTAGCATCAGTTGACATAGTGCCTGCGGTAGTAGCATTAAAATCGCCTCCAGGAATAGTCCATGTATTGGTACTCGTAGCTTCATCCCAATTAGATACACCAGCATGCCCCTCTTCTATTCCTTCTTCCCATGCTGTCGATATTGAATGTGCTTCTATTAGGTTTCCTCCACCTTCTCCTCTATCCAGGTACATATAGAGCGTAGCACTAGTCACCGTATTACCCGCATGTCCTGTCAAATCAAATTGGATCAAGCCTCTCTCTGCTTCATTGGCTGTGGCCTTATGATGAATTTTATCTTTTTTACCATAATTCTCATCTCTATTCATCGATTTTTCCTTCAAATAGGTATCCTTTCCTTCAGTAATGGTAATAATATCATTACCTCCACCAGCATTATCTGGTATGCAAATACTCTCATCATCTGCGTCATATTGTGCATGAGTGGCAGGATAATTAGCAAAATAACCGTCTCCATCTTCATCTATACCTGTACAATCTCCATGAGTAGGGTTAGGATCACAAGGGCTTAATGGATCACTTTCCCCTGCATCTAATTGACCATTTTGGTTGGCATCTTCTACCCCATCACTAATACCATCCCCGTCTGTATCTGGGTCTAAAGGATTGGTATCTATTCCAGCATGATAAGTTTCTCCACCTGTTTCGGTGTTATCTGCTATCCCATCGCCATCAGAATCACTATAAATGTCAAATGGATCCACATCATCAACATCGTTAACTCCATCATCGTCATCGTCCCAATCTATTGTATTTGACCAACCATCCCCATCAAAATCACAATGAGCTGCTGTTGCATCAGGATCGCAATTGGATTTTGGGTCACTTTCTCCAGTATCCAGTATCCTATCTTTATTAAGATCTTCATCCCCATCTGCAACACCGTCTCCATCTGTATCCGCATTATTTGGATCCGTATCTATGCCTTCATCATAATTACCATCTCCACCAACTTCGATATAATCATAAATGCCATCTCCGTCTGTATCTATTGTATTTGCTCCTGCATTCCCACTACCTGCACAAATATCTGTAGGGAGACTTATTTCTAGGTGTGGTTTTAAACCAGAAAGCAAAACATTTTTAGAATAAAATTTCATTTTACTATCAGCAACACCATCTGCCTTTAAGATAAATCCAAAGTTCGCACTAGGGTTATCAATCCAATTTTGAACAGTAGCTATATCCAAATCCATTTCTACCCATCCTTCATTGGTAGTAGGCATAGTTCCTATTAAAGTGCCCGTAAAATCTCCACCAGCATTGTCCCAGTTATTGGAATTGGTCGCTTGTGCCCAAAGCACATCCTCCTGATTGAAATTAAAGATTTCTCCAATTCCATTTCCTTCTTCCCAATATTTGGTCAAAGGATATGCCTTCACAATAACGTCCTCCTCTTCTATACTACTTAGGTATAATCTTAGTTTTGCTCCACTAATTACATTTCCAGCATGGGCAGATAAATCAAATTGCATTAAGGTTCGTCGCTCTGCATTTGCATTTTGCTCTATTTCCAATTCATAATCTTTCCCGTGGTTAAGATCATCTCCATCTCTAATCCATGCATCCTTTTGAACAGGAAGCTGAGTAATTAAGGTATTTGGTGAAGCATTTACAGGATTACATGGGTTCGCATCATCTGGGTCATATTGTATATGACTAGCTGGATAATTGGCAAAATAACCATCTCCATCTGTATCAACTGAGTTACACTCAGAAGCCAAAACATCTGGATCACAAGGATTTAGTGGGTCAGAAACTCCTTTTTCTACTATATCCGCAATTCCATCATCATCTGAATCACTATGTGCATCAAAAGGATTACTATCTAATGTGTCTAATACCCCATCATTATCATCATCCATATCTGCTTGATTGGATTGTCCATCTTCATCAAAATCACAAACACCAGCTGAATTGATTGGATCACAAAATGCTAATGGATTGTTTTCTCCAGTCTCGAATGCTCCATTTTGATTAGCATCTTCTACCCCATCTGCTAGCCCATCTCCATCTGTATCGGCTACTAAAGGGTTGGTATCTATCCCTACATCATAACTTCCATCTCCTCCTGTTTCTACAATATCCGCTATACCATCTCCATCACTATCAGAGTTCGGGTCGTTTGGATTCACATCATGAGGTTCTGCTACGCCATCTAAATCTTCATCATAATTACATGGTCCACAAACATCTCCGTGACCTTTATGCACTAACCAAGCTAAAATAGAAACGACCTCGGTTTCTCTGTTAAAATAATTATTACCAGGAACATGGCAAATAGTAATCATTCCATCATTATCCGTATCTTGACAATCACACAAACCATTGGCAAGATCAGGCGAACAAGCTTCGTTATCTAATGCATCATAAAGGGAATGTGTAATTGGATAATTGGCAAAAAAGCCATCCCCATCTGCATCAATACCTATACAACCTCCATTTAAAGGGTCAGGATCGCAAGGGTCTAGTGGATTTGAATCTACTCCTAATGTATAAATACCATCTCCGCCCGTTTCAAAATTATCGGTAATACCATCTCCATCAGAATCACTCGTAATATCGAAAATAGCTACATCTACGGAATCTGCTACTCCATCTGCATCTTTATCAAAATCTGCCTCATTGACTAATCCATCTCCATCAAAATCACAACCATTTTGGGTATAATCGTCAGCACAATTATCTACTGCTGTCCAACTTGGTTCAATAATAATGCTATCTCTCTGTACCCCTGTTTGTACCACAAAATTGGAGATATTACTATTATTATCAGGATGCTCTAAAACGGTATGATATAATAAGGGAGAACGATCATTCCCTGGGCCTTGATAAATCACTTTTCCATCCAAGTTGAAATCTCGTTGAGTATAACCTACAGCAATAAAATTGGTTAAAAATTCAGCATTGGTTTCGGTTAATAAGATATGCATAAACATTTGGAAAATATCATTCTGTGGGCCTTGGAAAATAATCTTGGCATCGCCACTAATATCCCCTGACCATAAAGCTCTTTTTCCTTCTATTTCCACTCCAGGAACATCTCCCATTACAGGAGTAAATTGATTGGTAAAATCTACAAAAGGCACTAAGGCAGGGCCAAATCTTTGTGCATATAAGGAATACATCGCTAAATGATTTCTGTGTTTGATAGACACATAATAATCATTGACAGGTACATTTTCAAAGACCATAATGGAATCACCATCTGCGGCTACTACATCACCATCTCTTTGAATCAATCCTGATTGTGTAGTAATAACCTCACTTGGGTTATTAGCGTCCCTTAATTCGACCATTACCCAATCCACAATAGCATTCGGGCCATTAATAGCTAATAAGGCGGGGTCTAATTTTTCTCTACCTCCTGTACCATGATGTAAAAAGCCTAGTAAATCAGTATAAGGTTCTTCTTCAGGAATCAATACTTTTTTACGAAGATCATCCCTCATCAAACCATCGGTACTTCTAATCGCCGCTCCTTGTAAAAAGGCTTTAGTTCTAAGTGCTACGCCAGAACAATGAATGGTTTGCGTTAATAAAGTAGCGTTTCCACATTCATCTATTGCGGAATAATTACGTTCGATTACTTTAGCAGGGCCATCATAAGTAATTGTTTCGTCATAAACAATACTCACATTATTATCGCAATTATCTATCGCTACAATATCAACTCCTAAGACTAAACTATCTGTTCCATTGACACAGGCATCTTCAATATCCAAAGGCAAACTACCTTCAATAATCAGTAAAGCAATTTTCCCTGTGGATTCAATATTTGATTGGTATTCCCAGCCATCCAATGCCAATTCAAAAGAGTTGTTACTTAAAACTCTAACATTGACTAAAACTGGTTCGGTTTGATTATGATCTACGTATTTGGCAATAACTACTGGATTATAGTAATAATTATTAGAGGAGACCACTATGATTCCTGCATTGATGGCTACTTTCCCTACTTCTCCAATCACCTCATTTTTATCATTGGTAATATAAGTTAAACTGTCTACTGCTAAATAGCCTACTTTTTCAGTTGCATGATTTGTTTCTGCATCTACGGAAATTTCTTCCTCCACTTTCAAATCAACCCCTGTAGCCGTTCCATTAGCACATCTTACCGTAGCAGGATCACTCTCAATAGTAGATTGTAGCGTTGTAAAAACAGCAGGGCCACCACTATAAATATTATTAAAATTGACCGTAGTATAAGCGTGATTCGCCAATATATGGCCTACTTCCATATTAAATCCAGCCACATTTGTTCCTTCTTCAATGGCAATCCATGCCACATGTTCCCCGCCATGAATATTATCGTTGGCCTCTTCCTCTTGTAATTTTAGTTCAAATTGGGCAATGGAAGTATTTGACCTATGGCAACTATAGCTACGAAATCCGCCGCTTAAGCAAAACAAAAAGTTTGAGTAACAGCAAGATTACTAAAACTTCAATTTACCAGTTAAATGAAGTAATGCCAATTCTTCTGG
>Ga0075469_10000906_pt1 | contig 13380 bp, 8 predicted proteins | sample DEB08_DNA_13_FD_77577 | JGI IMG/M metagenome (GOLD analysis project Ga0075469, IMG submission 77577) | Aqueous microbial communities from the Delaware River and Bay under freshwater to marine salinity gradient to study organic matter... | ecosystem: Environmental > Aquatic > Marine > Coastal ...
TTCTTTACTGGCAACTTTTTCTTGTACGCGGCGCTCCTGGAGGGTAGCTGGCCGGACGAGTTCCACGCTTTCCTGGTCGAAGAGTACCCGCTTGCTGGCGGGGGTAAGTTTGAGGACGCCGAATTGGTCGTAGGCAATGTCGAGATAGCCGAGATTGATGAGTTGTCCGAGGTAGTTGTTCCAGTCGAAGGCGGATACTTCCCGCCCGGCACCGAAGGTTTTGATCTGGTCGTAACCGCGCTCGCGCAGGTCTTTGCGGGCAGATCCGCGCAAGACGTCGACAAGTAGGGTGAGGCCAACCTGCTCCCGCAGGCGATATACCGCCGAGAGGGCTTTCTGAGCGATCAGGGTGCCGTCGAAAGCCTGGGGTGGGTTGCGGCAGATATCGCAGTTGCCACAGTTGTCCTTGAAGTCTTCGTTGAAGTAGTTAAGTAGTATTCGACGTCGGCAGGCCATGCTTTCGGCGTATTGCTGCATCCGGCCGAGTTTGGCTAATTGGACTTCGACGTTTTCGCTTTCGTTTTTGGTGATAATGTCGGTGAGCATCATCACGTCCTGGTAGCTGTAGAAGAGCAAGGTGTCGGCGGGTGCGCTGTCACGGCCGGCGCGGCCGATCTCCTGGTAATAGTTTTCCAGGTTTTTGGGGAGGTTGAAGTGGATGACCCAGCGCACGTTGCTTTTGTCGATTCCCATACCAAAGGCGATGGTGGCGCAAATGATGGGAATCTCGTCTTTGATGAAAGCATCCTGGACCTGGGCTCGCGTGCGCGCGTCCATTCCGGCGTGGTAGGAGCGGGCGGTAAATCCGGCCTGGTTGAGATCGGCGGCTAGTTTTTCGGTGGCCTTGCGGCTGAGACAGTAGACAATCCCGCCCTGATCGGGATGTTGCTTGATGAATTGGATAATCTGTTCCTTGCGGCGCTGCCCGGATCGTACTTCCAGGTTGAGGTTGGGACGGTCGAAGGAGGAGATGAATAACTCCGCGTTGTTGAGTTGTAGTTGCTCGGTAATATCCTGCCGCGTGATCCGGTCGGCGGTGGCGGTCAGGGCGATAATAGGCGTTTGGGGGAATTGCTGCTTGAGAAAGCGCAGTTGGGTATATTCAGGCCGGAAGTCATGGCCCCAGGAAGAAACGCAGTGGGCCTCGTCGATGGCAAATAGTGCCACGTTGGCTCGCTGGAGAAGAGGAAGGAAATTGCTGGAACTCAGCTTTTCGGGAGATACGTAGAGTAAATCCAATTCACCATTGAAGAACTGGTTCTCGACGAGTTGCTGTTCCTGGCTGTCCTGAGAACTGTTGAGGAAGGCCGCTTTTACGCCGTTGGCCATCAGCCCCATCACTTGATCTTGCATGAGCGAGATGAGTGGCGAAACTACTACGGCGGTACCGGGCATAATGAGGGCGGGAACCTGGAAGCAGATGGATTTGCCGCCACCGGTAGGCATGAGGACGAGGGTGTCGCGTTTTTCGTAGACCGCAGTGATGATTTCGGCCTGCATGGGGCGGAAGCGATCGTAGCCGAAGTACTGCTTCAGGGCACGCTGGGCGTCGGGTAGATTCATCCTGCTTTTTGTTTTTATCATGCAATTATAAAACATTTTTTTGAAAACAGGAAATTTGTACGCGGATTTGGTGGTAAAATGGCCACGATCAACGGCGTTAGTTGTTGCTGAAATGATCCCCTTTGAACAGCTTGAAAACTTTGTTACTTTTACGTCCAAAAAATTGATCTCACGCTAATTATTGGCTTATGAAATTTATTACTTATGCCGTTTGGCTGGGTTGTTTGAGTTTGTTAATTGCTTGTCAGGGTACGACTGGGGAGGACAATCCTGCCGAAAAGCCGGATCTCAAGCAGGAGTTGCAAGGTACCTGGCAAACCATACAGATCAACGTCGCGGTCAATTCTGCTGACGGCCTGGACACCTTTCGGACGGAGTCCCTGACCCAGGATGTTTGGGAACGTGATTTTAACATGCACCCACCGGTTTTTTACTTCAAACCTGATCAGAAATTTACGCGCGTACACCGCAATCTGCTGGACGAAGTGGTGGACGAGAGCCGCGGAATGTGGAATGTTTTCGGCGACACCCTGGTGCTCATCGAACCCCATGCGACCTACACTTATGTGGTGAAGATGGGGGAGGGGAGAGCTTCTTTCCGCTCTTTCATCGACTGGGATGAGGACGGTGCAGAGGACGACGAATACCAGAGCCTGCAGCGTAAGATTAGTATTGGAACGGAGTAGAGTGAGAAGTGGGAAGGGGTGAAAGTTTTCGAAGTCGGAAGTGGGAAATCGCAGGTGGGAAGTAATGACCGTAGGGAAGGTGTAAAGGTGTAAGCGTGGAAGCGAGACACGCCCGGCAAATAAAGCGGGGACAGCAACCCTGGCCGTAGCCAGCTGCTATCCCCGCTTTTTTGTCGTAGCGGGTAGGAGCTAAGCTAATGCTGCTTTACCCGCCGTTATTGGCCGTTAGGTTACCGGAGCCGGAAATCCGGGAAGTAACGGAGGGGTTCCCCCGGTAATATACATCGCCGGAGCCGGATACTTTCACGTTGAGGTCTTTGGTAGCGGATACCCGGGCGCCGCCGGAACCGGAAATATTGACCTGGCAATTGGCGGCACTGAAATTGTAGGCGTCGATGTCGCCGGAGCCGGAGATGCTGACCGCAACGTCCTCGGTGCTTCCTTGCAGGTCGATATCGCCGGAACCACTCAGGGTGACATCGGTCTGGCGGGCGGTGGTTTTGAAGCGGAGGTTCCCTGAACCCGAAACAGCGACGGTGACTTTGTCATTACCCGAAAAGGTGTTTTCCGTAAAAATATCTCCTGACCCCGACAGGCTGACGTAGTTCATCTGGGGCACCGTGATGTAAATTTTTATGGGGCTATGATTGCCAATCTGTTCGGAGGTCTTTATTTTCCAGGTGCCATTTTCGACCTGGGTTTCCAGCAAGTCGATCATATTCTGTTGGGCGGAGACCCGAACGCTTTGGGTGTTGCCCTGGGTGAGGTAAACGTCGGCGGACATGGTAAGCTTGATACCCGTAAAATCGGCAAGTTGTAACTCTTTTTCTACCCGGGGGCCGGTGCCAGCGATGCCGGAATTCCACCATTTCTGACCTTGGCAATTGGTGAGCATCAGCAATGCCAGCAGGGGGAAGATCAATAAAATTCTCATAGCTAAGGTGGTTTTTTTGTTGACCAATTACTTAATGGACAACCCACCGGACCAAAGGTTGCAGGAAGCGGATTAAACGAGTAATTCGAACAACATTTTGCTGTCGTTGAGGGGTTGGAAATTGATCTGGTGGGTCGCCATCCGGTCCATTAAGACCTGGTAATCGTCCCGGTTTTGCATCTGAATACCCACCAGGGCAGGCCCAGATTCGCGGTTGTGCTTTTTGGTGTATTCGAAATGGGTGATATCGTCGTTGGGGCCGAGGACATTATTCAGAAAATCGCGCAGGGCGCCGGCACGTTGGGGAAAGAGAATCAGGAAATAGTGTTTGAGGCCCTCGTAGATCAGCGCTCGTTCCTTGATCTCTTCGGTGCGGGTGATATCGTTGTTGCCACCACTGATGACACAGACCACATTTTTGCCTTTGATTTGTTCGGCGTACTGGTCCAGGCAGGCCAGGGTGAGGGCGCCAGCGGGTTCTACGACCAATCCTTCCTCGTTGTAGAGTTGGAGGATGGTACTGCATATTTTTCCTTCGGGAACCAGGAGGAGATCGTCGAGGACGACCTGTGCGATGCGGAAGGTATTTTCTCCGACCTGCCGCACGGCAGCCCCGTCGACAAAGCTGTCTATTTTGTCCAGGCGGATGACTTTGCCTGCTTTCAGACTTTCGTACATGGCAGGTGCACCAGCTGGTTCTACCCCGATAATTTTGGTGTGTGGGCTGATCTGTTTGACGTAGCTGCCAATACCCGCAGCCAATCCGCCCCCGCCGACGGGCACGAAAATATAGTCGATGGGGCCCGTGGCGCTGTCGAGGATTTCTACGCCAACCGTTCCCTGGCCGGCAATTGTACTGATGTCATTGAAGGGATGCACAAAGCCGCGGCCTTCGTCTTTGGCACAGCGCATGGCCTGGTCATAGGCATCATCGTAGGTGTCGCCGGTCAGTACGACTTCTACAAATTCTTTGCCGAAGAGTTTGACCTTACCCAGTTTTTGTTTGGGGGTGACGCTGGGCATAAATATTTTGCCGTGAACCCGCATTTTCTGACAAGCAAAGGCGACCCCCTGGGCGTGGTTGCCAGCACTGGCGCAGACGACTCCATTTTTGAGCTGATCGGGGGTCATGGTGGCCATATTATTAAAAGCACCGCGGATTTTGTACGACCTCACCACTTGCATATCCTCCCGCTTGAGGAACAGCGAACATTGCCATTGTTCCGAGAGGCGGTAGTTCAGTAGCATGGGGGTAATATCAGCAATACCTTTGAGGCGAACTTTAGCCTGGTAAATCTGCTCTACACTGACCAGTGGAGAGGTTTCAGGAATAATGGTATTGGACTTGGCCATCAGTGTGCAGCAGGTTTAAAAAAAAAAGCGTCCCGTGGGGAGTACAGGACGCTAAGTTGGGAAAAATATTCTTAAAAAACACGAATTAATTTATGCTTCTGAGTCCTCAGGGACGGGTTGGTTTTCAGGCCGTAAACTTCGCACCACTTGCCCAGCCTGCCACATTTCGCTATTGTGGAGTTCGCTTAATTCCACTTCCAGCTTTTCCCGGTAATCGGCCTGGCTGTTGGAATCGATAGAGCGTTGGGCTTCGTTACCGGAGGCTACGCTATCGTACAGTTCATCAAATACCGGGCGCACGGCATCGCGGAATTTGTTTTTCCAATCGAGGGCGCCACGCTGAGCCGTAGTGGAACAGTTGGCATACATCCAGTCCATCCCATTTTCGGCCACCAGGGGCATCAGGCTCTGGGTGAGTTCTTCAACGGTTTCGTTGAAAGCCTCACTGGGCGAGTGACCCCGTTCGCGTAGGACCGTGTACTGGGCTTCGAAGATGCCCTGGATGGCGCCCATGAGGGTGCCGCGCTCCCCCGTCAGGTCACTGTATACTTCTTTCTGGAAGGTCGTTTCGAATAAGTAGCCGGAACCGATACCAATACCCAGTGCAATGACTCGGTCGCGGGCCTGACCAGTAGCGTCCTGGTGAATGGCAAAAGAGGAATTCAGCCCTCGTCCGGCAACAAACATCCGGCGCAGACTCGTGCCGGAGCCCTTGGGGGCAACGAGGATGACATCGACATCAGCTGGCGGGATAATACCGGTACGCTCACTGTAGGTAATGCCAAAGCCGTGTGAGAAATACAAGGCCTTACCGGGAGTAAGGTGTTTCTTAATGGTGGGCCACATCGCAATCTGTGCCGCATCCGACAACAGGTACTGAATAATGGTGCCGCGCTCGGCAGCCTCCTCGATGGAAAAGAGTGTTTCATCGGGTACGAAACCATCGGCAACCGCTTTGTCCCAGGATTTGGAAGGAAAGCGCTGGCCGACGATCACGTTGAAACCGTTGTCGCGGAGGTTGAGCGCCTGGCCGGGGCCTTGCACACCGTAACCGATGATTGCAATAACTTCCTCCAGAAGGACGTCCTGGGCTTTGTCTAAGGGGAATTCTTCCCGGGTAGCAACGTTTTCCTCAACGCCGCCAAAAGTCAGTTTTGCCATGATATGTACGGATTAAAATGCTTGATTTTTATAATGATGATCCAAAAATGGACAATTATCTGCGGTTCACCAGTGTTGGGACCTCCTTCATTTGCCGATAATTACGATGGCTTTAGGGTCTTATTTTGATTTAAATTGCTGATTATGAGTAATTTATTTACTTGTTACTTCTGATCGTGCAAAACCCGGCACTGGACAGGAAATTAGCGAATGAGCGTAATATTGCCCTTGGTGGTATACTGTTCGCCACCATAGCAACCCACTTCCAGGTAATAGCCAAAGACATCCGGTGAAAGCAGCTCGCCGTCGTAGGTGCCGTCCCAGCCTTCGTCCTGGCGGTAGGATTCAAAGACCCGTTCGCCCCAGCGGTTGTAAATGGCCAGGTGGAAATTTTCGATGACATTGCCCGCTACCCGTAGCCGATCATTGCGCCCATCACCGTTGGGGGTGAAAGCATTGGGGACGAAAATATAGGGTGCCAGACACGGTGAATCAAAAACAACGACCAGGGCCGTAGCGGTGTTACTGCAACCATTTTCGTCGGTTATCCGCAATTGGTAAAGGGTTGTTTCGGTGGGCCGGGCAACAGGATTGAAGATAGCCGACGCACTGAGGGTAGCTGCCGGTGTCCACTGGTAGGTGTAGTTGCTGTTGTTGGTGGCCAGCAGCTGAACCGACTGGCCAGCACCCGCGATCAACGTGTCCCGGGCCGGACTGATGGTCAGTGGCGGTTGGTAGTTCAGCACGTTGACCAACACGCTGGTGTCGGCCTGACAGCCAAAATCATTGCTGACCCGGACGTCGTACCGGGTGCCATTGGTGGGGCTGACTAGCACCGTTTCCGTCGTAGCACCACTGATGATGGCAGCGGCCGGACTCCAGGAATACGTGGTGATGGGGTACGGACCGGTATTAACGATACGCAGCCGCACGGTGTCTCCCTGACAGCTGGTTTGGGTAGGATCAATGGTAAAGTCGATACCCCGGCCATCGACAAAGATCGAATCGCGCACCTGGCAACCTTGTTCGTTGGTTAATTCAAAATAGAAGGTCGTACCGGCTACGGGGCTAACCTGCTGGGTAGCAGCCGTACCCAATACCTGGGTGATGGCAGCGTCCTGGGCCCACCGGTAAGTAACCGCCTGGTTGCTGGCAGCGATCAGTTGCAGGGACTGCGCACAGGTGACGGTGTCGGGTGTATGCGTGTAGCTGATAGGCTCCGTGACGGTAACCGTGGTGCTAAAGATCCGTTCGCAAATACTTCCGGGATCCGTAACCGTCACGGTATAGGTGGTGCTGGTGGCCGGGCTAGCCAGCGGGCTGGTGCTGGTGGTGTCACTCAGGCTGCTGCCTGGCGACCACTGGTAAGTATAGGCGGGATTACCCGCTTCGTTGAGGCGTACACTTTCTCCCGGGCATAGTTGTAGGGCCGGTGTCCAATGCAGGCTGATGAGTTCAATCGCCAGGGGCCGAATCACGGTATCTACACAACCATTGGCGGCAAAGGTCAGGAGCGTCAGTTCCAGTGTTTGGCTGGTATCAATTTCCAGGGAGAAAGTGGGAGCGGTCGTCAGCAGGGTATTGTTTTGGTACCACTGCCAGGCAGTAATGGTCGTTCCATTTGCGGTAGTTGCATCGGTAATTAAAACGGTAGCCGTATCGGCACAAGACAAATAGGACCAGGTGAAATCTGGTTGAATAAGGCCATTCGGCACAACCGTCACGGTCAGGAAGGCCGTATCCGGACAGCTGATGAAAGCCGGTAGGGTAACCATTACGTCGTAAGTTCCAGCCTGCGCGTAGGTATGGGCAACGGAAGCGCCTGTCGCAGTAGCCTGGGGTGCTGCCGGGTCACCAAAATGCCAGACGTAAATACCCGCTGCCGGGTCAGTGGCAGTGAAGTTGACCACCAGGCCGCTACACTGCTGGTAGCGCAGGGTCGCGCCAAATTGGGCGGTATCAATGGTGGTCACCAGCACGCTGTCTTGTGTCTGGCACCCGTACTGGTTGGTTGCCGTGAAGGAAAAATATTGCGCCCCGGCGGTCGGGATACTCACCTGGGGTTGCCCCGAATTGGCATCGGCCAGAATGAGGTCAGCTGGCTGCCATTGGAAGCTGAGCAGGTCGTTGCTGTCGTCGTTGCTGACCTGGAGGCGGATGCTTTCACCCAGACACAGCGCGGTATCCCGGCTGGCGATGCTGAGGTTAACGGCCTGGCTGTTGACGCTGACGGAATCGATTTGACTGCAACCGGCTGCGTCGATGACCTGGAGGTAAAAAGTGGCTGCTCCGAGCGGGCTGACCGTATAGCTTTCGCCCACGGCAACCTGGCTGCTAAAGTCGGAAAAAGGCGACCACCAGTACCGCACACCGGTAGGACTGCTGGCGGTAAGCTGGACGGTTGCCTCGCAGGTCGTTACGTCCGGGCTCACCGCTACTTCCAAAGGAGGGGCGACGAAAACGTGGATGCTGCGATCGGCCGTACAGCCACTCGTGGGGTCGGTTAACTGGAGGTGGTAAGTGGTGCTGACGGTGGGCGTCGCCAGGGGATTGGGAGCGGTTGGGTCATCCAATCCGGTAGCGGGGGTCCAGCGATAGGCGTACTGCGGGAGAAAGGCTGGATTGAGAAAAACACGGGCTCCGGGACAAATTCGCAGGGTGTCGTTGGGCAAAGTTTCCTGAATAAAACTGACGGGTTGCAGGGCTTCGAAGCTACCATTCTGGCAACCATTGGCCGCCGTCAGGGTGAGGCCGATTTCGTAACTGCCGGGGGTGGTGATGGTGAGCAAAGGGTTTTGTTGGGTACTAAAAACGATGCCATTGAGGGTCCATTTCCAGCTGGTAATGACCGCCAGGGAATCTACGGAAAGGTCGGAGAGCTGAATAACCAGGCTATCACCACAACGGAGGGTATCCAGCCGGAAGGCGGGCTGCAGGCTGAGGGTGAGCAGTTGGATTTCCTGCGTTAAGGTGTCGGCGCAGGGCTCGCCCGGTGCGGCGATCAGGCTAATGGTGTAGGTGCCCGTGGAGGGAAAGGTGAACGAGGGATTGGCGGCGGTGGTCGTTCCCAACGGGGCTGCCAGGTCGCCAAAGATCCACAAAAAGTTGCCAGTACCCACACTCTGGTTGAGGAGTTGCACTTCCAGCCCATCGCATTGGACGGTGGGCGCAAAGAAAGCCGCCGTCGTTTGGCCACAGGTACCCACATTGTACTGGAAATCCCGGCGGGAAGTAGAAATAAGTTCCCCGTTGCGGTACTCTTCCGCGCAGATACCTACGACAAATTGGCCTACGGTGTTGGGTGTTCCCGTCAGGAGGCCCGTTTGGGCATCGATGCGCAGGGGGACCCCACCCGTGAACCCGTTGAGCATGTTGTCGACGCCGTAAGGCGGCGCATTCCAGACAATGGGCGCGTAGGGCGGATTATTGGGCGGTTGGGGGCGCGGAATATTCGGTGTAGCGCCCGTAAGCGGGGTACACAAGCGGTAGACCACGCTGTCGCCATCGGCATCAATGGCGGATTGGTCGAAGAAGATCGGTTCGTTGGCACAAATATAGAGCGGTGGCCACTGGAGGAATTCGGCGCTGCTATTGCATTCTTCCAACGCCCGCTCCGAGATAACCACGCCGTAGGTGGCGCCGGTACCCAGGGGGTCGACAATATTGGCGATGGTCTGGTTGCGGCAGCAGCGCTGGTAGGCCAGCTGGTAGCCACCGGGGCGGGGCAACAGTTCTACGACGGTGCGGTAGGTGGTGGTATGAACACAGACCGTCGGGGGGATCACCAGGCATTCGTCCGTCAGTACCGGGGACAAGGTATCGTCGCCCATGAGGTTGATGCGGATATCCTGGAGCAGGAAATTATTGTTGTCGAAAATCCCAATGGAAGCCGGATCATCGAAATAGGCATCGGGATTGCCAAAAAAACAGTCGCGGTAGATGGTCAGCCGAATCTCGTACTGGTTGTTGCCCAGGCAGGTATAGCCCATTTCGCCGCCGACAATGTGGGTGGCGTGCAAGTTGGGGAGTAGCCAGAAACAGGCCCCAAACAAAATGATTACCGACAAAAAGTGTTGACGCAAAGGCGTAGTCATGAAGGTTAGAAATCCAGTGGAAAAATTTGCTCCCCAAAATAAGGAAGAATTCGAAGATACCCGATAAAGCGGATCGGGAAAACGAAAAACGGAACCATCCCGACAGGAATGGTTCCGTTGCTTAAACGTTTGCCATGGGGTTTACAAACCCAGGGGTACTTATTTTTTGCGCAGAACGAGTTCGAATTCTACCCGTCGGTTGCGGGCACGACCGGCTTCGGTATCGTTGGGCGCAATGGGATTGGTTTCACCGTAGCCGGCGTGGCTCATGCGCTTGCGGTCCACATTCTTGATCAACAAGTACTGGAAACAAGCCAGGGCGCGGCGCTCGGATAGGGACTGGTTCGCCGAATCGTTGCCCACGTCATCGGTGAAGCCACTGATTTTGAGGTCGTAGTTGGGGTAGCGGGATAAAATTTCGGCTATCTCATTGAGGATGGTGCTGGATTGGGCGAGCAATTGGTCGCTGTTGGTACGGAAACGAACATTTTGCATAGCGAGTTCGAGGGTAGCCAAATCTTCTTCCAAAACGATGGGGCAGCCACCGTTTTCGGCGGGTCCTGCATTGGATGGGCATTTGTCGTCTCCATCGCCGATACCGTCGCCATCCGTATCCGGGCAGCCACTGTATTTTTCTAAACCAGCCACGAGCGGACATTTGTCATTGGGATCAATGATGCCGTCGCCGTCGCCATCGGGGCAGCCATTGGCTGACGCTATTCCGGCGAGTTCGGGGCAGGCATCGTCGGCATCCGTGATACCATCGCCATCGGCATCGGGGCAGCCATCGAGGGCAACCACGCCAGCTACTGTCGGGCAAAGATCCACGGGGTCAGCCACGCCGTCGCCGTCGGTGTCGGGGCAGCCACGGAAACGGCGAACACCGGCTACATCCGGGCAATTATCCTGGTTATCGGCCACACCATCGCCATCGGTATCGGGGCAGCCATTGAATTTGGCATCACCGGCCACTTCCGGGCAGGCATCTTTGGCGTCGGCAATACCGTCGAGGTCCGTATCGGGGCAGCCACCCGTTGCGGTCAGGCCAGCCACGGTGGGGCAGTCATCGTTTTCGTCGGTGATGCCGTCGCCGTCGGTATCTTTGGCACCAAAGCGGGTTGTGAGGGTTAAGCCACCAAATACGTACCAATCGTTGTTGTCGGGATCACCTGACTGGCTGATACCGTCCTGTAAACCGGGCGCAGGCCCATTTCCAGGCCCAGGTTCCATTTGCGGTTCAAGTCATAGCGTAAACCAATACCTACGGGCGAGGTGAACAGTATTTTTTGCACATCTTCGGCTTGGTCCGCCTGCACGCCAGCATTGTTGCGGCCGTTGAAATCGGGGGTGGGATTGCTAAAAGCAAGTCCTACGCCGGCAAACAGGTAAGGAGAGAGGATCTTTTGAAAGGAACTGCCCCGGTAGCGGCGGTTGCCGAATGGCTCCCATTGCCCCAGAAGGGACAATTCCGAGACGCGATTTTCAAAGGAAAATCCCCTTGCCTTGCGTTGTTGATCGTCGAAATTGTTATCGTCCCCGGAAATTTTTCCGGTCGTAAGGCCCAGCCGCAGACCAAACTGTTGGCTGATGTTGCGCTTCAGTAAGAAGCCGAAGGCAAGGTTGGTCTCGTCGAGGGTGAAAAGGTCTGTTTTGACCACGTCTCCCATGGTGTTGGCCGCACCGATAAAAAAGCCTCCATCCCATTTTTCTTCCTGGGCACTAGTTGGAGTAAGCGAACCCACCAGGATGAGAAGGGTAAGCAGAAGGTACAATGATTTCATAATCAAATTGATTTTAGATACTTATTTTTCTTAGGACAGTTGCTGGACGGTGGGTACTCGATAAATCTTATTGAAAACCGCTTTCCTGACTTATTAGTGGTAAGACGGGAGAATGCCAATAAGTCACCAGGAAACAAGGGAAGTCGATTATTGAAGTAGACACGGCGTTAGCAAAAATAACAAAGTTCCGAAAAAATAGGAGCCTAAACTATTTTTTCTTTGAACCGATCAAATATTTTCAATAAACTTTTGCTGGTAGCTCCTGCTATTTTCTACTGATTTTTAAAAATTACCTATCTTACTCCACTAAAAAAATAAAATCTTCTCGGCCCATTTTTGTGGTGGAACAAAAATGGGCCAAGAACCAAAATAAATGTTTTATGGCTATACTTACGGTTGTAATTGGGATCATCTTTGTCTTGTTGTTGCTCAGCCTGTTGGCTACTACCATTATGGAGTTAATAGCTTCGCTTTTTCATTTACGCGGCCGCAACCTGACCACTGCCCTTCATAATATGCTGGCCAGTTCGGATAAATCGGCCGTATTACTGACCGAATTTAAAAGCAACTCCCTCTACCGACACCTTTCTCAGCAGTACAGCAAGGGCACGCAGGGCCCCCCTTCCTATATCGATTCGGCGACCTTTCAGAGTATTCTTTTTGATATTATTCTTAAAGGAGAGGGCATTGATCAGCTGAAGGATAAAATTGATACTTTGCCAGATGAGGATTTGAAAAATGTACTCAATCAGTTGTTGCGCGATGCGGACAATGAGTTGGATCACTTCAAAGAGAAGATCGAAAAGTGGTACAATGATGTCATGGACCGGGCTTCGGGCTGGTACAAGCGCTATATCCAGAAAATTTTGCTGGGAGTTGGAATTGCCATTGCGCTGGTCTTCAACGCCGACACCTTCGCCATTTACCAGCGGCTGGAAAGTGATCCGCAGACGTTGCAGCAAGTTGTTGCCCTGGCGGAAGACTTTACCCAGACCCAGGAAAACACCCTGGTGCGGGCCGTTGATCCGTCCTTTGAGCAGTCGTTGGAATCCTTGCAGGTGCTCGTCAATAACCAGATCAATACCGTCAAGTCACCACTGGGCCTGGGGTGGTCGAATATGGATTTCAGCGGGTACGGGGTTTACGATTGGTTGGCCAAAGCATTGGGTTACCTGGTTACCGCCCTGGCCATTTCGCTGGGCGCGCCGTTTTGGTTTGATTTGTTGCGCAAATTCGTCAATATCCGATCTTCTGGTGCCAAACCCTAACCTCCCTTCCCGCTACTGAAGACCATAGTAACCGGCCATCATGCGTTCGAAGAGCCTACCCGGCAAGAAGCGCTTAACCAAAGGCGATATTATTTGCAACCAACTCCCTACGGGGTAGCGAATATTAGGGTGTTCCTGCAGGACCGTCCGAAATATCGCTGCGGCCACCTGTTCTGGTGGAATGCCTTGGTCGACATTGTCGCGCATAGCCAGATCGGCTTTGGTGTAGTTTTTTTGGTAAAAAATAGGGAGTTCGTCCGTTTGGGCACGGTACTGGTTGCCCATGATGGGGGTTGCGGTATCTCCGGGGCAAATGCTCACCGCCCGGACACCCGTGCCGGTCAATTCTAACCTCAGGCTTTCGATCAGCCCTTCTACGGCGAATTTACTGGCGCTGTAAAGGCCATGAAAAGGAACCCCGAGTAGCCCGGCAATAGAACTGATGGCGACAAAAGTACCCCGCCCGTTTTCGCGCATCAAGGGCAGCGTGGCCTGCAGCACCAGCAGGGTGCCGAAGAAGTTGGTTTCCATAATTTTTCT
>Ga0075469_10000908_pt1 | contig 13376 bp, 14 predicted proteins | sample DEB08_DNA_13_FD_77577 | JGI IMG/M metagenome (GOLD analysis project Ga0075469, IMG submission 77577) | Aqueous microbial communities from the Delaware River and Bay under freshwater to marine salinity gradient to study organic matter... | ecosystem: Environmental > Aquatic > Marine > Coastal ...
GTAAATCATTTATGGATATTGGTAAAAAACTTAAAGGTGCATACAAGTATGATTTTAGTACTGGTATGATGCCAATGTATATTATCCCAGTATCTGGAAATAAGATTGTTATTATTAACAAAAAATACGTTGAAAACGGACAAGCAGATAGAGTCGTTGGAGATATTGCTATTGGTCTAATGGAAAATATTAAAACAGAAATAACAAATATGGAAAATACATTTTCAATACACGAATCATTTGAATCATTTAATGGAGCAAGCGGATTCTTAAACGAAGCATTAGGTAGTCAATTACTAGCTAGCGTTTTGATGAGTAACAAAGAAGGTAAATACGGTAAAGAAAATTTAAAGTCACTAGCTGGTGGTTTTTACCAATTAGCTAAAGTTGCATTAGATAAAGTAGGTGATGAAGATATGGTAATAAGTAATGATCCAACTAAGGTGTTTAAAGAACATGGTGGATCAAAGCATATATTATTCTTTATATCTGATACCGAAAAAGAAAATCCATATTGTCCTTATGACGCTGGTTATGGTTCATTAAAAACTGTACCAGGTGGAGGCCTTCTAATAGCAGCAATGTCTGGTGATAGAGAATTTTATACTAACGACTGGTCTAGATACTCAATGGATAGAGCATTTAAAAAAGACGGTAAAAAAGGTAAAGATGACCAAGTTGGTGTATCACATAAATATAGAGGCTGGTCAGGAACTGGACTTAATAATGGTAAAAGAATTGCAGAAGTTTCTGATAGAGTTCTTGTTATTAACCTAGACCTAATTAGACAAAAGTATTCTACTGCACAATTAAGAGCAGCAAGAGCTGAAGCTAAATCAGGTGCAATAGCATTTACTAATGATAAAGATTTTAAGAAAGCTAACAACGACAGATACCACCAAATTTTAGCTACTAAGGCTGCAAAAATGCCATTAGATAAAATGGTAGCAGATGCAATCGATATGTTAACCGATCAAATTAAAGATGGTTTAGCTAGTGGTGAAAAGACTAGATATGAAGAAATCAAAATTGGTGAAAACGCAAAAGGTAAAGAAGTAAAACTTAGAGATGCTTCTAATCACATGTCAAATATATTAGATGATTATTCTAGATATTGTGATTATGTTAGACAAGAAGAAGAATCTGAAAAAAGATTTGGTTCATCTGAATCATGGTATAAAAGAGAGATTAAGAACTATGCACTCTCAATTAAAGAAAGAATAGCTAAAATCGAAGGATTTGACTACGCTTGGTAATAAAACTAAAATAATAAAGATATGAAAACAATTCCAACATTTGAACAATTTTTAAACGAGAAAGCATATAGAATGACAGGTATCTATGCGGCTAAAGGCCTAATAGGTAAAGTAATGCAAGCGTTTAAACAAGAAATCGCAAAAGTAAAACACGAAGGTGATGTTCCTGCAACTTTAAAAGAAGTTAATAAAGAGTGGGCTAAATTTAAAAAGGATGCTGAAAAGATTATACTAGATGCCGTTGAAAAAGGAGCAGGCGACATGGAGTCAGTATTATTCATAACAGCTAACTTAGGCGAAGAATGGAAAGCTGATGAAATCAATGGATTAAACAGTTCAGATGGTTCTGGGCCTTTATACATATCATACGCAACATGGAACGAAATGGTAATTAACGTTGGTTTTATGGATGACGCTAATGGTAAGAAATTAGGTAGAAAAATCGACAAGACCGGAATGATGAATTCTCCATTAGCATCTAAAAAGGATATTATTCATGGTGAGTATGATAGACAAGTTGGTAATAACAATCTTGAACTTAGAGACGCTGAATATATCCAAATAGACGCAAAATAATAAAGATATGAAAACAATTCCAACATTTGAACAATTTTTAAACGAGAAGGCATATAGAATGACAGGTATCTACTCTGCTAAAGGCTTAGTAGGTAAAGTAATGCAAGCGTTTAAACAAGAGATCAAAACGGTAAAATACGAAGGTATTAACGTAGTAACTCAAGAAGAAGTTAATAAAGAATGGGCTAAGTTTGAAGATAAAGCTAAGAAAATCATTTTAGATCAAGTAGAAAAAGGAGCAGGCGATATGGATGGTATCTTATTTGTTACTGCCAATCTTTTTAATGGATTCGCTATAGATGAGGTTAATGGTTTCAACAGTGAAGACTCTGACACTTTATATCTTTCATACGAGGTAGTAATTAACGTAGGCTTTATGGATGATGTTAACGGTAAAAAATTCGCTAGAAAAATAGATAAGACTGGAATGATGAATTCTCCATTAGCATCTAAAAGTGAAGTTATTTATGGTGACTATGACTCACAAGTTGGTGACAACAATCTAGAAATTAGAGAGAACGAAGTTATACAAATAGACGGAAAATAATATGTCAGAAGATAAATCACTAGAAGAGAATTTTGAAACAGCTAACGCTAGAATAACACCAGGCGTTACTATTGGTGGTATGGGAGAAGTTTCTTTGCCTAATGCTGAAAATGGCAATATAGGTTCTGGTGACGTTCCTGATGTAGCAGATATTGATGATGACGAAGAGGAAGCTAAGAAGGATAAAACAAAAAAGAAATTAGAGATGGAAGGATTTAAACTATTTACACAATTCAATAATTTTATTACTGAATCATTAAACGAAGTATCTTCTAATTTTAAAGTATTATTAAAAACTGCAAAAGATGAACCAATCGGCAGAAAAATAAGACTTGGAGATAAAAGAAGCCCTGGCCATGAAATATGGGAAAAGGTTGATAAAATGCATTGGATGAACCTTAAAACTGAAGAAAAGTTAGACCTAAATAAATGGGCTAAGCATGCAGATAAATTCAACATGGAAGGTAAAGACTTACAGTTTGAAAATTTCATGAATGAAGCATTTGATGACATTGCAGATCTAGTTAAATCTTTACATTTTGAAACAGATCCTAAAATTGCCAAAGAGAAAAAGATTGAATTAGGTAAAAGACAGGGTGAAGTTGTTCCTAGAACACAGATTAAAGGCGGTGAGTATTCATTAAGAAGATTTAGAAAAGAAATTAAATATGCAGACGGTAAAGACCTAGGAGTATTTGTTCCAGGAACTTATACAGCTGCAGTTTCTACATTAGGAGACGGTCCACACAAGAAAGCTGTTAAAAAAGTAAGATGGAATCAAAAAATGTATGACCAATGGCTTGAGGATGTAGCTTCTAATGGTGGTTGGGAACACGCATTCGATATGGCTCAAAATGCCAAACATGAACGTGGGCTTATTGATTGGGTTAAGAAAGAATTTAGAGGAGAAGATCCAATGCAAAGAATTCAATGGGATATTGAAGCATTTGCAGAATCAGTAGTTACTGAAGCCAAAGCATATAAGTTAAAGGCTTCTGAATTTGGTGCAGATACACACTCCGCAGCATACAATGTAAAAGGCGAACCTACTTGGAGAGTTCATAGCACGTATGCTATCGATCAAGTATCTGGTGAAAACAATCCAGAAGAAAGAGATGTAGTTTTCTTTGAGGCAATGCCTATTAATAATGACATATACATTAAGATTGGTGGAATTAATAACCTTAAAAGAACTAATGGTGCTACAGTAGGTAATAACTTTGGTACTACTGTTGAAGAATGGAAAAAGGATCCAAAAGGAATTGCAAAAGAAGCTTCTGAGTTTCTTACTGATGCAACACACCTTAAATGGATTAACAAAAAAGCAAGAAGTGAAGGCCAAGTAATTAAATGGGCTTTAAAAGATGATTATTCTAATGTTATTGAAGATTTAGTTAATAAATCATTAGGTCTTTCTGAATCAGTAACTAAAGACCACTTCTCAGAATGGTATAAACTGAACGAGGCTAAATCTGTTGATAGAGATGAGATGATGAAATGGATTAAAAAATCTATGGATTTCGTTGGAACTTCAGAAGATTTTAATGGAAGCCAAGGAGGAATTCATGTATCAGGAGAAGCTCATGATGAATATAAAGGAGCTATAATTTATAGTTACTACTCTGAAGACTATAAGAATAGAGAGTTCGGCGTTTGGAATAAATGGGAAAAAGAATTAAACAAAAGAGGGTGGTATAGTGAATGGTACGATGCAGGAACTGTATGTATATGGCCACTATAAAATAACAAACTTTTTACAAAATAAAGACCCAAACATTTTTCTGTTTGGGTTTTTTTGTTTATATTGTAAGGGAAATATATAAAACATGATAGAATCATACTCAAATTACACGTTATTACTAGAGGCTCAACAGAGACTTAAGATGAATGTACCTAAAGACGTCATCGATTTACATAAACTCTTTAAGAAAAATAAAAGAGAACTTTATGTAGTTGGTGGTGCAGTACGAGATGCCATGCTTGGGCAAAAACCAAAAGACTTTGATTTAGCTACTGATGCAAAACCAGAAGAAGTAATTAAGATCTTAAAATCAGGTGGTGTTCCAACCATTGGAGAAGTAGGACAACAGTTTGGAGTTGTAATTGCTAAAACGCCTAGCTTTGCTGAAGGTATGGAAATTGCAACATTTAGAGAAGATATTGGAAAGGGTCGTAGACCTGATGCCGTTAAATTCTCTACAATAGACCAAGATGTTCTAAGAAGAGACTTGACAATTAATGCACTATTTTACAATATTGAAACCCAAGAGGTAGTCGATCTAGTTGGTGGTATTGCAGATATTCAAAGTAATACTATTAGAACTGTCGGTAGAGCTCAAGAGAGATTTGAAGAAGATCCTCTAAGAAAATTAAGAGCACTTAGATTTGCTGGTAGAACTGGAAGTAAATTAGAAAAGAATACGGCAGAAGCTATCATTAGTGATAACTCATTAGAAGATATTAGTCCAGAAAGAATTAGAGATGAATTTAAGAAATCTGTAACTACTGCTAAATCACCAAAGAAATACTTGGAGATGGTAGAGTACTTTAAGATGTGGCCAGTAATGTTTCCTACTGTTTATGTTGATAAGAGATTTATAGACACTAGGGATTGGATAATTCAAATAGCAACTCTATTTGGTGTTAATGAAAATGATCAGATTAAATCTCAATTAAATAAACTAACATTCTCAAGTAAAGAAATAGATTCTATTTTATTTCTTAAATCATTAATGACTCTAAAACCAGAGACTGTATTTAATGTAAGTAAAAAGAGAGATATTGTAAAGCTAGATAAAAAGATTATCTTAGAGTTTGCAAAGCTAAATAGACTAGACATTAAAATGATAAAGGCATTTATTAAATACAAGCCATCTACTAATGGCGGTGATGTTATGAAGCAGTTTGATGTGAAAGGACCTGCAATCGCAGATAAAATAAAAGAGATCGAAGCAGAAAAGTTTGCAAAACTTTACAAATAGTTGCCTCTAGATTTTTTTATGTCAATTATTTTTCGTATATTAGTACTGTAATTATGGACGAGAAGAGCAAAAAATTAAAAGAAGTAAACCTAACACTCCAAGAGTGGTTAGATGCTTTGCGTATGCCTACTCCAGTAAGAAACAAAAAGAAGTATAGACGTAAGAAGAAGCATAAAGGTAAAGATGATGAATAAAGTAGTTTTCATAGGAGATATTCATGGACATGATACATGGAAGCAGATTGTTGCAGACCATAGTAATGCAGACCACTTTGTATTTGTGGGAGACTACTTTGATGCATTCGTAATTACACCTGCAGTACAAATTCATAACTTTAAAGAGATTATTGAATTTAAAGAGGCTAATCCAGATAAAGTAACTCTGTTAATTGGTAATCACGATTATCATTATACTCCATATTGTACAGGAAGATATGGCGGTTGGAGTGCTTGGCATGCTGTTGAAATTGGAGAGCTTTTAAAAGAGAATAAAGATCATTTGCAAGTTGCTTGGCAACAAGATAATGTTTTAGCAACTCATGCTGGTGTAAGTAGTACATGGTATAATGAACATGTTACGAAACTAGGTAATATGTTTGAGATTGCAGATACATTAAACTTGTTATGGTCAGAGCGACCAGATTATTTTAACCATTCAGGGAGAAATTCATTTGGAAATTCACCTTATGATGGTCCGTTTTGGATTCGTCCAGAAGCTCTAAGATCAGATCTTGTTGATCCGGATATGATTCAAATAGTTGGACATACTCAAAGAGAAACAATTAGCTCATTTTCCAACGGAAAAAGAATTGCTGGCAGTGATAACGTATTTGTAATTGATACTCTTCCAAGAGAGTACCTCATTCTCGAAGACGACGAGTTCACTACCGCGAACGTTTACTCTAATTAATCTACCGAAAGCCGTGAAACAATCGCGGCTTTCTTACTATAATAATTAATTAAATCTAGTTCTATGAACATATTAAACGAAGCAGACAAAATCATCAACCACAGATCAGAAGAGAAAGAACGCCAATATGGTCCTTTCGAAGAAGGCATGCGAAGAGCTGCCATGGTTTGTTCAGGCATGACAGGTAAAGAATTTACTGGAGCCGACATGTATGCAGCACTTGTTGCACTTAAATTAAGCAGACACTCTTACAACTATAAAGAGGATAACCTTCTAGATGCAGTCGCATATATTGGCGGTCTAGATAATTATATTAAGAAGTATGGCTATGGCGATACTGAAAAGCCTATTAATTTAACTGATGCAGATGCTGGAATCGATGACAACCAATAGTCAAATATATTTTACTGATTTAGAGAAAGACAAAAATGCCAAGATAGGTATTGCAGCTCTAGTAGGTAAACTAAGTCCTAAGCCACAATCACATAAATCTGGTTGGGCTTTTAAACTTGCAAATCAACTAACCGCCGCTGGATATACAGATGTTACAGTAGTTACAGATGTTGTAACTCATTGGGAAGAGAATTTCCATGTAATGTTATTAGAACACGGTATGGAATTTAAAGGCAACTTCAATATATTCGGAGGTGCTAATGATGATTTATACAATCAAGTAATTAGATTATTTTCAAAAGGTATTAGAATGTATTCATTACATCACGATATGCCTTGTGTAGGTACTCTAATTGAGAAACGTTTAAAGACAGGTTCAGATCTTTTTAAAACCCTCGAGGTTCGGATAGAAGATGCTAAGGAAATCTGCGCTAATATTCCCAGAATAGACCGAATCCAAAAGACAAATAAACTTTGCTTTGGAGACTCTCATTCTTTTAGTCAATATACTCCGGGGTATATGACCGATCGAAATGATGGCTTAACCCTATTTGGTACACTACGAAGAGGCATCCGCACTTATGTACCTGAAGACATCGAAGAGCTTAGAATCTACCTAGGGAATATAGATATTAGACACCACTTAATGAGACAGGCTAACCCTAGTAAAGCTCTAAAGGATATGGTGACTATGTATGAACAACAATTAATCGATTTAGAAATTGATAATATTGAAGTTGTTCAAGCTTTACCAATTGAGAATGAATCAAGACCTCTACCAAAAACAGGGTATTACAAAGATGCTCCATTTGCTGGTAGTTGGGCTGAAAGAACTGAACTGGTAAAACAATTTAATCAATTAGTAACTGATATGTGTAAAAGAAACGACTGGAAAACATGGCAACATCCAGAGGTTTACCTAAACTCTTTTGGTGAATTAACATTCGATGTTATGGAAAAGCCAAAGTCAGTTCATATTGCCCGAGAATATTATAGATGGGATCTAGTTAAGAACGAACCTAACTCAAAACTAACCAAAGCAACCCTTGCATTATTTTAATATATGAAAGAATACCAAATAATAATAACACCATTAAATGCCAACGACGCTAGCTACATATTAGTAATTGAATCTGATAGAATAGAGTGGTCGATGGAACAATACCAAAGAAACCGAGATGCTTTCGATTGGAAAATCAAAGAAGTGAATGAGTAACAAAGTTCAAATTAAGACAACTAAATATTATGATGAGTTTATCAGGTATTATGACCTGGCATTAAAGCAACAAGAGCGTTCAAATCTAGGTATGGTAGATCATGCCGATAGTGGAATGAACGATCCGCTAATGGAACAGATTCAGCTATATGATGTCGTTGAACGTAAGTACGCAGGTTTTAGCCAGATCATAAACGATGTATTTTATGGTTGGACTCCAGAGCATCCCTATTGGAAACACATGGAGGCTGGTAAAATTTATCCCCAAAGAGAAGAGGTTGCAAAGAACTGGACTGGTAAGAGAGATACTTTTGGACTAGAAGAATACTTGTATATCTTTATTCTACACAGAGTTTGTGGTTCTGCAATTAATTACGCAACTAAACCATCTGGTTATCATAATACAATCTTATTTGACCTACATGATTGTGAGTCTATTGAAGATATGTGCGAAAAGGTAAAACACCACCCAACTTCATTTTATACTTCAGTCGGTTATCAGTTCCCAGCATTTCCTAAGCCACCAAAACCGGATTTAGGTGAAGACGCTTTCGTTGGTATGGCTAGTTTTAAAGAACCGGAATATGTTTACAAAAAAGGTGGTGATTATTTCCTATGTGAATTTGCACCAAGACTTGCAAGAGACATGGCAAACTATTTAAGAGAGGGTGGTAAGAAGGATTTAAGAGAGTTAGGAGAATGGATGTTTAAGTGGAATGCCGATAACGGATTAAGAGCTTATAGATTCCAGTATGCTGCAGTTATTGCAGATGTATGTGATTGGTATCCAGAATTCATGAATAGAGAATCAATGTTCTATTATGGTACTAACGCAGTAGAATGTATCGGTTATCTTGCAGATCCTGTAGAAAAGAAAGGTAAGAAGTCTGAAGAATTTTTAGATGCAGTTATGACTAAGATTTATGAAGACACTGGTAGTCTTCCATATAATGCTGAGGATGTAGCTTGTGATTTTATTAGATGGATTGAAAACTATCTAAGACCAGGTGCAGATTATTCGCATATTAATATGGACACTCTATGGAATTCTTCATCTATTAAAGATCATCCATTTGGAAGACAAAAGGCTATGTTAGACTTAGGGTTATTAGAAACATTTAATGGTATGACTTCATTTCCATCAGATGATAAAGTCCTAAAAGCAGCTGGTACAAGCGTAGAAGAATACAAACAAAAAGTAGCAAAATTATATGGCACACAATAAACATACAACATCACTTTACAATCAAGATCTAAATTTGATGATGCCAAATAAACAGGCATGGTTAGATTTAGCAGGTGACTGGGTAGATCCTTTCGAGGCTCCACAGTTAGTAGACCATGAAGGATTTAAAGTGGTAAGAGAAGACCTAATGGGTTTTGGATCCAAATGTAGATTTGGAGATATTCTAGTTCAAACATGTCCAAAAGATACATTGGTATATGTTCAACCTAGATATGGATTTGCAGGTATTTCCTTAGCATATTTAGCAAAGAAGTATAATAAGAAACTTGTATTATTTAGTCCATCACAAAAAGAGATTTCAGATCACCAAGCAATTTGTGTTGAAATGGGAGCTGAAATGAAATTTAAAAGAATTGCAGCAATGCCAGTCCTAAATGCTCACGCAAAGAAATGGGCAGAAGCAAACAATGCATTCTTTATTCCACTAGGACTTAAACATGAGCTCGTTACGGCAGCCGCTGTGAAGGTCGCGCATACTATTGCAGAAACACATGGGTACCCTGATGAAGTATGGTCAGCCATATCCACTGGTGTTCTACAGCGGTCTCTACAAATAGCTTGGCCTGATGCTAAATTCCATGGAGTTGCAGTAGCAAGAAATATTAAGAAGGGTGAAAGAGGTATTGCAGAAGTATGGTCTCACCCAAAAGCATTTACACAAGATGTAGATCCTAAATATAATCCACCATTCCCATCGGCAATGAATTACGATGCAAAGGCTTGGGAGTTCATGAAAAAGAATGGTACTCCTGGAGCCTGGTTCTGGAATGTTGGTGGAGATCCTAAACCAAAAGACATTAACACAAAATCGTTAACAAAGTCCGAAAGAGCTTGGGGCGAAATACTTGAAACAGATAAGTAAATCTAACTATAACAATTAAATAAAAATATATGGCAAACGCAGATAACAAATGTGCAGATTTGGAAGTCCAAGACTTTCATTCAGAAACAGAAGACACATTGGGTCTTATTTACAACAAACAAGTAGAATTACAAAAGCGTTTAGGCTTCGACTTTACAGGTTGGAACTTAAAACAAATTGCAGATTTCTGGTGTGTAAATAAGCACGCAATGTCAGATGAATTAAATGAAATGTTTGATGCCCTCGGAGGTATTAACGACGGTATTGCCTCAGGTGCATGGAAATACTGGAAGAGTACTAATGCTCAAGCAGCCGAAATGAAGATCGAAGATCTTTCTGAAGCTGATAAATTAGAATTATTCTATGAATGGATTGATGGTTTGCATTTCTATATGAACTTTGCAATTTCTATCGGTATGACAAGTAAAGATATTGTTAACCTGTACATGGCAAAGAATGCAGAAAACCATGACCGTCAAAACCGAGGATATTAATGCTATTAGATATTGAACAAAAAGACAATGAGTTAATTGTATCTTATTTTAACAAAGAAGGTACAGTATCGTTTAAACGCTATCCTGTAAATCAGTTTCAAAATTGGGTCGTAACAAAAGATGATGACAAGTGGAGAGACCCGAACATGAAAAACTGGGACGGCAGAACTTTAAAAAAGTCCAGATCCAGGACCTTTAATAAGTTTTCATTACTTTATTTTATGGATTCTCTTTCTCAAGAAGATCGAGATGAGATCTATGAGTTCAATATGCCTCGCACCTATTTTGTTGATATTGAGACTGAGATTGTAGATGGTTTTCCAAAACCTGAAGAAGCTAAGTCTCGTATATTAACTTTTTCAATTATCACCCCAGAACGTAAAGCTATTGTTCTTGGTCTTGAAGATCTTTCTGCAGAACAGATCAAAAAGATTGAAGAAGATACTAACGCTCATTTTAAAAATGGTGATTATGACCAGGACTGGGAATTTAGTTATTACAAGTTCAAAGATGAGTACAATATGTTGTACACATTCTTGCACAAGTTTTTACCTAAGTTTCCTATGATGACTGGTTGGAACTTTATCAACTATGACTGGCAATATATTGTCAACAGATGTAAAAGACTACAAATCGATTTAACCGATGTTGCTATCACAGGGGCGCTCGATAAAAAAGATTCTAGACCTTTACACATGGGTATTTTAGACTACATGCAATTGTACGATAAATACGATAGATCTGGACACGTAAAAGAATCAAACGCATTAGCATTTGTATCTGGAGCAGTCTTAGATGGTATAAGTAAGATTAATTATAGTGGTTCGTTACAAGATCTTTATGAAAACGATTTTAAGAAGTATGTTTTCTATAACGTAATTGACTCGGTACTAGTTTACTATATAGATCAAAAATTAAGATCTATGGAAGTTCTTTTAACTTTAGCAACTATTACTAAACTACCATTATACAAAGCAGCCTCACCTGTGGCTATTACTGAATCTTTAATCGCTCGTAAACTAGCCGAACAAGATAAGCGTATCGGAACCGAGTGGGACAGAGAAGACGGTAAAAAAGATGCAAAGTACGCTGGAGCCTTTGTTAAAGAACCATTATCCGGATATTATAGCGGAGTAAGCGCATTTGACTTTGCGTCGCTATATCCATCTGTTATGATGCAATTTAATATCTCTCCGGATTCATTCATCGAAATTGTTCCTGAAGCGGAAGTTAAGGAACGTAGAAAAGACCAAGATGTTATAGTTTGTCAGAATGGTGTTGTTTACTCAAAAGAAGAAAGCGTTCTTAAAAAGATCTTAGGAGACTTATATGCTCAAAGAAAAGATTACAAGAAAACTTCTTATGGATATTATACTAAAGCTGATGAATTACAAAAAAAATTTAGTCTATAAATCAGAAGTTTATGGGCAGCGTCGGGATATATAAATCACTAGCAGCGCTGCTAATAATTCAGATTAAAGATTAGATTGAAGGAGGTCTCATAAAGACCTTTTTTGGCCTATACTATTTTTAAAAACTTAAACTAACTAAAAACAACTTATTAGCAATATGTCATCACTATTTACAGAAAGAATTCCATTTAAGCCTTTTGAATACCCAGAATACTACACAGAAGGTTGGTTAAAACAAGCTCAAGCCTTCTGGCTACATACAGAAATTTCAATGCAAGGTGACGTAAAGGATTGGAATGAAAATCTTTTACCACACGAAAAACATTTAGTTGGAAATATCCTTTTAGGATTTGCACAAACAGAGTGTGCAGTATCCGATTATTGGACTACTATGGTTACTAAGTGGTTTCCTAAACATGAAATTAAACAAATGGCGATGATGTTTGGTTCACAAGAAACTATTCACGCAACAGCATATTCATACTTAAATGAAACTTTAGGTCTAGAAGACTTTGAAGCATTTTTACATGAACCTTCTATGGCTGATAAATTTGACTTATTAACTTCAACTACTGCGGAATATACACATGTTGACTTAGCTAAAGATGCTAATGCAAGAAAAGAGGTTGCAAGATCTTTAGCAATTTTTTCTGCTTTTGCAGAAGGAGTAAGCCTCTACAGTTCTTTTGCAGTTTTATACTCATTCCAAATGAGAAACTTATTAAAAGGAATTGGTCAACAAATGAAATGGTCAGTAAGAGATGAATCTTTACATTCTAGAATGGGATGTCAATTATTTAAGCACATGTGCCAGGAATATCCTGAATTGAAACAAGAGGTTTATGCTGACGTATTACAAGCAGCAGACTTAATGCGCAAAATGGAGCATAAGTTTATCGATAAAATCTTTGAGCAAGGCGATTTAGATAATCTAAAAGCTAAAGATTTAAAAGAATTTATTAACAAGAGAACTAACGAAAAGTTAGTTGAATTAGGATACGAATCCGAATTTGAGTTTGATGAAGAATCAGCAGGACAATTAGACTGGTTCTATCATTTAACAGGTGGACATACTCACACAGATTTTTTCGCAGTTAGACCAACTGACTACGCAAAAGCTGGAGAGGGTGAAAACTGGGACGAAGAAGACTTATTCGATTAAATATTAATATGAAAGACAATAAAACAGTAAACCACGCAGAATACTTAGGCTGGAAATTAGGAGTTGATTTCCCAGAATGGGCAAACACAGAGGTTTATATTAAAACAATATCAGCAGGTTACTTATTTGATGGCGAAAAGCCAAAAGATGCATACTGGAGAGTTTCTACTACAGTGGCAAGACGTTTAGGTAAACCTGAAATGGCAAGCAAATTTTTTGATTATATCTGGAAGGGTTGGTTAAACCTAGCCTCTCCAGTTTTATCTAATACAGGATTAGAAAGAGGACTACCTATTTCTTGTTTTGGTATTGATGTTGCGGA
>Ga0075469_10000914_pt1 | contig 13312 bp, 10 predicted proteins | sample DEB08_DNA_13_FD_77577 | JGI IMG/M metagenome (GOLD analysis project Ga0075469, IMG submission 77577) | Aqueous microbial communities from the Delaware River and Bay under freshwater to marine salinity gradient to study organic matter... | ecosystem: Environmental > Aquatic > Marine > Coastal ...
CGCCCAGGCTCATGCGAATAAATTTGCGCCCTGTGGCTCTGGCTATAGACTCACCCAGGGAGGTCTTGCCCACTCCCGGAGGACCTACCAGGCAGAGCACGGGCCCTTTGAGCTTTTTAACCCGCTGCTGAACTGCCAGAAACTCGAGAATGCGCTCTTTGACCTCTTCTAGGCCATAGTGGTCTTCGTTGAGGGTTTTCTCGGAATTCTCAAGATTGTGTTTGACCCTGGTGCGCTTGCTCCAGGGCACGCCGATCATGCAGTCGATATAGTTGCGCAGCACTGAGGCTTCAGCGGACATAGGTGACATCATTTTTAGCTTGGCCAGTTCGGACTCGGCTTTTTCCCGCGCCGCCTTAGGCATGCCGGCCTCGGCAATTTTCTTGTCCAACTGGTCCAGCTCTGAGACACCTTCGTCGATATCGCCAAGCTCTTTCTGAATAGCTTTCATCTGCTCGTTCAGATAGTACTCACGCTGGCTCTTCTCCATTTGTTTTTTCACTCGACCACGAATGCGCTGCTCGATTTGGAAAAGATCAATCTCTGCTTCCATCAGACTCATCAGGTGCTCAAATCGACCGGTGAGATCTGCTATTTCCAGCACATCCTGCTTTTGCTCCAGGCTCAGGGTCATATGGGAGGCAATGGTGTCGGCAAGGCGATTGGCATCTTCAATGCCGCTGACGGTGGTGATTACCTCTGAGGGTATTTTTTTGCTGAGATTAACATACTGCTCGAACAGGGATAGAGTCGAACGAGTCAGGGCATCGGCTTCGGCGGCATCCAGTTCGCCACTGGCCATATCCATGACATAGGTCTGTAGAAAAGCCTCTCCCTCTCTGGGCTCGACCAGTCCAACACGTCCTGTGCCCTCTACCAGAACCTTGAGGGTGCCGTCGGGAAGTTTGAGCATTTGCAGTATGGTCGCAAAGGTACCCACCTCGTAGACATCTACTACGCTGGGGTTGTCCTCTGCAGGGTTCTTTTGCGCCACCAGTACAATCTGCTTATCCGACTCCATGGCATCTTCCAGCGCGACTATGGATTTTTCGCGGCCTACAAATAATGGCACTACCATATGGGGATAGACCACCACATCGCGCAGGGGCAGCAGTGGATGGAGAATTTTGTCTGGATCGGCCTGTTGAGAACCCATGGTTACCTCTGATTCTTGATTTGTTTTGGCACTGGTAATACAGGGCCACAGAACATCTTTGTTTTATATATTGGGACGCCTGGGGCAATTACAACCGCATGGCAGCGAAAACAATTTAGCAAAGCGCACAATGAGAGAGCACCTTGCTATAAGACTCTGCTGTAAACAACCCGCAATCAAAAAAGGCGGCTTGCGCCGCCTTTTCTCAACCCTCGTCTGAGGCTACTTTTTTTGTTTCCTGCTGTTCGTGCACCAGCAGCGGTTCGTTTTCCCCATTGATCACTGAGGCATCTACCACCACCTTGACCACATCTGGTTCTGAAGGCACGCGATACATGGTATCCAACAGCACGGTCTCGAGAATAGATCTAAGCCCTCGTGCACCGGTTTTGCGCTCAATGGCTTTATCGGCAATGGCGTCCAGGGCATCGCGGCGCAGGTCTAGCTCTACGTCTTCCATGCCGAACAGGGCCTGGAACTGCTTTACTACTGCGTTCTTTGGCTCAACCAGGATATTAACCAGGGCCTCACGATCCAGTTCTTGCAGGGTGGCAACAACGGGCAGACGGCCTATAAACTCGGGAATCAGTCCGTAGCCAATCAGGTCGCTTGGCTCCACATCCAGCAGAGTTTCACCAACAGATTTCTGATTGTCTTTGCTGTTCACTTCTGCGCTGAAGCCGATACCGCCCTTTTCGGAGCGATCGCGGATAACCTTTTCTAAGCCGGCAAAGGCTCCACCACAGACAAACAGGATGTTGGAGGTGTCGACCTGCAGGAACTCCTGCTGAGGGTGCTTTCTGCCGCCCTGAGGAGGCACTGAGGCAACTGTGCCTTCGATTAGCTTAAGCAGTGCTTGCTGTACGCCCTCTCCTGACACATCTCTGGTAATAGAGGGGTTGTCTGACTTGCGGGAAATCTTGTCGATTTCATCTATATACACAATGCCGCGTTGGGCTTTGTCTACATCGTAGTCGCACTTCTGCAAAAGCTTTTGAATAATGTTTTCAACATCTTCACCCACATAGCCCGCTTCGGTCAGTGTGGTTGCGTCGGCAATGGTGAATGGAACGTCCAGCATGCGTGCCAGAGTTTCCGCCAGCAATGTCTTACCACTGCCGGTCGGGCCTATCAGCAGGATATTACTTTTGCCCAGCTCGACATCGCCTTTGTCGCCAGCTTGCTCACTGACCTGCAGTCGCTTGTAGTGGTTGTAAACGGCCACCGAGAGAATGCGCTTGGCGCGCTCCTGGCCTATTACATACTCGTCGAGAAGGTTTTTGATTTCGCTGGGTACAGGCAGTTTGTCGGGGCTGCTATCGGCCTCGACTACCTGAGTTTCTTCGGAGATGATGTCATTACAGAGATCGACGCACTCGTCGCAGATGTACACCGACGGACCGGCAATCAGACGGCGAACCTCGTTCTGATTTTTGCCGCAGAAGGAGCAAAAAAGCAGCTTTCCGCCGTCCCCTAATGTGTCACTATCACTCATTTCTCTCTCCTGCCCAACCTATAAAAACCATATAAAACAAAAGGTTATAGGCAATATCTAATAATATAAATCAGAAGACTAACGCCTCTACCCTCGTTTGTCCAGCACCTCATCTATAAGCCCGTATTGCTTCGACTCTTCGGCACTCATAAAGTTATCGCGCTCGGTATCTTCAGTTACCTTATCGACTGTTTGGCCCGTATGTTTAGCCATTAGGTCGTTTAGGCGCTGCTTGATCTTTAGGATTTCCTGAGACTGAATATGGATATCAGTAGCCTGACCCTGAGCACCACCGCTGGGCTGGTGGATCATGGTGCGGGAATTGGGCAGACAGTAGCGCTTGCCCTCGGCACCAGCAGTGAGCAGAAAGGCACCCATAGAGGCGGCCTGACCTATGCACATGGTGCTGACATCTGGCTTGATAAACTGCATGGTGTCGTAGATAGACAGCCCGGCTGTCACTGAACCGCCGGGAGAATTAATATACAGGTGAATATCTTTGTCGGGATTCTCCGACTCGAGAAACAGCATCTGGGCCACAATTAAATTGGCCATATGATCTTCTACCTGCCCAACCAGGAAAATAACTCGCTCTTTTAACAGTCTCGAGTAGATATCATAGGCTCGCTCACCTCTTGAACTCTGCTCGACAACCATTGGTACCAAGCCGCTGGCTTCCACATCTGGAGCCGCGTTATAGCCTGTTGGCGGTTGAAAAATCATTGCGTCCTCGCTTATTTGATTGCTAATTGAAATGGTATCCTAGCCTTTAAACAACAGCCTGTATACGCGGGCAGCAGGTAAGTTGGATGACCAGCTTACCGTCGGCAGAACCTAGGCCTCAGAACCGGGCTCTGGGTCTGGCTTAACTGCATCCTCGTAGGCCAGTGTCTCTTCTTTTACCTTGGCTTTAGACAGTACCAGCTCAGTCACCTGATCTTCCAGAACCACAGCTTCAACAGAGCTGAGCAGCTCAGGCTTACTGTAATAATAGTCTACAACTTCCTGGGGCTGTTCGTAGGTTGATGCGATCTCATCGATACGGGCACGAACAGCGGTTTCGTCTGGAGACAGCTCTTCAACTTTGACTACCTCTGACACAATAACGCCCAGTGCGGCACGGCGCTGAGCCTTGTCTTTGAACATATCGTCGGGCAGCATGCTCAGATCGATCTGCTGACCACCGCCAAACTGCTGAACCATCTGCTGCTTGAGCTGAGTGATTTCGTTGCTTATCAGTGCCTCTGGAACATCTACCTTATTGAGCTCAAACAGCTGATCCATAACGCGGTTTTTAACCTTGCCTCGAATAGCATTGCGCAGCTCTCGCTCCATATTGCCCTGAACGTCTTCGCGAAATTTTTCTTCACCGCCCTCTTCCACACCATAGAGTTTGAAGAAGTCCTCGTTCATCTCTGGCATCTGCTTGACAGATACTGAGTTTACCTTGACGGCAAACTGCACTGCTTTGCCTTTGAGCTCTTCGGAATGATAGTCCTTGGGGAATTTTAGCTTGAGGACAGTCTCATCACCGGCGCTGACACCGACCAGACCCTCTTCGAAACCAGGGATCATGCTGTTGGAGCCCAGAACCAGATCCTGGCCTTCAGCGCTGCCACCGGCAAACGCTTCTTTTTTGTGGGTGCCGACAAAGTCGATATTAACCTGGTCGCCATCTTCAGCCGCTTTCTCAGTGACTTCGAAGGACGCCTGCTGATTGCGCAGCACATCGATCATTGTCTCTACATCTTCTGGGTTTACATCAGAAACCGGACGAGAGATCTTCACTTTACTCAGATCAGCGAGCTTAACTTCGGGGTAAACTTCAAAAATAGCTGTGTACTCAAGATCCTTGCCTTCGCTGTCGTTGATATCATCGATGCGCGGCTGACCTACGGGGCGCAGGTCTTCCTGCTGAATGGCTTCGTAGAAGCTAGAGTTGACGATCTCGCCAACCACTTCCTGACGCACACCAGCACCGAACTGCTGCTTAACCACCTTCAGGGGAACCTTGCCTTTACGGAAGCCTTTGATGGTGACGGTCTTGGTGGCTTTTTGTAAACGATCGGTCACTTCTTGATCAATTTTGTCGGCAGGCACGCCAATCTTAAGTTGACGCTCTAGACCATTGCTCGACTCAATAGAAACCTGCATGGGTTATCCTCTTGAAATACATAAATTATGGTGCGAGTGGAGAGACTCGAACTCTCACATCCTAAGACACTAGAACCTAAATCTAGCGCGTCTACCAATTCCGCCACACTCGCATAAACATGTTTTTTGACTGTAATTTTCGTCTCGACCCGGCGGCATTTACTGGCCGCTGGTCTAGCTGGTCAAAAAGGGCGGCAAGTTTGCCACAGCACCCTTAAATCGGCAACCACTTAGACAATGTTTCAGGCCCTATTTTAGAGCAAATTGCCCATCTGGCCACCAGGACTAAAAAACCTCGGCAAAACTGCCGTGAAAGAAGTTGGGAAGCTCCTCTCAAGTTGATCTATGCTTTTACACGCAAAACCTTAAAATAACCTGGTTAGGAGTTACAACATGAAACAGAGTTACACTGTACTTTTTGCAATCATGGTCGCGCTGGGACTAAGCGCCTGCGACAGCGGTGATCCCACCATTGAAGAAGCTCCAGCAGCTGTTGAAGCCTCAGCCTCGGATGCCATGGAGGCAACTGAAGAGGTCGCTGAACAGGCTATGGGCGCTATAGATGAAGCTGTGGAGGCTATGACAGAGGCAGGTGAGGAAGCCATGGACGATGCAACCGATATGTTAGAGGACATAACCACCGAATAGGCTCGCTTAGATCATAATTATTAGACCATAATTAAAAGCCTGTGCAGATTTGACTCAGGCAAAAAAAACCCCAGCCATGCTGGGGTTTTTTGTCACTTGCTTTTACTATCTTGCTTAAACAGCCACTTTGCGGCGACGCAAACCAGTCAGTCCAAGCAGTGCAGATCCAAATAACCAGATAGCTGCAGGAATGGGCACCTCATTGATACCGGCTACATAGAGGGCGCCAGTGTTGGTAGTGCCTAAATCAAAGCGTTTCTTCATAACGCCTTTATACCAATCGCTCATTGAGCCAAAGATCGCCATCTTGGTAAGCTCAAAACCCAGAGTGATTTTGTCAGCGACAACATCCAGCAAATCAAAACCACCGGTATCAGTCCAGATTAGCACCTTAGTGCCGTCGGGCACATGATCGTGCTTGCCCCAGATACCGACATCAGAGATTTTCTTGGCTGAGTCAAAAACAAAGCCTAGCACCTCGTTAATCTGCAGGTTGTCATCCGAACCGGCATAACCGCCTCCATGGGTAAAGCATTTGTTGGCAGCTGGGCCACCAGCACCGTTATCCACTTTTTCGCGGCAAACACCCAGTCCAGACTTGGTACCAGCATCCAGATAAGCATTGGCTCGCATAAATGTGGGATCGTAATCTGGTGCCACACCATCAACTAACAGGCCACCGTAGACAGACAGATCACCAAATACCAGTGGCTGCCCACCGCGCTCATGCTCATCGGCGTCGAAATCGTAAGTATAGGTGGCGGCCATAGACAGACTGGCCATTGAAAATATAACTACACCTGCAAGTGACTGCAGTAATTTTGATAGATTCCTATTCATATTCAAGCTCCTAAAAACTCCTAAAACTAACTAAACGCGCATGCAAAGCGCGACCATTTCCTTATTTTGACTACAAAACTAAACTACTTAACAGGTAAAGGTAAAAGTAGTTCTCATTTTTGGCATTGTCAAAAAATAAAACTGGATTTTTATGGTTTTTGTTGTAACGGAATCAGTAGTGGAATCAATAACTTAGGGATATTTGCGCAAAGCAGCCTACAAGGTTGTGCATAAATAAAATGTTTACTGTTTTGAAAACAACGAGTTAGGCGGGGTTTTGAAGAAACATTTTAACTGCGCACTGGGATACTTCCTCTATTTGCGCTGCATCAATATAAATGCCATCAATAAATAGCTTGGCAATGCCATGTACTGCCCCCCAGATCACCTGGGAGGTACGCAGAGGATTGTCGCCACTGATCAGGCCAGCTTGCTGCCAGCTGCGAATCATGTCTACCTGCTGCTGAAAACAGGGGTAGGCTACATCGCGCAACTCCTGGGTGCTGTTTTCCTGTTTCCAGATACTGCGACCAAACATCAACTCATATTCTTCGGGGTTATCCGCCGCAAATTGCATATAACCAACAATATAGGCTTCAAACTTCTGCTCCAGGGTCAGCCCGGGATCTTCAAAAGTCGCCATAGCTTGCCTGTGCCTGCGCCGAAACCCCTGGGCTGCTATGGCGCACAGCAGATCATTTTTGCCCGAGAAATGATGGTAGGGCGCGGTGCGTGACACCCCAGCTCGCTCTGCTAGTTTACGCAGCGAGAGGTTATCTATGCCAGCCTCAGCGATCAGAGTTTTCGCAGCCACCAATAAAGCACTGCGCAGATCACCATGGTGATAGCTTGGACGGGATAGTTCTATAACATTGGCAAGGCTCATAGGGCCAATGTATCAACACATCTTGACAGTGTCAAAATACCAGCTTAATCTGGACTTTTGAGACAGCCGTAATTAATGAACTCAGGAGAGTCGGCTGCCCTGACTAATAACTACAACAAAGAAAAGAGAGATACTTATGTCACATAGCACCTACCCCCATATGCTCGCCCCACTGGATCTGGGTTTTACCAGCCTAAAGAATCGCGTTCTTATGGGCTCTATGCACACTGGTCTGGAAGAGGTAGCTGACGGCCATGAACGCATGGCCGCCTACTTTGGCGAGCGAGCCAAAGGCGGCGTAGGGCTTATAGTGACAGGTGGTATTGGCCCCAATACAGAGGGCGGCACTCATCCTAATACCAAGAAGCTGGTGACCGATGAAGATATAGCCGGCCACAGACAGATCACCGATGCGGTTCATGCCCACGATGGCAAGATCTGCATGCAGATACTGCACACTGGCCGCTATGCCTATTCTCCAGATCAGGTAGCTCCCTCGGCTATTAAAGCGCCAATTAATCCATTTACTCCCAGGGCGCTGACCGATGAAGAAATCTACAAGCAGATTGATGACTTTGTGTTCACCTCGGTGCAGGCACAGAAAGCTGGCTATGACGGCGTTGAGATCATGGGCTCTGAGGGCTACTTCTTAAATCAATTTATCGCCGCGCGCACCAATCAGCGCGAAGATGACTGGGGTGGCAGTTATGAGAATCGCATCCGCCTGCCCATAGAAGTGGTGCGCAGAGTGCGCGAAGCTGTGGGTGAGAAGTTTATTATTATCTTCCGTCTATCCATGCTCGATCTGGTTGATGGCGGCAGCACCGCAGACGAGGTGATTCATCTAGGTAAGGCGATTGAAAAGGCAGGCGCCACTATTATCAATACAGGCATTGGCTGGCACGAGGCGCAGATTCCCACTATAGCGACCAAAGTACCCCGCGCCGCATTTACCTGGGTGACAGCCCGCTTTAGAAAAGAACTCTCGGTACCAGTAATTACCTCTAACCGTATCAATACTCCGGAAGTTGCCGAGGCAGTGCTGGCTCGCGGTGATGCGGATATGGTGTCCATGGCTCGCCCCTTTCTGGCCGACCCAGATTTTGTTATCAAATCCCAGGAAAATCGCGCCGATGAGATTAACACCTGCATAGGCTGTAACCAGGCCTGTCTGGACCATGTGTTTAGTGGGCTAATGACCAGCTGTCTGGTTAATCCCCGCGCCTGCCACGAGACCGAACTGCATATTGTAGCCACCACTGCAGCCAAGAAAATTGCCGTAGTGGGCGCTGGCCCTGCAGGACTGTCAGCAGCCACCACTGCCGCCTCGCGCGGACATCAGGTGACGCTGTTCGATTCAGCACATGAAATTGGTGGGCAGTTTAATATTGCCAAACAGATTCCCGGCAAAGAGGAATTCTACGAGACACTGCGCTACTTCCAAAAGCAAATTGAAATCACTGGCGTCAACCTGCAGCTCAATTCAAGAGTGTCTGCAGAGCAGCTTAATAATGGCGGCTATGACGAGGTAATTATTGCCACTGGTATAAGCCCCAGAACACCGCAGATCGAGGGTATTAATCACCCCAAGGTACTCAATTATCTGGATGTGATTGGCGGCAAGAAACCAGTGGGCGACAAAGTGGCAATTATTGGCGCCGGCGGCATAGGGTTTGATACGGCGGAATATATTACCCATAGCGGTGAGTCCACCAGCACCAATATCCCTGCCTTTATGAAGGAATGGGGCATTGACATGACCTTTGGCTCGCGCTCGGGCATTGAAGGCATTGAGGCTCAACCAGAACCATCACCCAGGGAGGTTTATCTGCTGCAGCGTAAAACCACTCGAGTGGGCAAAGGTTTAGGCAAAACCACCGGCTGGATACACCGTGCCGGACTGGCCATGAAAGGTGTGCGCATGATGCCAGGCTGTGACTACAGCCATATTGATGATGAGGGTCTGCATATGACGGTTGGCGATGACCCTCAGGTACTGCCGGTGGATACGGTAATTATCTGCGCCGGCCAGGACCCATTGCGGGAACTGGTTGATGGCCTGGAGCTACCCCACCACCTGATTGGTGGTGCCGATGAAGCGGGCGAACTAGATGCCAAACGAGCAATCGACCAGGGAACCCGACTGGCTGCGGCCATGTAAGAGGTCTGGGGCAATAGGGCTCAGCTGTTTAAAAGTCAGCCCAGCTGCTGTTAATTTGTAATGGCAGTTGGGCTATTTATTTTTACGCCAGGCCTTGCAACCTAGGGGTAATCCAACCATTATTGCCGCCCCGTACAAGCAGGCTCCATCGAATAAGAAATCTATGTCATCTTCTAACTTCAGCAAGCTCGACTTTCGCAATGCGCTGGGCAGTTTTGCCACTGGTATCACCGTGATTACCGCTCTTGGCAAAAATGGGCAGAAGGTGGGCATGACCGTCAATAGCTTTAACTCTGTATCTCTGGATCCGGCTCTGGTGCTGTGGAGCATTGGTCGCGACAGCAATTGCTTTGAGGATTTTATGGCAGCTGAGGCATTTGCCATACATGTGCTGGCGGAAGATCAACAAGAGCTTTCAAACCGCTTTGCAAAAACTGGGTCCGATAGATTTGCAGGCCTAAAATTGTCGGAGGGTCTGTCTGGTGTACCACTGCTGACCCATTACAGCACCTGTTTCCAGTGCTCATTGGCCAATCAATACGATGGCGGCGACCATGTAATTATAGTGGGCAAGGTGCTGGAACTCAGCGACCATGGGCTCAACCCCTTAATCTTTCACCGCGGCGGCTACGAGTCTCTGTAACCAACTGCCGCGCTACAATCGGGAAATAATCTCGTCGACGCCAAGCACATCTGCGTACTTGGCATTTAAATCAAATAGGTTGGCCTGATGGGCATCTAGGTTTCTATCACCTACTGCCTCTCTAGCAACCACCACCTGAAAATTATTCTGCAGTCCATCAACCGCTGAGGCTCTCACACAGCCACTGGTCGTCAGGCCCGTAACCACCAAAGAATCCACAGCCAGTGCCCTAAGTTGCTTACTTAGATCTGTTCCAAAAAATGCGCTGGCCCATTGTTTTTCAATTAGGGGCTCAGAGACCTGGCGTTCCATTCGCGAATCTACAGCCACCCAACGAGACCCTGGCTGAAGCACATTGAGTGCCGGCACCTTGGCGCGGAATATACTGGCCTGTTGGTCGTCGTAATAAACCACGGTGGTAAAGAAAATAGGCCGGACCGAGTTGCGAAATGCGGCTAACAATTCAATATTGGCAGCCACCACATCTGGGCAGTTGGTACCCAATGGGCTGTCTGGGTCGGTAAAGCCATTAATCATATCCACCACCAACAGGGCCGGTGACTGGGCTAACCCAAGCTGATTATGTTGCAGATTTGACAAGGCCATCTGTTGCTCTCTTTTTTGCAGCTATAAAAAAGCGGGCTGCGCTCTGTGTAATCTGGGGCGCAACCCGCTGTTTATACTACTAACTAAGCTTTAGAAGCGATAGTTAAAATCAACACCGTAGGAATCCTGTGCACCTGGGTGGATAAATGAACCACCAAACTCTGGCGCCGGAATCACCTCTTCAAGATAGTTCTCATCGGTGATATTGCGACCCCATAATGTCAGGCCCCAGTTTTCACTATCGAAGGAAATTCTCGCATTCAGCGTTGAGTAAGCATCACGCGTTGCCTTGCTGAAGTTTTGCGTGATCGGTACACCAGGGTAGAACACCTGCCAGATAGTGGGCGTCTCTTCACCTTGCAGGCTGTGGAACGCCATCTCTCCCACATGCTGCCAATCCAAACGTGCGGTCATTTCAATACCACTGGCAACGGTCATTTCAAACTGGGTTCCCAGATTATAGGTACGATCTGGAGCCTGAGGCGCATCATTGCCCTGGGTTACTGGACGATGGGTATTGCGGATAATTTCGCTATCTAGAATTCCCAGACCTCCAAAGACGGACAGGTTCTCGGTAATTACAGCATTAAAGTCCATCTCGAAGCCCTGAATTTCAACCTCTTCAATGGTGGTAACCACACGCATCAAACCAAAGGGACCGGCGTAAAACTCGAAGAACTGGCTGTCTTCAACTTCTGTTTTGAACACCGAGGCATTGACCCGCAGACGGTTGTCCATAAACTCCATCTTGCTACCCAGCTCAAAGCTGGTGGACACTTCTTTGTCATACTCATCTTTAACCGATAGCTTGGCGTCTACCAGCGCACCCGGGTTGGTGCCATCGCCATTATTGTTGTACCAGAGATCGATCAGCGCCTCACTACCTATAGAGTTAAAGCCACCACTGCGGAAGCCTACACCCCAGCTTGCATAGACATTAACATCGTCTGCGGCATTCCAGCTCCAGGTTACTTTTGGCTGGAACTGACTAAATGTAGCATCTCGATTCGGTATACCATTGGGGTTAGCGGCAAAGGCTGGATTAATTGGGTTGGTCAGTGCATTGACGCTCAAACCAGATGCAGCCACATTAGGGACCTGATTCTGCACATCGCGCTCTTCGCGATCGTAGCGAGCTGCAAATGCCAGCTCCATATCATCGCTCATATCGAACTCAACCTGACCAAATATAGCCATTACTGAGGTATCAAACTTATCGCTAAACATCAGGTCCGTTGGGTTGGGGCCGGTGGCTGGAACATAGGGCTGACGCAGAAAGCCATTGCCTGTGTCGGCACCATAGGCCACTACCACTTCTCGCTCAATATCGGCCACATAGGCACCGGCAATCCAGCTAATTTCGGCATCAGCTTCCGAGGCCAGACGAATCTCCAGACTAGTATCGGACTGGTTGCGCTCTTGATACTGGTAACCATCACAAGAGGTTGGTGTATAGGGGCCATAGATACCGGTAAAGTCCGGTTCTGCACCACCTGCACCGGGAAAGACGCCAAAGGGTGCAAAGAACGCTCCGAACAGATCATCGCGACCAGCACCGCCCATGGAGGTTGGTAAATTGTTGAGTGTTGCACGATCCGCCTGACAGGAAGGAGTTACCTCGTAACCGTAGAATGTCGCACTGGTGCCATCGGACAGCAAATACTCATCCAGGTCGCTGTAGCTAAAGATAGCGCTGATATCATAGTTGTCGCGATCCCAATCTGCCTTGATAGAAAACTCTGTTGTCTCCTGCTCGTTCTCGCCAGGCACATTGTTGGAGAAAATAAACTCGTGTTCATTGACGTCTTTAAAGAAGGTGGGGCCCAGGCCAAAGCCTTCGGCAAACATGGGAATAGCAAACACCGCATTAAAGTTAATGGCACCGCCACTGACCTCGCTCATGCCCGCGCGCATATCCAGAGATAGCTCTTCATTGACATCCCAGATCAGACGACCGCGCACTGTGGTGTCTTCCATAAAATCAACTGAATCAGCGCCGGTATAGACATTGCTGTAATGACCATCGGTCTCACGACGATTCATGCTTAGGCGACCCAGAACCCCGTCACCCATACCACCACTCAGAGTCAGGCTGGCATTGGTAGATCCATTGTTACCCGCACCCAATTTGACCTTGCCTTCAAACTCTTCATCCGGGCGATTAGTAGTAACAAGAATCGCTCCTGCGACCGCGTTGCGGCCATAAAGCGCCCCCTGGGGACCTTTAAGTACCTCAATCTGGCTAACATCCATCAGCTCTTCATTGAAGCCATTGGGGTTGGTAACCAAAACGCCGTCTACCACATAGGCGAAGGTCGATTCGGCATCACGGGTTGAAACAATACCGCGAATACTCACCTGGGTATCACCCACATTGGCGGAGTCAACCATGGTGACATTGGGCATAAGGCCGATAAAGTCAGCGGGGCGCTGGATACCGGCACTCTCTATTTGAGCCTCAGTAAAAGCGGAGACTGCAATGGGCACTTCCTGCAAGTTTTCCGCTCGTTTTCGCGCCGAGACAACGATTTCCTCGATGGCTACTTCGGCAACTGAGGTCGCGGCGAAACTGGCAAGTACTGCCATCGCCACGGCATTTTTTAACGTTGGTGTTTTCATCATTTTCTCCCACCTATTTTTATGGTTATTTTTTCTTGTTTATTTTGCTTGCTACTTTACTTCTCTCAAATTTTTTACTTTTGATTCGCCCGCTATTCCCTGCT
>Ga0075469_10000924_pt1 | contig 13262 bp, 6 predicted proteins | sample DEB08_DNA_13_FD_77577 | JGI IMG/M metagenome (GOLD analysis project Ga0075469, IMG submission 77577) | Aqueous microbial communities from the Delaware River and Bay under freshwater to marine salinity gradient to study organic matter... | ecosystem: Environmental > Aquatic > Marine > Coastal ...
ATGGGGCCGATCATACTTTTCTCCCAGGGCTGCATCACCACCGTACGGGAATCGGACACCGAAATGCTGGCCACCTGGTTCATAGGGGTATCGCTACCGTAATAAGACACCATCAACCCACTCACCAAATTGGCGCTGGCTTTTCCGGTTCTCACCTTTTGCAGTTCATGTTCGAGGTGCACAATACTATCCGCCATGCTTTCTTCCGCAGTCTGGATGTATAAATCAATTTCTTCTTGCATAGTAATTATTCTTTGTACAAATCCAAAATCAGCAACAAAGATAGCAACCCTGCGCTAGTTTTCAAATGGTCGTCAAATAAGACAAGGACCGCAGTTGGCTAGTCCCTGTTGGTCAGGTTGATGATCAGGTACAACAACACCACCAGCGAAGACAAAGCCGCCACCACGTAGGTAGTAGCAGCCCACCAGAGTGCATCCTTGGCACCTTCCTGTTCTTTGCCCCGGGTAAAACCGCTTTGATTCAACCAGGCCAGGGCGCGGTTGCTGGCATCGAACTCAACGGGCAACGTGACCAGGCTGAAGATCGTGGTAATACCAAAAGCCGCAATGGTAAGATATAACAGCACATTGCTTCCCCCCAATCCAAATGCCCCCAGTGCGAAGAGGAGTAAATACTGTTGTGCTTTGGCAGCAAAGTTGACCGCTGGCACCAGCGCCGAGCGCAGCTGCAACCAGGCGTAGGCATTTTTGTGTTGTACCGCGTGGCCACATTCGTGGGCAGCTACCGCAGCCGCAGCAACGTGACGCCCGTTGAATACTTCCGGACTCAGGTTCACCGTCTTGGTGGCGGGGTTGTAATGATCGGTGAGCATACCCTGCCCCTGCATAATCCTTACATCATGGATACCGTAATATTGTAGCATTGTGGCAGCTACCTCCGCACCCGAGCGGCCATTGCTCAGCGGAACATTGGAATAGTGGGCAAATTTCGACTTCAGGCGGTTGCTCACTACCATCCCAATGAGTGAAAAAATACCCACAATGATAAAATACCCCATAGTCTTGTCAATTTTCAGTTTAACACAATTGGGACGCAAACAACTACAAAAGGTTACGCTTGCTTAGTCGATCTGCTGAAAACCCGTGTAACTGTGTAGCACCTTGGGAATAGCAATCCCATCAGGCTGCTGGTTGTTTTCCACCAGAGCGGCAAAAATACGGGCTAAAGCCAGGGCACTCCCGTTCAGGGTGTGCGCCAGTTGGGTCTGCTTGCCGTCCCGGTAGCGCAACTTCAGCCGGTTGGCCTGAAAAGTTTCAAAATTAGATACGGAACTGACTTCCAACCACCGCTGTTGGGCCGCCGAGTAAACTTCGAAATCGTAGGTTAGCGCCGAGGTAAAACCCAGGTCGCCACCACAGAGCCGTAGAATGCGGTAGGGTAGCTCGAGCTTCTGCAGGACGCGCTCAACGTGGTCGAGCATTTCGTAGAGGGTATCGTAAGAGCGATCAGGGTGCTGAATTTGGACAATCTCCACCTTGTCGAACTGGTGCACCCGGTTGAGCCCGCGCACGTGAGCACCGTAAGAGCCCGCTTCCCGGCGAAAACAAGGCGTATAAGCCGTCATCTTGATCGGAAAATCCTCCTCGTTCAGGATCACGTCGCGGTACACGTTGGTCACGGGTACTTCAGCCGTAGGGATCAGGTAGAGGTCATCGGCAGCCACGTAGTACATCTGCCCTTCCTTATCCGGCAACTGCCCGGTAGCCGTGGCGGTGGCTTCGTTGACGAGGTGAGGCGGAATAATTTCTTCGTAACCTGCCGCAGTAGCTTCGTCGAGGAAGAAACTGATCAGGGCCCGCTGCAATTTAGCCCCCTTGCCCCGGTAAACAGGAAAACCAGCACCGGTAATCTTGACCCCCAGCTCGAGGTCGAAAAGGTTGTATTTCTTGGCCAATTCCCAGTGCGGAACAGCTCCTTCGCCCAGGTCAGGCAGCGGGCCACTCCAGTCTTTGAAAACCTCATTGTCTTCGTCCGTGCTTCCTGCCGGCACCGATTCGTGCGGCATATTGGGAACCGTGTAGAGGGCGTACTGCAGTTTTTCCAGCGTATCCTTCAGTTCCGTTTCCAGGACAGTCGCTTTTTCCTTTAGCTCGTTGACTTCCTGCCGCAAGCCCTCCGCTTTTTCGCGTTGGCCCGCTTTGAAAAGCTGACCGATCTCATCCGACAACTGGTTGCGACTGGCCAGCAGACCTTCGTGCGCCGTTTGCAGTGCTTTGCGTTGGTCATCGAGCTCAATAATCTGGTCAATGACCAGCAGGTCCGTGGCCTGCCAATTCCGTTTGCCCAGTCGGCTAAGGAGTAATTCCCTATTTTCGCGGATGAATGTGGTTTGTAACATTTGGTGTTAAGCTTAATTCCTCGTTTTGAACAAGTAAAAACCGAAAAAATCTCCCTAAAATCAGGAATTTTTGCAAAGATAGTATTTGGATTAAAAAAATAAGCTTATTTTTGCGCAGCAAATATGCTAAAGCTAAGTCCTCGCTATACGCTTACAATTACTTTCAAGCCGAGGATTTTTTACCGCAATTCTTAGTTTCCCCTGATCGTTCTATTTTTCTGCCCATTCTTCGTTTTCTTCGAAGATCGTGCATTACGAACCACAGTCATTGAGAAAAGCAAAACCGCAGCGTTGCAATAACCTAATCTTTCGATCTCAGGTAACCCCCTCAGATCGACTACTCTCTTAAACCTTCCGAAAGTAGATAAAGTAACATCACACCATTATGTTTGATATTTTGCAGTTGAATGACATGTTGGTTCCTGAACTCAAGGAACTGGCAGAGAAGATGGACCTTAGCGGCTACAAGCGCTTAAATAAACAAGAACTTATCCACAAAATTCTTGATCACCAGGCCATCATTGGTGCTGCCGATAAAAATACTCCGGCCAATGATGATCGGGGGAAAAGGCCCGTCAACGATCGAACCAAACTCGTCCGCCGGGAAAATGCGGAAGCAGAAGTAGACCGCCCTGCACCCATGAGTGAAGAAGACCGGGCCGCCCGCCGCGCCCGCGCTGTACGCAAAAGAGAAGAAGAGAAAAAAAGCAGCCCCACTACCGAAGGGGATAACCCTTCAGGTCGCCAGGATCGTCGTCGGGAAGGCGACCGTCGCGAAGGTGATCGCCGGGAAGGTGACCGCCGGGAAGGTGATCGTCGGGAAGGTGATCGCCGGGAAGGTGATCGTCGCGAAGGTGATCGCCGGGAAGGTGATCGTCGCGAAGTTGATCGTCGCGAAGTTGATCGTCGCGAAAGTGATCGCCGGGAAGGTGACCGCCGGCCGGCTCGCAACGTAGAAGAAGAGCAGGAAAAGCGGCCAGCAGTGGAAGCCAAAGCAGCGCCGAAGCCGAAGCCGGAACCCCGCGAAGAAGCTAAAGCAGAGCCCCGCGAGAAGCCCCAACCCGTAGATGTTTTTGATATTGACCTGGATGGTGTGATCGAAGGCGAAGGTATCCTGGAAATGATGCCCGATGGTTACGGCTTCCTCCGCTCAGCCGATTACAACTACCTCACTTCCCCTGATGATATTTACGTTTCTCCTTCACAAATCAAGCTTTTTGGTTTGCGTACGGGAGATACTGTTCTGGGTGCCGTTCGGCCACCTAAGGAAGGCGAAAAATACTTTGCCCTCCTGCGGGTTTCCAAGATCAATGGCCTGGACCCCAAGGAAGTAAGCGAACGGGTACCTTTTGACTACCTGACCCCGCTCTTCCCTACGGAAAAATACAAGATGACCACCTCTCCTACCGGTCGGGATTTTGGCAACCGCCTCATCGACCTGTTTACCCCCATCGGTAAAGGACAACGCGGACTCATTGTGGCACAGCCCAAGTCGGGTAAAACCGTACTGCTGAAAGACATGGCCAATGCCATCTCTAAAAACCACCCCGAGACTTACCTTATTATCCTCCTGATCGACGAACGGCCGGAAGAAGTTACGGACATGAAGCGCAGCGTGAAAGCCGAGGTCATCGCCTCTACCTTTGACGAACCCGCGGAAAACCACGTGCGCGTTGCGGGTGTCGTACTGGAAAAAGCAAAGCGGATGGTAGAATGTGGCCACGACGTATGTATCCTGCTGGATTCTATTACGCGTCTGGCACGTGCCTACAACACCGTAGCCCCGGCCAGTGGCAAGGTACTCTCTGGTGGTGTAGAAGCCAACGCTTTACAGAAACCCAAGAAATTCTTTGGTGCTGCCCGTAACATTGAAGATGGTGGTTCACTCACCATCCTGGCAACTGCACTGACCGAAACCGGCTCGAAAATGGACAACGTTATCTTTGAAGAATTCAAAGGTACCGGTAACATGGAATTGTCGCTGGACCGCACCCTGGCCAACAAGCGCATGTACCCGGCCATCGACCTGCTTTCGTCCAGTACGCGTCGCGAGGACCTGCTCATGGACAAGGACACCCTGCAACGGATGTTCATCCTGCGCAAGCACCTCTCGGATATGAAGCCCGACGAAGCATTCGAATTCCTCCGCAAAAACTTACTCCATACCGCTAGCAACGAAGAGTTCCTCACTTCGATGAATGGCTAGTCGTTGGTAACGCAACAAGGATAAATAAAAAGCAGCGCCGCTCCGATTCCCGGGGTGGCGCTGCTTTTTTTTCGGCTGCCACCGGTCAGTTGTAGGGTAAACGTTAATTTTCGTTGGCCTATAGGCCAGAAATCCCTAGTTTCGCGTTAGAAAGCGAGTTCTCCGTACAAATTAATAACAGCTGCATCCTGGTTGCAAAAATTCCCCCATGAACGCAAGAACATATTTCTGGCCCCGTTTATTGCTGCTCCTCCTCGTCATCATCGCTGGTAAAACGGCCCTCAGTGCCCAGGCGTTGGATCACATCCAAGGTGAATTGTTGGTACAACTGGCCCCCGGTACGGAGGCCGACAAATGGTTTTCGTCCTGGAACAGCCAACATCCGGCCAACCTGCAGCTGCTCCAATCCGAAATCGTCTCCCGACCCGCCAGGATTTGGCTGCTGACTTTTGCGACTACCCGTGTCCGGGAAGATGAATTACGCAAAGCCCTGCGGGCTGACCGGTCGGTCCAGGAAGCCCAGTACAATCACCAGGTGGAGTTGCGGGCCACCCCCAACGATGCCGCCTTCAACCAGCAGTGGCAGTACCAGAATACCGGCCAGAGTGGCGGCACCGTCGACGCCGACATCGACGCGGTAGAAGCGTGGAACCTGACCACCGGCGGCATCACCAGCACCGGCGACACCATCGTCGTGGCCGTGCTCGACAATGGGATTGACGTCAACCACGTGGATCTGCAGCGCAACCGTTGGTACAACCACGCAGAAATACCCAACAATGGCCTGGACGACGACGGTAACGGCTACATCGACGATTACCGGGGGTGGAATATCCTCAGTGACAACGACGACATCAGTGTCGGCGGCCACGGCACCTCGGTAGCGGGTATCATTGGCGCCGACGGCAACAACAGCAGCGGCGTTACGGGGGTCAACTGGTCCGTAAAAGTGATGATCATCCGCAACAACTTCAACACCAGCGAAGCAAGGGTGCTCGAAGCCTATTCCTATGCCCTGGAGCAACGGCTGCGCTACAACGAATCGGGCGGCGCAACAGGGGCCTTTGTGGTGGCGACCAACGCTTCCTGGGGCGTGGAGCGGGGCAATCCGACCGATGCACCGATCTGGTGTGGTTTTTACGACATGCTGGGCGAAGCGGGTATTATCAACTGCGGCGCTACCGTAAATAAAGATTTCAATATAGAAATAACGGGCGATCTGCCCACTGGCTGCACCAGCGATTACCTGATCAGCGTAACCAATACCGACCACAACGATGTGAAAGTGCCGGCTGCTGGTTATGGTGCGGTATCCATCGACCTCAGCGCGCCCGGCAATGGGGTCTACACCCTGGCCAATGGCAGCAGCTACAGCACTTTCGGAGGAACATCCAGTGCAACCCCGCACGTGGCGGGCACGGCGGCGTTGCTCTACAGCCTGGATTGCCCCTCCCTGATGGCCCTCGTACAAGCCGACCCCGCCGCGGCGGCATTGCTCATCAAAGAAGCCATCCTGGCGGGGGTGGATCCGATCCCTTCCCTGGCCGGCATCACGGTTACGGGCGGACGCCTGAATGCCAACAACAGCCTGCGCTACCTCCAGCAACGCTGCGCGGGTTGCCTGCCCGCCAGCTCTTTTCGGTTGGCCAACCGCACCGCTACCCAGGCTACCCTCACCTGGAACACCAACGACAGCCTGGCCTCGGTCGATATTCGCTACCGGGCCGTAGGAACAACCGCCTGGACCTTGCTGACCGCAGCACAGAGCCCCCTGTTATTGACCGGACTCACCCCTTGCCAGGCGTACGAATACCAGCTGCAATCCAACTGTTTCAGCAGTACCATCCCTTTCCAGAACAGCCAGTTTTTCACCACCGATGGTTGTTGTGATCCACCGGCTAACATCGAAATTTTAAATATCAGCAACGAATCCGTCTATTTTTCCTGGGACGCGGTATTTGCGGCCCAGGGCTACCAGCTGCGCTGGCGCGAGCAAGGCACCACCACCTGGGAAACCATTACCACGGATGGACCTTCCTGGACGGTGGAAGGATTGGGGGGGTGTGTCGTTTACGAGTACCAGCTTCGCACTTTTTGCATTGGCACGGCCACCGACTGGACGCCGATCCAGATTTTCCTCACGGCGGGTTGTGGCCCTTGCCTGGAACTGGACTATTGTGTGCGCCTGAATATCTTGTCAACTGACGCGGAATACATCCAACGGGTAGAGATCGGTGGCTTTTTCAGCAACAGCACCACGGGTTCCCCCACGGGCTACCAGGATTTTGGGCTCACCTTACCTGCCCTGAACCTGGAAGCAGGTGGCGCTTACCCCATCCGGCTAACCCCCGGCTATCCCACCACCGACATGTTTCCGCAGGCCTGGCGCATCTGGCTGGATACCGACCACAACGGCAGCTTTACCACCAATGAGATCATCTTCCAGGCCGCCGCTTCGTCCGCAGCCGTCGATGGCGTACTTAACATCCCCGCAGCGACCAACCTTGGCGTTACCCGTATGCGGGTGCTCATGCAGTTCAACGTAGCGGGTAGCCCCTGTCCTTTTACCATGGACTTCGGTGAGATAGAAGACTATTGTGTAGCTGTTGTGCCTTCGAGCAACTGCTCCAGTCCGACGGGTTTCGTGCTGGATCGTGCCGACTTTACGTCGGCCACCATCAGCTGGACCCCCGTCGCCGCCGCCATCGCCTACGAAGCCGATTTTCGCGCCAGTAGCGCGATCGATTGGCAACCCCTGCTGGTCACCGGAAATTCGGCCCAGGTAACGGGGTTAGACAGTTGCGCCAGTTACCTGATCCGCGTAAAAACCAGCTGTACCGAGGAACAAAGTTTGGGCTACAGCACCTTTGAATTCAATACTTGTACCGTAGGGGTACAGGCATTTACGGACCATGCGGCCGACTGGCAGGTGGCGCCCAATCCTTTTCGGGACGTGCTGCAACTCAACTGGCTGAACCCAACGCCGCCACCTCCGTCGCTGGAGATGGTCCTGTTCGATGCAACGGGCCGGCGGCTGCGTAGCACCAGGTGGCCAAACGGACAGCTTCAATGGACGCTGGATACCACCGCCCTCCCCGCCGGACTATATACCATCGGGATTTTCCAGCAGGGGCAGCTGTGGCAAACCCGTCGGGTAGTAAAAACCGACTAGCGCCTGTTTTCAGGCCGTGGTTCTCAGATATTCCACTTATCTTTGGAAATACAAAGGCATGCGGCATCTATTTTTTTACGGCGTGCAATTTTGCTTTACAGAACAACTTCGGAAGCGGATAATGAAATATATATTACTATTGGCACTCTGTTTGTGCACGAGTGTACTTGCCTGGAGTCAGAATGCGGATATTGAAGAGATCAAACAAGCCCTGGCCGAAGCCAGTGATAGCCGGGAAAGGATGGTCTTGCGCTACGAACTCGCCGAAGCCTTTTTGCGGGTAGATGCCGAGCAAGCCGAGGAATACGGCAAGCAAGCCTACAACGCCGCCAGTGAGCAAAAAAACAGTGGCATGGCGGCGCGGGCAGCCTACCTGGTGGCCCTGGCCTACGAACGGCAGCGCGATGATCGCAATACCGAAGTATGGCTGCGCACCACCCTGGGGCACGCCAAACAGGCGGGCGACTCTGACCTCATTATTCGCTCCGTGGACAAGCGCTCGCAATTAGCGGTTAAAGACCGCAACTACCGGCGGGCCTACGAGATCAACCAGGAAGCCTTTACCTACCTCAGCCAGAATGGTACCAGCATCAGTGACCTGGAAGCCCGCTACGAAACGCTCCGGGGCCAGATCGACCGCGAAAAGCGGGGCTTGCAGCAAGAAAAAGACCAACTGGAATTCCAGGTGCGCAACCTCCGCCGCGAAACCGACGAGCTGAGTTCGGATAAAACCGTGCTGGAGCGCCGTACTTCGCAGTTAAGCGAAGCCAACAAGGCCAAGGAAGTCGAAATTCAGAACAAAACCGAGGAGTTACTTTCGGCTACCGAACTGAAGGAACTGGCAGAAAAGAAAGCCCAACAACGCGCCCAGGAGGTGGACCAGTTGAGTGAAGCCGTAGCCAAAGAGCAACTAATCAGTAAAGAACAAGAAAACGCCCTGATTATTGCGAAACTGGCCGCCCAAGAGGCGGAAGCCAAAAGCCAGCGCCAACAGTTCTTCCTCTACGCCGCCGCCGCCGCCGCCGGAATCTTATCCATCCTCGCTATCCTGCTCTTCAGCCTTTTTGCGGCCAAACGCCGCTCGGCCCGGTCACTGGAAGAAAAGAATCACCTGATCGAAAAAGAACGCAGCCGCTCCGACGAATTGCTGCTCAACATCCTGCCCGCCTCCATTGCCGAAGAACTCAAGCAGAACGGCAAAGCCAAAGCCAGACAATACAAAGAAGCTACCGTCTTGTTTTCGGACTTCATCAACTTCACCCAGATCGCCGAGCAGCTCTCGCCAGAGGACCTGGTGCAGGAACTGGACAAATGTTTCAAAGGCTTCGACTTCATCATCAGCCAGTACGACGATATTGAAAAAATCAAGACCATTGGCGATGCTTACATGGCCGCCAGCGGCCTGACCGACCGCAAGAGTCTCCCCAATAACATGATCCGCGCCGGCCTGGAAATGCAGACCTTCCTGGAAGAACAAAAACAGGAACGCCAACGCCTGGGTAAACCCTACTTCGAGGCGCGCATCGGCATCCATACCGGTCCCGTGGTAGCAGGCGTGGTAGGTGTGAAGAAATTTGCCTACGACATTTGGGGCGATACCGTCAACACCGCCTCCCGCGTGGAGGCCAATGGCCAGGCTGGCCGCGTTAACATCTCCGAAACCACCTATGGCTTCATCCGCTACGCCTTTGACTGTGTACACCGCGGCAAAGTGGAAGCCAAGAACAAGGGACAACTGGATATGTATTTTGTGGAGCGGGAGATTAAGGAGGGGATAAACGTGTAAACGTGGACCGAAGTCGGAAGGCGGAGGTGGGAAATCGGAAATGGCTCACGCTGAAGACGTGGCAGGCAACGCTGAAGACGTGGCAGGCTGCGGATAAAAGTAAAGGTGTAAAAGGGGGAAAGGTGGACTGAAGTCGGAAGGCGGAGGTGGGAAATCGGAAATGGCTCACGCTGAAGACGTGGTAGGCAACGCTGAAGACATGGCAAGCGCGAGCACCAAATCAAGAAGCAGGTATCTCAAACAGCGCCTTTTTCACCACAATCGGTAGCTTTTAACGCCAAAAAGTTGTATATTTAAAAAGAATTGGTCAAATACATGAGCGGCTTGCCGTTTTAATGCGGTGAGGAAGATCGTGGAAACAGCCAATTTCTCCTATTACCCAACTTCGCCCTTTAACACCATGCACACCTCGAAACCCGTATTCCTGTTTGCTTTCGCAAACGACGAAAACCAGTCTCTTCGACTCAGCGAAGAAGAGCGATCCATCAGCGAGTTGCTGGCGGCTGCCCATGACCAGGGCCGAATCGAAGTCATTCAACTGGGTCATGCTACGTTGGAGGGGGTTTACAAAGCCTTCAACCGATTTCACAACCGCATTGCTGTCTTCCATTACGGAGGGCATTCCGACGAGGCCTTCCTGAACCTGGAAGATGCGAATGCGCGTTCCTCTGCCTTGAGTACCCTGATAGGCCAACAGCAGCAACTGAAGCTGGTATTCCTCAACGGCTGTGCCAACCAGGAGCAGGTAAAAACCCTGTTTGACCACCACGTGAAGGCCGTCATTGCCACCAGCTGCCCCATCGATGACCAACGCGCCCTGCATTTTTCCGAGCAATTTTACCACGCCCTCACCCACGGCAAAACGATCCGGGAAGCCTTTGCTACCGCGAAAGCGCGGGTCGAAAATGATGATGCAACGCTGAAAATAACCTGCACGCGGGATGCCTCCTTTGTGGGCGTCCCCGGTGAACTTTTCCCCTGGGGGTTGTACGCCCAGGACGACAGCGCCCTCGACTGGGTATTGCCACAGCCCCTTTCACCCAGCGACAACCTCGATTTTGTCCAGGAGGTTACCCTCCAACTGCCCGACGTCAATAAGGACCTGGTGCGCGCTGCTTTCGCGGGAATGGCGAGTTGTAATCCGCGCTTCGAAGCCTTGTACCAACTATACCTACAGGACCCCAACAGTACTTTTTTCAATACCCTGCAGAATACCCTGCTCGATAGCTTTCCGTCTATGGTAAGTGTGCAGCTGCGGGATTTGTTTACCCCGGAAGGCCGCTCGCTGGGAAGGGTGCGGCTGCGGGAACTGAGCGAAGCCTACACCACCCTGGCACGCCTCCTTTGCGCCATCGCCATGGCCAACTTGTGGGATGCGGCAGCGGGAGCGGCCAAAAAGTTCATCATCCGACCAGCCTACCTCGAGGATATTGCCAGGTACCTGAAATGGTCGCCCGTCAGTGGCACACCAGTCGACTATTTTTGGCTCATTCGCACCATCAGTTGCATATTCCAGGAAAACGCCGTGGTTCCCTACGTCAGCGAATTGGTAACCCTGGATGCAAAAATGCGCGACGCCACCGCGGCTTACGACGCCTACCGTTTCCTGGAACAAAACCTACGCCAGCGGCTCATCGCCAACGATATCACCCGGGAGGAAGTAGAACCGCTCTGCCAAACCGCCGAGCAGCACCTGGGGATTTTGCTCCAGGCCTGTGCTTTCCTGTGCAATTACCAACTGGTGGCCGTGAAGCGAATTTCCGTGGACCTCCCGCGCATGGATCCCTCGCCCACCTTCATCCACCAAAAGGCCATCCTGAAAGGACGCGACTACGCCACCATCGATATGGAGCCCATACGCCGCGAAGGCACGAGCAGCAACAATTCGGTCTTTATTACCCGCAACGTAGAAGAAGACGGTTTGCCCCTCAATCTTTCGCCTTTCCTTATCGATCAGAATGCGTTTAAAGTGAAACAGCAATACTTGCCCAAAATCTACTTTTTCGACGGCATGAAGGAAGAGCAGCTGCATTTTTCGCACGCCGACACCATCGACCTCGACTTTGTCGTGTCGGATGCGGCGCATGACCCCCGTTACCAAAACCTGGACGGGCTGCTCACCGGACTGAAACTTTTTCGCCAGCACATTGGCCTGACCAGTTAAAATAACTCCCTCTTCTTACACCTTCTATAAAAAGCAGGCTCTGATGAAGATATACACCTACACCCCGGGCAAATCAATGGGTTCTTCCGCTGTTTATTTTCAAATCAGCAGCACGGAAGCCACCCTCTCCAGCCCAGTATACGAGAACGTAGTGGCTTGTGAAGCGGCCATTAAAGCATTGGTACTGCGGTTGCGGGCTACCCCAAAAAATGGGCACGACTTCATCCAACACACCCCGGCAGGTTACCAACTGCGCCTTTGGGGGGAAGTACAGCCCCTCGCGAACGGGCACGTTTTTGCTGACAAGGAAAAGGCACAGGCCATACTGGCTAACCTCCGCACCCACAGCCAGGCGGAAACCATCCTGGTCACCCGCTATGAACTGGCGCCGGACGACCAACCCGCTTCCCGCTCCCTGAACAAACCGATACCTCAGCAACAAGAGGGGACGGCTACCGCCATCGACAACGATTACCTGAACCGTCCTTCGGTGACGGGAACCCCCGATTTTGAACGATTTACAGCAGTAGTGGCGGGCGCGGAGCAGTATTTTTTTCACGTCAATGACGAAGCGGGCCTGGCCCTGTTGTGCAGCAAAGGCTACCAATCGGCAGCCAATCGCGACAGGGGCCTCCAGGTGGTCGTCCGCAACCTGGGCCACCGCGATCAATTCCACCTGGAAACGGCTGATGACCAATACTTTTTTGTGCTGCACGCCAAAAACAACCAGGAAATTGCCCGCAGCCGCACCTTCTATTCCAAGGCAACGTTGAACGACGCCATCGACTGGCTACAGGCCCAGGCCCCTACTTGGATATTCCAATATTTAACCGGTTGTCACTGGCGAAAAACAGGAGATGCTACCCTCCGGTTCGCCGATAACACCCGGGCACCGGCTCCTGACCCGGTGCCGGATCCGATACCTGATCCCGTTCCTTACCCGTTACCCGATCCGGTGCCGGATCCCATTCCCGAGCCTTTTCCGAAACCAGCACCCGAGCCCGAGCCTTTTCCGTTACCCGATCCCGTTCCCGACCCCATTCCTGACCCGGTACCAGGCCCTACACCTAACCCCGTGCCGCCCGTGTACCCGCCCTTGCCGGTGGTGAAAGACCTGCCCAAACCGGCTGCCCGGTCACCTTGTGCGCCGATCTTTCCGTTGTTGCAACCTTTCGGGTTGGCCGACCTGGATTTATTTTTTGGGCGGGACGAAGCCGTGGCAGCTCTTTACGAAAAAACCTTCGACACCCGGTTGCTCGTGGTACACGGCGCGCAGGGCGTCGGGAAGACCAGCCTACTCCAGTGCGGCCTGGTCAACCGGATTCCTGCCCACCGCCGGGAAATGGTCTATATTCGCCGGCAAGGCAATATTAACGATACCCTGGCTCGTACCCTCCGGCAAGCCGCTGCTGCGGCCGGCAGTGAAGCCGTGTTGGCGGATTGCACCGCGCGGGATGCCCTGGCGCAGTTGTATCAATTTGGTTTCAAACCCGTCCTCCTGATCTTTGATCAACTGGAAGAATTGCTGGCCGCACCCAATGCGGTAGCCGAGCAGCGCCAGTTTTTCGGTTT
>Ga0075469_10000968_pt1 | contig 12965 bp, 8 predicted proteins | sample DEB08_DNA_13_FD_77577 | JGI IMG/M metagenome (GOLD analysis project Ga0075469, IMG submission 77577) | Aqueous microbial communities from the Delaware River and Bay under freshwater to marine salinity gradient to study organic matter... | ecosystem: Environmental > Aquatic > Marine > Coastal ...
TTTCCATAGAGGTTTTAACATATTTTATTTTCTGCCCAAAGTTATCATTTTTGTCACAATTTTGATGATTTTTGCTTTCTTTAGCCTTCAACTTATTTACAACGTTAGAAGGGTAGCCAACCTATGCTTACTAAGAGAATCATTAAACCAGTTCCCGCTTTCACTATTCGTCAGGATTTTATGCAGCGAGTAGAAAATGTTATTGTCAAAAATTTAGACAATGAAGACTTCTGTATGGCTGATTTACAAGCTGATTTGTATATGAGTAGTTCTCAAATTTATCGTAAAATCAAAAAAGAGACAGGATATTCTCCTTCGGTCTTTACCCGCAATATTCGTTTGCAATATGCCTGTGAGTATATACTACGATCTGATTTATCTTTATCGGAAATTGCTTATAAAGTTGGGTTTAATGGCTTGTCCTATTTTTCTAAGTGTTTCTCCAGAAGATATGGTCTATCACCGTCCAGTTTTCGGGTACAAAAAATCCACTTTTATCAACAACTATAAGTTGATATTGTTAGCAATATCAAAAAACTGGTAGTACAACTTTAGATAATCAGCTAAAAAATTGATATTCCAAAAATTACTATTATTACTTAACAACGCCTAATATCTGTGTCCCTTCATGAATCCGTGGTATTAATTGCTACCACGGATTCATGAAGGGACACGGATAATTATCAGTTTTTCAACTGACGCTCTATTATTCCGATAAAATCGGAAGAATTTATCCTGTCGGGTTACAAGGTTTTTAGACCTTGAATTGTTGAAAATAACTACTGTAAGTATTATGACAAAAATAAACTAACATCTTTTTATCACATAGTCACAATAGTATTTTCACATAGTGAACATAGTTTTACGTATTAGCTGGTTATATTTAGTTCGTAAAACTATGTTTACTATATGTTTTTCACTATGTGACTATGTGGTAAAAACTGCAAAAATTGTTAACTTAATTTTGTCGGATTACTTATCTAGTGTGCCAATAACAATCGGCGAACAGGACAGGCTAAAGTTTGTGTTAGCCGTTAAATCTATATAATCCACAACTTAAGTTACATGTAATCGCCAAATTTGGCGATTACATGTAACTTATATATTAAAAATTATCACCACATCAAAACCTGCTCGCTATCAAATTAGTAGTCATTAATTTTAAAAGAAGTATTTATACTTAAAGCCTGATTAGATGACAAATCGAGCAAATATTACTGTAAATGACAGGAAACACAGGTCAAGTGCAAGATAAGTGCAAACATTTGCAAGATAAGTGCAATGATAATTAAGGAATCTACCCTAACTTTGACACACTTGGATTCGTTTTAGCAAAACATTTTGGATGCTTCTGCAAATAACATAGTATTAAAATAAATAGATTGGTTTGTTGATTTTCTAATGAATAATTACTTTTCAAGCAAAGCGCTTATTTTTTCGGAAAATATTTACGTATCTTCGGAAAGTTTAAGGGCATATTGGGAAGATAACTTATTAATTATCCCTGATTTCTTTTTATTTTGGAATGGAAAAGAAGGACACTACGCAACTGTTATTCATTTTTTTTTCTAAAATTATAATCCATCAGTTTACTACGGAATAAAAGAGGTTATATAAATAAGCCTCACCTCACTACATCTACGCTATATATAGGAGATAAGCCTGAGGTAAACCTCCATTCACAATTTTGAAATGTTTGCTAACGTCTAAAACGTATAGTACACGCTTATAAATTAATGGTACCATATTATATTAATGGTACTACTTTCAGTCGTATATTTAAAACTAAAATTAGTATGAAGAAAACAACCATCCTCTTGCTAGCCATACTTGTGCTTGGCGGCAACCTATTTGCGCAACGCAATATTACAGGGACTATTACAGATATCTATGAAGAACCCTTAATTGGGGCGACTATTTTGGTATCAGGCACTAGTCTTGGTACCGTTACCGATTATGAAGGTAACTTCTCCTTGGACTTACCCGACGGTGTTACCGAAATTAGGGCAAGTTATACAGGTTACCAAGAAATGACGATTACCCTAACTGCTGAATCCAATTATATTATCCAAATGGATGATGATGTGATTGGTTTAGAAGACGTTATTGTAATTGGTTATTCCCCACAAAAACGAAAAGCATTGACAGGGTCTGTTTCTTCTGTAAGGACAGAAGATATTGAAAATGTTCAATTGCCTTCTCTTGAAACAGCTTTACAAGGTAGAGCAGCAGGTGTCCAAGTGGTAAAAAATTCTGGAAAACCTGGCGGTGGTATAGATGTGAACATTAGAGGACGAACCTCTATTTCTGCTAGTAACCAACCACTTTATGTTATTGATGGCGTACCCCTTATTTCTGGTAGCACCTTACAAGAAGGATTGGGTGGCAGCAGTAACAGTGTATTAGCAGATTTAAACCCTGATGATATTGCTTCGATAGAAGTTTTAAAAGATGCCGCAACCGCAGCAATTTATGGCTCTAGGGCAGCCAATGGAGTTGTGTTAATAACCACCAAAAAAGGAAGTACAACAGGTACAAAAATTTCATTGAATGCGTCTTATGGTAATCAATGGTTGCCAAAGAAAATTCCAACCATTGATGGCCCGACCTATATTGAATATATTACCCAGCAATTTGGTTCAAATATTGTTGGTACGGAGGCAAATACCAAATGGCAAGATGAGGTTTTTAGAACTTCTACTATACAAAATTACTCCGCTAACATTTCAGGCGGAAATCAAGCCACTCAGTATTATGCTTCTTTGGGCTATTCGGACGATCAAGGGATTATGAAGAACACTTATTTTAAACGCTATTCTGGTCGTTTGAATGTCAATCATATTGCCACCGATAAATTAGGTTTTAATATGAAGATGGGGTATACCAGTTCAGATAACCGACAAATTCAAAATGATAACAATATTTTTGGTGCTTTAGGGGCTTCTATATTAATTCCCCCTGTAGTGCCAATCAGAAACGAAGATGGTTCATGGGGGTCTGCTTTTGGCATTGAGAATGCAGTAGCAGCCGTTACAGATTATGATAATGTGGTGAATCGAGGTCGGATGATTGCCAATGTAGCAGCCACCTATAGTCTATTAGATAATCTTAGTTTCAAAGCTTCTTTTGGGACAGACCGACTCAATCAAAGTGAAAATATTTATGAACCTCGTACGCTACAATCTTCCAATAATGGCCGAGCCGTGGTTGCCACTTATGTCGATAATCGTTTTATTCATGATTATGTCCTAAATTTTAATGACCGATTGGGTGATGGTGATTTCTCCGCTTATGCAGGGCTTAGTTTTCAGGAAGATAAAATTAATCGAACCTTTACAGAAGCTGTAAATTTCCCAACAGACGGTTTTACAGGTTTGTCTTCGGGCGCAGAACCTGTCACGACTAATGGTGATTTTTCAGGCGATAATCTAAAATCCTATTTAGGGGGATTTAATTATAGTTTTAAAGACAGATATTATGTGACCGCTACATTTAGAGCAGATGGTTCTTCTCGATTTTTAAGAGAACAATGGGGCTATTTCCCAGGCGTAGCATTAGCTTGGAATATAGCGAACGAAAATTTACTACAAGGTAGCGCATTTAGTAGCTTAAAACTAAGAGCAGGTTGGGGACAAACGGGTAATAATGGGATAGGTAATTTTGCTTCCTTACAATTATATGGTGGTGGACAAAATTACCAAGATAGCCCAGGTACTGCTCCTACCCAATTGGGAAATCCTGATTTAAAATGGGAAACGACTACTCAAACGAATTTTGGTCTAGACTTTGGGTTTTTAAAGGATAGAATAACAGGTAGTATTGATTATTATATTAAAGACACTGAAGATTTATTACTAGACCGACCTATTCCAACCACTTCTGGATTTACTTCTGTGCTGCAAAATGTAGGTGCGGTAGAAAATAAGGGAATAGATATAACGATTAATACCATTAATTTTAATCGAGCGAATTTTTCTTGGAGTACGACCTTTACTTTTGGGTATCTAAGAAACAGAGTGACAAAACTAGTAGATGGTATTCCATTTGATGCTGGATTTACTAATAGAATAGCGGAAGGCCAGTCTCTAGGCGCTTTCTTTGGACATCTAACAGATGGTATTTTCCAAAACCAAGGAGAGATTGACAATGCTGCTACCCAACCGAGTGCAGAACCTGGCGATATTAGATTTATGGATATTGGAGGAGGTGCTGGCCCAGATGGCATTTTAGCAACTGCAGATGATTTAGCACCAGATGGAGTAATCAATGATGATGACCGTACTTATATTGGCAAGGCATTACCAGATTTTACAGGAGGGCTTATGAATACGATTAACTTTCATGGTATAGAAGTTTCTGCCTTTTTTCAATTTGCCCAAGGTTTCCAAATTATGAATTATAATAATGTTTTTGCAGAAGGCTTGAATAGTGTTTTTGCCCCTACACAACGTGCTTGGGATAATGCATGGCGGCAAGAAGGTGATCAGACAGAAACACCAAGAGTTGTCCGAAATGACCCGAATGGCAATAGAAGAGATTCTGATAGATTCGTAGAAGATGGAGATTATATTCGTTTGAAAACTTTAACCGTAGGATATCGAATTCCTAAAAAAATGTTAACGAATGTTAAAGGTATTTCTAGTTTAAAAGTATATGCTGCTGGCTATAATTTATGGACGAAAACGAATTACTCTTGGTTTGATCCAGAGGTAAATGTTTTTGATGGCTCGAATACTGCTTTAGGTACAGATTTCTTGACCTTTCCTCAACCACGGTCCATTACTTTTGGAATTAACCTTGGATTTTAAATGTACCCCAGACATTCATTATTGTCTGGAAAATTAGCTCGTTAAATTCATACTCACACAAAAGGGTTTCGATAACCTTAGCGTTAGTTATGAATGCCAATGATTTAGGGTATGTATCTGATACTTTCAGATACGAAAACCCTCTTAGCACCTTTAATACACGCCCAGATATACTTGTCTGGGTTATTAAAAATAATAATATGAAAAAATATATTCTTTTATCAATAATTCTAGCTAGTATCTTTGCTTGTGCAGATTTAGATGAACTAGCTCCAGTCAATTCTATTCCAACAGCGCAAGCAATCACCGATTTTTCTTCTGCCCAAGCAGCGTTAAATGGGGTATATAGCGCCATGCAAGACAATGATGTTAATATGTGGTTAGCTTTGCCACAACTTTTTTCAGATGAGGGTCTATCAACAGGTACTTTTCCTTCCTATTTAGAATACGGAAATCTGAATGTCTTTCCTTCTAATGGATCTGGTACGGGTGCTTTTACTAGCTTATATGACATTATTAATAATGCCAATAACGTTATTGTGCTAGCCCCAACAGTAGAAGACGCAAGTTTTACAGCAGAGAGCAAAAGTGATGTTATTGCTCAAGCTAAATTTGTTCGAGCGCATTGCTATTTGCAATTGGTAACGCTTTGGCAAGCTGTACCTTTAGTATTAGAACCAACCACAGATGTTGGAGAAGTTTTAAATATACCAACTACTGCAGTAAGCGCTATTTATGACCAAATCATTGCGGATTTAACAGATGCTAGTCAAAATTTACTTATAGAAGCAGGGCCTATTGCTGCTAGTAAGCAAGCTGCCAATGCTTTTCTAGCAAGAGTTGCCCTATATCAAGGTAGATGGTCAGACGCTTTGAGTTTAGCAAATACGGTATTGGGCGATGGCTTTGATTTAGCGGCAGTTCCATTTTTGGAAGACCAAATTTATAGCTTAGGTTATACGGCTACAGATGGCAATACATTAAATTTTGTCTATGGGGCAACTAGTTTAGGTGGCCGCTATAATATCGGTCCTTCTCCCGAAATGATAGCTGCTTTTGAAGAAGGTGATATACGTTTTGGCCTAACGCTAGATTTAACAACAGCTCCTAGTGAACCCTTTACTATAAAATATCCAAGTTTTGATGCAGGTATTTCAGGAACAGCTACTGACCCTATCTATTTTATTCGTCATGCAGAAATGGTGTTAATTGCTGCGGAAGCTGCTGCCGAAATGGGTGATTTTGCTACAGCGAATACCTTTTTTAATCAAATTCGAGCAAGAGCGGAGTTAGCACCAATGGATTTAAATGCGACTAATTTCGTGGATGCCATTTTGCAAGAACGTTTTGTAGAATTTGCTTTTGAAGGCTCTTTTAGGTTATTGGATTTGCGTAGGAAAGGGAAAGCAATGGAGGTACTAGGGCCAATTGGTTATGATGCTTGTGATGATGTTTGGCCTTTGCCACAAAGAGATGTAGATAGAAATCCTAATTTACAGCAGAATGATTGTTGTAATTGTTAAAATATTAGCGGTCAGAGATTAATGCAGTAAGCAGTAAAAAGTTGACAGATTGTAGTTTGCAAAGACATAGCGAAATAAGAGACTTATAATTCTGACGGCTTATCTAGAAGCGTAAATATATCTAGTGAGATTATCATTTGACCTAGATATATTTACTTTTCTAGCTGTTAGCAAACAGCTAAAGAATTTCCTACTAATAGCTTTTATACGAATCCGAATTGGATAGTAGCGTTCTCTGAACGTTACTATACTTTTAATTTTCTTTAAAACCCATAACTAACCCGTTCCATCTCCCGCAAATTCTTAAAAGGCCGTTCAGGCTTCAACTCCTTCCCCAAAAACCGATAAACCTTCAACCGAACCTCCTTCGCAAATTTCGTGTCAATTCGATCAAAAGCATGCCCTCCAGGAATGTCTTTGTAAATCTCATACTCAAATTTCTTATCGGCTGCTTTCAAAGATTTAATCAAATGTTCCACTTCAAAAACATTGACATCACCATCATTGGTATTTGTATGAATCAATAAAGGCACATCTTTTAATTTATGCGCTTGCCAAGCAGGAGAACGACGGCGATATTCTTCTACATCTTGATAAGCAGATTTGCCGATATGATGATCCGCAGAATATAAATCTCGATAGCGTTGTGTTTTATAACCCATTCGAGCAATCAAATCACTTACGGGCACACCTGCATAGGCTACTTTATAAGCCTCTGGATAATCAAAAATATTCATCAACGAAATCAAGCCACCATGACTCCAACCAAAAATACCAACTCGGTCTTTATCAATTAAGTCATAATTTTCTAGCATATAATCTCGACTCGCTTTCACATCTTGCACTTCTAAACCACCATAATCTATTTTTTCATAAAAGCCTTTGCCATAACCCGTGCTACCACGATATTCGGCGGCAACTACAATGTACTGCTGCGCCATTAATTCTCGAATAATATGCGAATAGAAGGTGTTGAAATTGCTATGTACGCCACCATGAGGCAAAACCAATAAAGGATATTTTTTGCCACTGTCAATATTTTTAGGAATAAAAACATACGCTTTAAAACGCAATGGATTTTTAGCGCCTTGTCCAGTAGGGTTTTTAATTTTTGCAGGAGGAGGTCCCGTTAATTCCACTTTATCAATGAAAGCAACATCACCTACTTTATTATACCACATAATATCATCCACCGATTTATTAATGCGGTCGAAGCTGTGGCGCATATTGGATAGTTGATTTTTTAATCCTTCAATTTCTTTTTGGAGATCGTCATTTGTTTGCGCTGGTAAGCTAAAAAAAGTCAATCCAAAAAATAAAATGAACAATATTTTTACATGCATGATTAATGATTTTAACGGATGATTAGGCATAAGTTTGATCAAACATAAGAAATAAAAGACGTTTAATTAGTAGAGTAACAAAGTTTTTTTGGAATATTAGTTTCTATTCCTACTCAACTCGCAACTGGTATCCCCCAACCCTTAAAGCGTAATAACTTTTTTATCCACTATCTTCTCCAATAACTGCTCAGAAAACCGTAAAATCTTAGAAACACTAGTAATTCTAGCCAGCTTAAGATTCTTGAAAATTAACAAAGCTTCTCCATTACTTTCAATATGATATACCTCTTCATGTTCTAAAAAGTAAATCAATTCTTTGGTAAAAAATTTGCGAATTTCTTCTTCATTTTCGCCCATCAATAGAAATTGCTTAGAGAAATTGGGGTAGAGGTGAAAATCAATATCCATATACCCAGAGAACGCCATAATTCGGTCGAAAATACGGTCAACGATACCTTCTTTTTCCAAAACAAATTTGGGAATTTCCATCGGTAGAAAAACGACCTGGACAGTAGAATGGTAAATTTCATCCGCAATAGAAGCACCTTCGTGAAAAGTAACATCGGCAATTTCCCAATTAATATTATTTTTTAGATAAGTCCCTGTAATTCGATTATCTTTTCGTTCGATAGGGCGAATTTCAAAAAATTGAAAATTTCTAAGAGACGAAGTATTCCAAGCGACTTGCCTATTGAAGCGAAATCCATGTTCTCCTGCAAAATTGCTTAAGCTAGTTTGTCGAGGCGAATGTTTGGGTTGAAAAGGTTGGTTCATGATTTTAAGGGAGCGATTATGACCAGAAGAAGAAACATGGCGTTCCAACCCAGTTATATTGACTGCTCCACCAGCACGATCTTGTTCTTGTAGAAAATCAATGATATTTTCAAAATAAGTCATGCCGACCAAACGAGTCTTGGATAAATCAATATTAACCGTAGCGGCGGGTAAAATATCTTTAATCAATTTATTGAAGGGTAAAATACCCATAAAATTAGCAATGCCCTTAATTTTGAGATTATAAGCACCATCTGTTTGCTGATTGATAGTCGAGCCTGGCTTAAAAATCATTTGAAAAAATACCTCTATTGGAATCCGAGCTCACTAGTGTTGCGTTAAGAAAATATTTTTTGATGTAACTCATTGTTTTTCAATAAATTACAAAGGTTTTTTCATTTTTCGATTTCAATTGACTTTGATTATGGTTATTTTTTAAAAAAAATAGCGATGCATCAAGGAAAATTTGTTTTTAGTCAAGTAGTTTCAATCATATCCCAATACGAATTCAACAAAAGTGTTGAAAAATATAAGGGCAATTATAGAGCAAAAGGCCTCAGGTGCTGGCAACATTTTCTTTATATGATGTTTGGTCAATTAACTTATCGAGAAGGAATAAGAGATATTATTAGTTGCCTCGATGCTCATAAAAGTAAAGTTTACCATTTAGGATTAAAAAAGATAGTTGCTCATACTTCACTTACTCGTGCCAATGAAAATCGAGATTGGCGAATATGGGCTGATTTTGCTCAGTCTTTAATAAAAATAGCTCGACCGTTATATTTGGAAGATAGCGACTTTACACTTGAATTGGATAATACTGTCTACGCTCTGGATTCCTCAACTATTGATTTATGTTTGAGTGTTTTCAAATGGGCGAAATTTCGTAAGAAAAAAGCAGCAGTAAAACTCCATACAATGATAGATTTAAGAGGGAATATCCCTGTTTTTATTGAAATTACTGATGGTAAAGTCCATGATGTCAATATTTTAGACCAAATTGATTTTGAACCTGGTGCATTTTATATAATTGATAAAGGCTATTATGATTTTGAACGACTTTATAAAATAAATCAAGCAAAAGCCTTCTTTGTGATTCGGGCAAAAAAGAATCTAAAATTCAAAAGAATGTATTCTAGCCCAATTGATAAATCAACTGGATTAAGATGTGACCAGACCATTAAATTAACAGGCACAAAATCTTCGGTAGCCTATCCTGAAAAACTTAGACGAATTAAGTTTTATGATAAAGATAAACCGAAAACCTATAAGTTTTTGACCAATAATTTTGAAGTTGATGCTTTGGACATTACTAAGCTTTACAAAAATCGTTGGCATATAGAGCTATTTTTTAAATGGGTTAAACAGCACTTAAAGATTAAAAAATTCTGGGGACAATCAGAAAATGCTGTAAAAACTCAAATTTGGATAGCCGTATGTACTTATTTAATCATAGCCATTCTCAAAAAAAAGTTGAATTTAGACAAAAGTCTCTACGAAATTCTACAAATTTTGAGTGTCTCCGTTTTTGACAAAACCCCTGTAAATCAATTACTTACGAGTAATGAATTACAAATTTTAAAAAAAGATAATCATAATCAATTGATTCTCTTCGATTTATAACGCAACACTAGTGATCCGAGCTAATAAAAGATGTACCACAAAAGTAAGGAAGGTACCCACCAAAATCCCTATTAATAAATCGGTATAAAGGGTGATAATAATGGTAGCTACCATAAAAATCAATTGCTCAATACCCGTTGCATAAGTCTGTTTGAACACTTTAGGAGCAGCTAATTTGAACCCAATATGTACTAAAATAGCGGCTAATGCAGCTAATGGTACTTGTTGAATAACGGGCGCAAGCAAAACTAGAAAGACCAGTAATAATAAGCCATGATAAAAATTAGACCATTTGGTTTTAGCATTATTATGAATATTTACCGTACTCCGAACAATCACCGTAATAATCGGCAATCCACCAATTGCTGCGGAGACCATCGTACCAATGCCCATTCCAATCAAGTCTTTATCTAGATTGGTTTTTCTTTTATAAGGATCTAATTTATCTACTGCTTTAGCCATCGCTAGCGTTTGAATCGAAGCAATGAGGGTAATAGAAATTACCACTATCCAAAAACCAAAAGTATTGATTGGCCCAAAATTAGGGAAGATAATCGCCTGCGATAAATCATCGGGAATATTAATTAAAAAATCAGGGCTAATAGTATGTTGTTTGCCAAGAAATTCAATTTGGTGTTCCGTAAAAAAATCAAATAGATAGACAAATGGAATAGAAAGTAGTAAGACCCATAAAGAGGCTGGAAAAAATTGAAATAATCGCCCTTTTATCTTTGGAATAACGACCAACAAAAATATCCCAAGTCCGGAAATCAAAAATAAAACAGGATTGATATTCGGCAATTGGATAAACACATCCATCAATTTATCAATGGGATTTTTGGCATCCGTATGTGTACCCAAAGCAACATGGATTTGACTGGATATAATAATAATACCGATAGCCACCATGACGCCTCGAATGACCGAAGAAGGAATAATTTCGGCAATTTTCCCTAATTTTAAAAAACCTAAAACCACTTGTAGGGGTAAGTTCGGGATACGCCCAAAAAGTTGTCACTTCTCCAAAAACACCAACTTTAGCAACTCTAAAGGCTTAGGAATATCACCAGCATCCAAGAAATATTGCCCAAATCGTTTAATATGTTCTGTCAGATAAGGGCTTAAGAATGATAGCATTTCAGGAGTAACTTCCTCACCATCCTTGACAAGTTTATCAATAACTTCGGTCATATCAGCTACATTGTGCAGCATGATGGCATTGGCAATCAAGTCTATATATTTGTTACGTTTGTGTTGTTCAACAGGGTCACCAGTTGTAATAATGAACCCACCAAAGGTAATCCAGTCATGGAAAAAATGAAAAGATTCTACCTTATTAGATGTTGCTCGAATCTTGCGACGCATTTCTTCTGAATTGGCAAATTCTAACAAGAAGATGGTTCTGATAACTCTACCCAATTCACGAAAAGCCTTGTAGAGTTTATTTTTTCGACTATTAGTTCCAAGTTTCTGAAGTAACATTGAAGGTAACACCTTGCCTTGGTTGATAGATATAACAATCTGCATCAGGTCTTTCCAATGGGTTTTGATTAACTCCCAATCAATGGTATCGGAAAAAAGTTCATCAATATGTTCGTAGCTATCGTTTTTGTCCGCCTTGTAAAAGGTAACATCATTCCAATTACGCATTGTTGGCATCAATTGAATACCCAATAAATAGGATAAACCAAAGACGGGTTCACTTTGTCCTTGTGTATCGGCATGAACCGTATCTGGCTGAAGCTTAGAAGTATTTTTCATCAAGCCATCTAGAATATAGACTGCCTCCCAGACACCACAGGCAATAAAATTACAGAACAAGGCGACATAAGTATCGGAAATATGGTGATAAGCAATTCCTCCGTATCCATTATATCGGATGTGTTGTTCCCCAATTAAGTTGTTTTGAACAAGTTGAATGTGTGTCCCATCAGCAGCGGCACTTTTGCCAGTTCCCCATTGAAAAGGTAAATCAAACTGAGCGTACTTATTGATAATATCAGTCGATGCTTTTTGTAATTTTTCAGGTGTAATATGCTGGTTATTAATTCGCTTTAAAATGCGAGAGGTTATATCACCTTTGATATGCTTAGCCGTTTGAGCGGCCCCTAGATTACAACCATATCCAAAAATAGTAAAGAGATAACGACTGATAGCATCTCTCATTTTTGTCTTTGAGCCAGATGGAGGACCAAAATGTTTAGTGAAATTGCTCCAATGCTGAACATTTTTCAGTATATCCAACAAATGACGCTCAGGCATTTGCTCTCTCATTTTCCGTTTAAATTCTTTAAGTCCTTCTGGTTTTTCTTTTGCTCTAAGCCGTTTTAGATGCGGCTCCCCATTTTCATCAATTGTAAAGTGCGTATTCTCTGGGAATAAATCATCCGTTTTTTGGCAGGCATTTCTAAGTTTTTCTTTCAGTTTTGTTATGAACTCGTCAGCATTATTAGGCAGTCCAACGCCTTCACAATAATCATCTAAGTAGGTTAGACACTCTTCCCAAGGGAGCAATTGTACTCTAAAATCGGTAAACTCTTCCGAACCAGTTATGTATAAATCGCCACATCGGATAGCATCCGCTAGATAAGAAAGTATGCAAACCTCTAGTTCTCGACGTTTGAGGACAGTTTTACCTTCCTGTTTAGTTTGTACGTAAGCTCGCCAACGATGAGATAAAAAATCTAGCTTAATCACTTTGGGTAGATAATCCCGTCTGGCGTTCTGGTGTGTTTTGATGAATTCAAAAGCCGTTAATAATGCTGTATCTTCCGTTGTATACTCTGAACGGTCAAGTATTTTGATTTTAAATCCAAGATTTATGCTTGCAAAACGTTAGTTTTAACATTGATAATCAAATAGTTATATTTTTGTTAAGATTTTCTTAACAATTC
>Ga0075469_10000976_pt1 | contig 12932 bp, 13 predicted proteins | sample DEB08_DNA_13_FD_77577 | JGI IMG/M metagenome (GOLD analysis project Ga0075469, IMG submission 77577) | Aqueous microbial communities from the Delaware River and Bay under freshwater to marine salinity gradient to study organic matter... | ecosystem: Environmental > Aquatic > Marine > Coastal ...
TACCCGGCTATAAGTTAACGGTGCAGGATATCAGCGGTCCAGCCAGTTTCTCTCTCCCTCACCATTTCCATAGCCAGTTAAGTGCTTCAATGTTTGAGCGTCCGGCGGTTATCGCTTCAAGCAGTGATGAGCGATGGTTGAACATTGATATAGATGGACAGATTGGCGCGGAAAAAGTGTTGTACCTTCTTAGCCTTGATGCGCCCACTGTATTGCAGGGTGAAAGCGCATTTTCGTCTCGCCTAAATTTGTCTATGCAAGGTGACGTATCTGATTTGGTCGTCCAAACGGATCTTTTAGGGATGAACGTAGATTTGCCAGCGGAATTTGGCAAAGCGATAGATGTGCCTGAGCGGAGTGAATTTACCTTAAAATTCCTGCCAGAAGGCAGGCAGGTCGGTTGGCAATATAAGAGCACCGAGGGTTGGTTGGTGGTCAATCCAGAGGAAACCGATAACCCATTGAGTGGCAAACTATTTGGTGCGGTGGGTATTGCCACTGCAGCTCCTTTTTATCAATTGGAGGATCAAACGGAGCGCACAGGGCTAAAAGTTGTTGGCCTAATGCCGCGATTAGACCTTGCTGATTGGGTTTCCGATGAGGGTGAACCTGCAGTTGTTTTACCCTTTGATTGGCAGATTGAAAGTCTTGCTGTGGGCGAATTGATCATTGGGGATTTTGCTTTTGAGGATGTTAGTTTAGATGGCGTGCGCCGGGCAGATAAACTAACCTTTGATCTAAGAGGTGATGATGTTATCGGTCGCCTAGACTTGTCAGATGTGGATACCCTGGGTATTGACCTATCGTTTTTACGCCTACCGGCAAATGATCAATATGCTGAGGATGGCGTCACTTTAGTTGACCCAATGTCGATAGAAGTTGGCCGGGCATTGCCCCGGGCGAATGTGCGTGTAGGCTCGTTACATCTTGGTGATGAATCATTTGGTGCTTGGGTGTTTAACATAAATCCTGAAGAGGGCGGTGTCCGCTTTGATGTAAAGGCGGTAGACGTTAAAGGGCTGCACATACAAGACAGTGTCGCTTTTTGGGATTTGGAGAGCGGTACGTCCTCTTTTTCTGGGGCGGTGCAACTTGATAACTTATTTACTACGCTGCCTGCATGGGGCTATGTGCCGGTTGTGGAAACCGATTTCGCGCGGCTTTCAGGAAATCTTTCTTGGCCGGGCTCGCCTGCTAATCTGAATATCGTTGACAGTGAAGGCGGCGTGACCATCTTGGCGAAAGAGGGCCGGTTTCTTGATGTGGAAGCAGGCCAGGGCGGTCTGCGGCTAGTCAGCCTATTTAATGTGTCGGCTTTAGCAAAGCGCATCAATCTCGATTTTTCGGATGTGGTAGATGAAGGCATAAGTTTTAGCCGTTTGGCCGCCGAAATCCAGATGGAGGATAAACAGTTGTCTTTCAATAAAAACCTAATAGTTAAAAGTACCTCTTCCACTTATGAATTAGGCGGCACCGTCGATTTTCGTAAGGGTACGCTTGAAAACGAAATGATCGTGACGCTTCCCGTGAGTGATAGCTTGCCTTGGTATGCGGCTTATGTGGCAATAGCAAACCCTCTAGCGGGTATTGGCGTTGCTGTTGGAGAGCGTATTTTACGTAAGCCTATTCAGCGTATGAGCAGCGCAAAATTTTCAGTGGCTGGTAGCATAGACGATCCAGAAGTGAAATTTTTGACCCTCTGGGGGCAGTCTATTGACGCAATGCCTGAAGCGGGTGAGCGGCTTTCTCCCGATTTACTGGGCCAAGACAACAACGGTCTGGCGGAAACCCCAGATAAGCTGGAGGCGCAAAAACCACCCAGTGAAGAAGGACCGTTGTTGGACACGGATGCTAAAAAGTGAGTCTTCGCGTTAAAGTAGTAGAGTACGAAATAAAAATGACACCGAGCAATAATTAGATATGAGCGATTTAGTCAACCAAGCAGAAGAAACACTGCTCAAGAGTAAAGGTATGGCCTTTGCTGAGATAGAAGAAACAGTATTCGACTTGCTGAGTCGAGAAATTGAGTACGGTGAGGTTTTTGTCCAAAGCACGCGCTCAGAGTCTTTTGGCCTTGAAGACGGCATCGTTAAAGATGGCGCTTTTTCGGTAGATGCGGGTATTGGCGTAAGGGCCTTAGCTGGCGAGAAAACCGGCTTTGCCTATAGTGAAGACATTCGTCTTGATGGTTTGCAACAAGCGGCAAAAGCAGCGCGATCCATTGCCAAGAAAGGGGCTGGCAGAGGCGTGCCAGCTTTTAAAGCAACTGCGTATCCAGCACTGTATGAGGGTGTGGATCCAATCTCGAGTTTGTCTGATGCAGAAAAAGTAGTGCTACTGAGACAAGTAGACGGCATCGCCCGGGCTGAAGATGCCCGGGTTAAAGAGGTCAATGTGCGGATCTCAGCCAGTCATGAATCTATGTTGGTCATGGCCAGCGACGGCACATTGGCAGCGGACATTCGACCTTTGGTGCGCTTAGACGTCTCTGTCATTGTGCAACAAGGTGAGCGTCGCGAACGCGGCAGTGCCGGTGGTGGTGGCAGGCGCAGCCTATTCTCTTTAGGTGAAGGCGATTGGGCCGATGACTTGGCCAAAGAGGCCGTGCGTATGGCGTTAATTAACCTAGAAGCCATTGATGCGCCTGCGGGGCCAATGCCAGTGGTGTTGGGTCCAGGATGGCCCGGCGTGTTACTTCATGAAGCCGTGGGTCATGGCCTAGAAGGCGATTTCAATCGCAAGGGCAGTTCCGCATTTTCTGGCCGTGTCGGTGAGCAGGTGGCCTCCACGTTATGTACGATCGTTGACGATGGCACTATGCAGGGCCGGCGCGGATCCTTGTCCGTGGATGACGAAGGCACTCAAACGCAGTCTACTGTGTTGATAGAAAATGGGATCCTAAAAGGCTACATGCAGGACAAATTGAATGCCCGCTTAATGAACGTTGCCCCAACAGGGAATGGTCGTCGGCAGTCTTTTGCCCATGTGCCTATGCCGAGAATGACAAATACCTATATGCTGCCAGGACAGGATTTACCCGAGGATATTATACGCTCGGTGAAGAAAGGCGTTTACGCGGTGAATTTTGGTGGCGGTTCTGTAGACATCACCTCCGGGCGTTTTGTTTTTTCTGCCACGGAAGCTTATTTAATTGAAGACGGTAAAGTCACTGCACCTATTCGCGGTGCCACGCTAATTGGCAGTGGCCCCGAGGTTATGAACAAAGTGTCTATGGTGGGTAACGATCTCAGTTTAGATGGCGGTGTAGGGGTTTGCGGTAAAGACGGGCAATCGGTGCCCGTGGGTGTTGGTCAGCCGACCCTCAAGGTAGATGAAATAATTGTGGGTGGTACTCAGGCCGGCTAGTGCTTTTAGTCACTGGCGCTGTCGCGAATAAATTTGAACAAAAGCTTCAACGCGCGTTTGTGTGCATCATTGGCAGGTTCACCATTGTTGGGTTTAGAAGCTGCGGCTTTAACCACAACTTGGCGCAATTGTTGTCTATCAACTTGCGGGTACTGATCGATAAAGTCCTTCATGGTGTCGGGCTGTTTAACTAAGCGATCGCGCCATTGTTCAAGTTGGTGGAAGAAGGTGCGTGCGTCATTAGATTGGCCCTCAAGGTCGGCGAGTTGTTTTTCAAGCGCCTGGGTGTCGATCTTACGCATCAGTTTGCCAATAAATTGCAGTTGGCGACGACCGCCTTCGCGGCTAGAGATACGTTGGTGGGTAGCAATTGCTTCACGCAGTGCTGGCGACATTTGAATGGTTGCCAGTACATCGGGTTTCATTTCGGTCAGCTTTCGACCGACCAGTTGTAGGCGTTCAGCTTCACGTTTGCGTGCGGTTTTGGAGAGGTCTTCAGACATTTTTAACTTTTTTGGAATAGTTCATTGGATTTTATAGATCATCAAACAGAATTGACGGAACTTGTGCAAGACATTCTTACAGAAGCGAACCAGCAAGGTGCGGATCAAGCTGAGGTTTCGGTAAGTATGGATCAAGGACTCGGTGTTCGGGTACGCAAAGGCGAACTTGAAAACTTAGAATTTAATCAAGACCGAGGTTTTGGCATTACACTTTATTTTGGTCAACGCAAAGGCTCAGCCAGTACGACTGACAGCAGTTTAGAAGCGATTCGCGATACGGTTAAAGCAGCAAAAAATATTGCCCAGCATACTCAGGAAGACGAGTGCAGTGGATTGGCAGATAAAGCCTTGATGCCGACCCACGCTATGGACTTGGATTTGTATCACCCATGGAAGATTGAGCCTGAAGAGGCCACCCAACTCGCCATCGAGTGCGAAGCAGCGGGTTTGCGAGTGGACGATAGGCTGGTTAACTCTGACGGGGCTGAGGTGAGCACACAACAAGGGCTAAGAGTTTATGGCAATAGCCATGGTTTTATCGGTAGCTACTCAGGTACTCGGCATAGCCTGAGCTGTGTGCTGATAGGTGAAGACAATAATGGTATGCAGCGCGACTATTGGTATTCCTTGGCGCGCCAGAGCAATGGTCTAGAAAGTGCTATAGCCGTAGGCGAAGAGGCAGGGCGTCGCACAGTTGCCCGGTTGTCTCCGCAAAAAGCGCCCACAGGAAATTATCCAATTTTGTTATCACCGCAATTAGCCAGCGGACTCTTAGGTCACCTTCTTGGCGCCATTGGCGGCGGCGCGCAATATCGCAAAGCTTCATTCTTGTTGGACAGCTTGGGTAGCCAGGTGCTGCCTAAGTGGATGAGTTTGAGAGAAGACCCGCATATTTTAGGCAGCTTAGGCAGCGCCTATTTCGACGGCGACGGCGTAGCGACGAGAATCAATGAGTTCGTATCTCAAGGCTCTGTGAGCAGTTACATATTGTCTAACTACTCTGCGCGCAAACTCGGCATGCAAACAACGGGTAATGCGGGTGGCGTACATAATTTGGATATTATTGCCCCCCAATCATCACATGCTGATTTGCTCAAGCAGATGAATACCGGCCTATTGGTCACCGAATTGATGGGTCAGGGTGTTAATGCGGTAACCGGTGATTACTCTAGGGGTGCTTCAGGGTTTTGGGTTGAGAACGGTGAAATTTTATATCCGGTAGATGAACTCACAATTGCCGGTAACCTTAAAGATATGCTGCTTAATATTGTCGCCATTGGCGACGATGTGGACATGCGTGGCAATATTCGAGCGCCCAGTATCTTGCTAGACGCAATGACCATAGCTGGCCAGTAAGCTTTGCGGTTAGCTGTACACCAGCGTCGCTAAGCCGAGAAAAACGAAAAACCCAGTGATGTCAGTAATGGTGGTCAGTACTACACCGCCGGCAATAGCTGGATCGATGTTCATTCTGCGCAGCAGACTTGGTAGTAAGCTGCCGGCGACCGCTGCAACCAAAATGGTCACCATCATGGCTGCTGCGATAACGTAACCCAATAACATATCTGCGAAAACGATTGCGGCTGCAACCGCTACCAAAGTTGCCCACAACAATCCGTTTAATGCGGCGACAATAAACTCCCTATTGAGCATCCAAAGAAGATTGTTTTTACCGATCTGGCCGGTGGCCTGCCCTCTTATTACCAGAGTGAGGGTCTGGGTGCCCGCAATTCCGCCCATGCTCGCCACCACGGGCATAAGTACAGCAAGTGCTACAACTTTAACAATAGCGTCTTCGAATAAGTGAATTACGCCGGCGGCCATGAGCGCCGTGAGTAAGTTGATGCCCAACCATACGGCTCTTCGGCGTACGGCTTTATGCACCGGGGCGAAGGTGTCCTCGTCAACGTCTAAACCCGCCTGAGCCAAAACGGCCTCTTCTGCGTCCTCTATAATAACGTCAACCACATCATCAATTGTAATACGCCCGACAAGGCGTCCTTCGTCATCTATGACCGGAGCGGAAATTAAATCTCGTTCTGAGAATATTCTTGCCACGGCAGCATCCGTTTCCGATACGTGAATGGCGGGTATATCGCTGTCCATGATTTCTCTAACAATCACAGAGGGGTCTGAGGTGAGTAGTTTGGCTAGCGGCAGCATACCTACGTATTCGTCCGCGCTGTTCACGACGATAAGGGAGTCAGTGGATTTTGGGAGATCTTTGCGTAGTCGTAAATATCGCAGCACTAATTCGATTACATGACGTGGGCGCACGGTGATGGTATCAGTGTTCATCAGCCCGCCGGCACTGTCCTCTGGGTAAGACAATACTGACTCTACCCGAGCGCGATCGCGGGCATCTAAATTTTCTAGAACTTGGGTAGTTATTGTCGCTGGCAGTTGTTGCAGAATGTCAGCAAAATCATCGGTGTCGAGATTTTCTGCGGCCGCGACCAGTTGCGCGGTGTCCATGGCTTCCAAAAATTCTGCGCGCACGTCCTCACGCAAATACTGCAGGCTTTGGTTGCGAGCGTCGTCGTCCAGTAATTGCCAGATTACTCTTCTGGTATCTGGTTGATTAGCCTCCATGGCCATGGCTACTTCGTTGGGGCGTAGGGAGGCGAGAAGTATTTTAGTTTCGTCTACGCTACTGCGGCCAAGGCCCCTTAGAATATCTTCTAGCTTTTGCTGGTCGCCGCTTATCATTAATCTTCGAGTTCACCAAAACCTGCGTTGATTAGTTCGCACACCTTGAGAAAGGCGTCCTCTTCATCTGCGCCGTCCACGCGCAGAGTAACTTCAGTGCCCATGGGCGCACCCAAAAGCAAGAGTTTCATTATGCTTTTGCCATCCACCTCACTACCGTCTGTCGCCAAAGTGATCGTCGCTTCAAAATGTTTGGCGCAATCAACAAGTTTGGACGCAGCTCGGGCGTGTAAGCCTAGAGGGTTAATAATGGTGAGAGTGGTTTGCTGCATAGTTTCTCGATTGTTTCTCGATGGTTTCTTGTGTCTCGAGCATTAGATTGTCCGCTGAGCATAGTAGCTGGAACAATGAAAAAGAACAGAAGCATTTTCTTGCCGTGTTCGCTGTAGGACAAAAGGCTGTTCAACAACCTCAATGCGGTAAGCCGGTTCACCAACACGCTAATGGTCAAGCGAGGTCTAAATCAGGATTCGCAAACAGACCCCAGCTCAGGCGTTATTTGATTTTAAGGCGTTCAAGCTCTCTATGTCTGACAAGTACATTCTCGAACTGTTCTTTAAAGTGACGGGCGAGTTTTTCTGCCATATAAACGCTGCGGTGTTGTCCACCGGTGCAGCCAATGCCAATTGTCATATAAATTCGCTCGTTGGCTTCAAAGCGAGGAATCCAGCGTTTGAGTAGCCCGGATAGTTCGTCGAACATCTCAATCACCATGGGCTGATCGCCGAGATATTTTTCCACTTCTTGATTCAGGCCGGTAAGTGGTCTGAGCTTAGGTTCCCAATGAGGATTAGGCAAACAGCGCAAATCGAAGACAAAGTCGGTATCTACAGGAACGCCGTGCTTAAAGCCAAATGATCGAAACACCAAACTTATAGATGAATCTTCGCGTTGAATTATTCTTTCTTTGATTTGATCGCTAAGCTGTTTTGCGCCTAGGTGAGTTGTATCTATGATTAGGTTAGCAAGATCGGCGACGCTGCCCAGCATGCGCGCTTCCATATCAATGGCTTGGCGAAGATCAATGTCTTTGGTTGTTAGCGGGTGTTTGCGCCGTGTTTCACTGAACCTTTTTACCAGCGATGGACCTAGTGCATCTAGGTAAATGATTTGTCTTTCTATGGCAGCGTTTTCCAGCTTCTTTAGAATGTCCGGGAATTTTTCCAGCGATCTACTTCTGGCGTCAATGCAAACAGCAAGCTTGGTGTTTGCGGCGTCCTCTTCAAGGTACTCCATGATCAGTTCTTCGAGCAAACTGATGGGCAAATTATCAATACAGTTGTAACCCGAATCCTCTAAGGCTCTAACGGCGGTGGACTTGCCGGAGCCAGAACGGCCGCTGATGATGATTAATTTCATTAGCTGCTATTCGCCACTGCTGCGTTGGACTGCTGTGCCACCTCTTTTTCAATAGCGAGCATGGTTGTGCGTAATTCCTCGTTAGTGTTAGCTGCCCTAAGTCGTTGGCGAAAATCACTCTCGCCAAAAATATGTGCAAGAACAGAGAGCATTTCTAGGTGTGCTTTGTTTTCCAAAGTGGGGACTATGAGCACAAAAATCAGATCTACTGGTTCTCCATCTATGGATTCGTAGTCGATGGCTTCACTAAGTGAAACAAACGCGCAGCGCATTTTCTCACAGTTCATACGGCAGTGAGGAATGGCCACACCGTCTCCTAAGCCAGTGCTGCCGAGCCGCTCTCGTTCGGTCAGTCCATCATAAATCTCATTTAAAGAACTTTCCTCATCGTTTGCTTCCTCGGCTAGGGATTCCGCCACCAATTGCAGAATTTTTTTGCGGCTGTGTCCAGCAAAGTTACAGTGTACTTGCGCTGGTTCTAGAAGTTCTGCTATTGATGGCATATGTGCAACGGCTCGTTTTGTTCTACGTAATTGTATGGTTAGGTGATCTGTCATTGCGGCCATTGTGACGCGCTACAGTTTTCTCTTTGTGCTTTATTAATTGTCTATCGAGTTTGTCTAATAGTTGATCTATTGCCGCATACATATCTGATGCTTCGGCATTTGCAAATAACTCAGCGCCTGGTACATGGGCAGTTGCTTCTGCCTGATGAGACAATTTTTCGATGTTTAGGACAACATGGGTTTGTGTGATTTGATCGGAGTGTCTTTCCAGTTTTTGAAACTTTTCCCGAATGTAGCTTTGTAGCGAGTCAGTGAGGTCAATTTGGTGGCCGGTGATATTTAGCTGCATGGCTAATCTCCTTATTTTCCAATGAATCCTTTAGTTCAGTTGCCAGTTGCCTTTGCCAGAATGCTGTCATTGTCTGCCGGATTGCAGGCCAATGCTAGACAAGTTGTTTCCGCTCGTTAGACGGAGGTATCGACAAAGACTCTCGATATTTTGCAACTGTACGTCTTGCAACAGTAATGTTCTGCTCCTTTAATATTACGGCGATTTTGCTATCACTCAATGGTTTTCTTGGATTTTCTTCTGCAGTGAGTTTTTTGATAATAGCGCGTATCGCGGTACTTGAAACTTCTCCACCACTGGCTGTGCCGACATGGGATGAGAAAAAATATTTTAATTCAAAAAGCCCTCGAGGCGTCGCCAAGTACTTGCGGTTGGTTACGCGAGAAATAGTCGATTCGTGTAATTCCACTTGCTCAGCAATATCGGCAAGGATCAGTGGCTTCATGGCCTCTGGGCCGTGTTCCAAGAAGCCTTGTTGAACTTCAACAATTTTTGTCGCCACTTTGAGTAAAGTGTCATGTCTGGTTTGCAGGCTCTTCAAAAACCAGCGGGCCTCCTGCAAATTGTCTTTAATGAAATCTTTATCTGCACCTGAACTTAAGTTTTTAACATAGCCTGCGTAAGTGTCGTTGATGCGCACCTTGGGCAGTGTTTCGGGATTTAGCTCAACCAGCCATCGATTGTTTTGTTTTCGCACCACTACATCGGGTAGTACAAAATCTGAATCCGCTGAGTCAAATGCGGCACCCGGTCTGGGCTGCAGTGTTCTTATTAGCGCCACAATTTCGCTGAGTTGAGATTCTTGTAGGCGAGTCCGCTTTATCAGGTTGACGAAGTCTTTTGCGCCCAGCAAGTCTAGGTGCTGATCAACAACACTGATGGCTTCTTTTAGCCACTGGGTTGCTGGATCTAATTGCATGAGCTGTAGGAGTAAGCACTCGCGCAGGTCCCGAGCGCCTACCCCAATGGGGTCAAACTGCTGTACGCGGCCAAGTATTTGAATAATGTCTTCGTCGTTGACTTGGTCATCTGCGGTCAGGTTTGGATCAAATAGCGTGGTCCGAATTTCCTCAATGCTGGCACTGAGCATTCCGTCTGTATCAATGGCATCAATTATGGCCATTGCAACCACGCGATCCGAGGGTGCCATGGGTGTGAGGTTTAACTGCCATTCAAGATGATCAATGAGGCTTGGCGCGGTGACATTATTGGCGCCTGGATCTAGGTCGAATTCGCCGCTGGCCGGTGCCGCTGCGGGGGCTTGGGGGTAAACGTCATCCCAAGAGGAGTCTACTTCTAATGTTTCGCTCAGTGGTTCAGAGAGTTGTGCACCGACATCCTGTTCTAGATCTTGGGCATCTGGGAAGTCGTCAATTGGCGCTGGTTCAGCGTCAAAGTTGTCGTAATTATCTTTACTGTCGTCTACTTCTGGTAAGTTGTCACTCCAATCATCCTCAACTTCTAGCAGCGGATTGCTGTCCAGTGTCGTCTGAATTTCTTGGCTGAGCTCCATGGCCGATAGCTGTAAAAGTTTTATCGCCTGTTGCAATTGAGGCGTCATCTTCAATTGCTGGCCAAGCTTCATGGAGAGAGACTGCTTCATAAATTAATGCAGGCCCCGAGTATGGCTAGCTGTGTTTGGCTGCTGCCCAGCAGTTCAGTGTTTTCTGTGACCTTTTCCGTGACCTTTTCGGTGTGCTCACCTTTCATCAGAGGCGTGTGTAGGCCGTCGACATTTGCGAATGTTTGTTCTTTTAGCTGCATGCTCGCGTACGATCCATGATACTTTTTTAGATCCCTTATGCTATTCCCCAAAGCCCTCACCAAGATAGACCTTTTGTACAACTTTGTTTGACAAAATTTCTGCGGGTTGGCCTTCTGCAATTATGCGTCCTTGGTGCACAATATAGGCACGGTCACAAATATCCAGCGTGTCTTTGACATTATGATCAGTGATCAAAACGCCGATACCCCGTTTAGCTAGGTCGATGATTTCCTCTTTAATGTCGTTGACGGAGATTGGGTCAACACCGGCAAAAGGCTCGTCTAGTAGAATAAACTGCGGGTTACTGGCCAGTGCTCTCGCTATTTCCAAGCGCCTTCGCTCACCTCCACTGAGACTTTGCCCAAGGCTGTCGCGTACCGCGCCTAGGTTGAATTCGGCGATCAACTCTTCAAGGCGGGCGTTGCGCTGCTGTTTATCCATTTCATCATTTAACTCCAGAATGGCCAAAATATTGTCCTGGGTAGAAAGCGTTTTGAAAACGCTGGCTTCTTGCGGAAGGTAGCCTATCCCTGCTCTTGCTCTTTCGTGCACCGGGGCTGCGGTGAGGTCTAATGAGGCTAAGTTGATGTTTCCGGAATCTGGTTTGATCAGGCCCACCAACATATAAAAGCAGGTTGTCTTTCCCGCGCCATTCGGCCCGAGCAAGCCGACAATCTCGCCTCTGTTTACGGCCAAGGAAACATCCTCCAACACCAAAGTGCTGCCATAGGATTTACGCAAATGTTGGGCTGATAAGCTCTCCATTATTTTTCGATGGCGTCAGCTGGCGGTTTTGCGTTGGTATCAACCTGGGGTAACAGCAACTGCATCTGTACTCTTTCTGTACCTGAGTTATCCCCAGCTTCCACTTCTCCGCCCAGAATGTCGTAGCGAATTGATGGACTGCTGACTACGTTGCTGCCCTGAATTAGTCGGGCCTCGCCGGTCAGTTCCAATTTATTTTCTTCCGGGTAATAAACAATTTTTTCGGCTGAGGCGGACGTTTCATCAGGGCGTCCATTACTGGGGCTGGCCGCTTGACTGAATCTTGCTGGCGTACCTGACGTGGTAATGAGTTGTACACGGTCCTGGGCAAGATTGACTAAAAGTATCTCGCCATTAATAGCAACGCTGTCCATTTTCGCCTCTACATTGCCCGTGTAGGTAATGGTGTTGTTGGTCTTATCGAATTCTGCGCTGGCGCCTTCAATAACAATTTCACCTGCTGCACTGGCAGATGCGGCGAAGCCGATACTCGGCAAAACTGCCATCGCCAAAATCGATGCTGTGGTCAACTGCGCCCACCTGATCATGTTGTTAAGCATCGGCGCTCCCATGAAGTTGCTTTAGGCCACTATATTCTGATTTTTGTGCGAGGGGGGCAGAAAGTACCGATAGTGTAGATAGATCTGGCGTTGGCATAATTGTGCTTCTCACCCTTTGGTGAGGGTTCTTTGGAAATTCAATACGGCCACTGGAGAGATCAATGAGCACCCCTAAAGCCTGTGTTCTAAAGACCGAAGTCTCAACAATAACAGCGTGTTCTGTGCGCGCAGTTTGCGAGTCTGGGTAAACTGTTAGTGCTTCGCTGCGTAAACGTACAAAGTCGTTGCCGCTTAGATTCTGGGTGACTGAGACCGCACCGTTAAGAATCAGTACTTTTTCGCTCGCAGCCAAACCGTCGCTACTCGGCTTAATGAGTCCATCATTAGCTTTGATGATCCAAGGCGAATTGCCTTCATTGTTTAAGGTGATGAGTGGCGTTTGTAGATTGGTGGATTTGTCACCTAGGTATTGCTGCATGGATGCAGCTTGCACTTGATACTGAACGTTGCCAGTTGCAGAAAAGGTCTGCAGCAACATATTTTTGCCGTAGCTATCTGGCGTGCGCTGGGCCTCTATGGAAGCTTGGTCTTGATCGACAAAGGGCGCAGTGGCTTGTTGCAGGTTTTGAAAATAATTAGGCATGAAAATGGCCAACAAAATCAGTGCGCACAAAGTTATGGCAGCAAGGCTAAGTTGTTTGCCTCGAAAACTGGTTCGCGGGGAGGCGGCGGCCATCAGTCAAAATCCCACTTGCCTTGGGCTTTAAGAATGAGTTCAGCCAGTTCTAACGCAACACCCTCACCACCTCCCCGCAGTGTTGTAAAGTCGGCTTTAGCTAACACTACTGGGTGGGCGTCCGCGACAGTTGCGCGCAGTGTGATGCTCGGATGATTAAACAGCTGTAAATCTTGGATGTCGTCGCCGATAGCGCAAAGGTTCTGGCTAGGAAAGCCGCTGTCCATTAGCGTTTGGAGGGCGTCAGTTTTTGAATCTGCACCTTGCACTACGTGGACAATGCCCAGCTCTTCCGCGCGGCGACTGACCATTGT
>Ga0075469_10000977_pt1 | contig 12932 bp, 10 predicted proteins | sample DEB08_DNA_13_FD_77577 | JGI IMG/M metagenome (GOLD analysis project Ga0075469, IMG submission 77577) | Aqueous microbial communities from the Delaware River and Bay under freshwater to marine salinity gradient to study organic matter... | ecosystem: Environmental > Aquatic > Marine > Coastal ...
GTTAATCTAGTTTATTTTTTAAAAAAATATTCTTTTTAATATTTGTCGTCTATAAAATTTAAAACAAATTTAAAATGAAAAACAAATTTAAAAAATTATTAGCATTACTATTGATTGTTTTCGGTAGTTATTCTTTTACAACAGTATTGAATGAAAAAATAGGAATCAATGTTGATAAAAGCAAATTGAGTTGGAAAGGTTTCAAAGTAACTGGTTCTCACGAAGGAAATTTAAGATTTGAATCTGGAACATTGACTTTTACAGAAGATGGAAAGTTAGTTGATGGAACATTTCTGATTGATATGAAATCTATGGAGTGTACAGATCTAGAAGGTGAATATAAAGAGAAGCTTGATGGACATCTAAAATCAAAAGATTTTTTTGGAACCAATGAACATCCAAGTGCTACCTTACAATTCAAAGAAATAACAGTAAGTGGTAAAAACTCTTACAGAATTAAAGGTGATTTGACCATCAAAGGAATTACCAATAGTATTGAATTTGATTTTTCAATTTATGGCAAAAAGGCAACTGCAGCTTTAAAAATTGATCGAACTAAATACGATATAAAATACGGTTCAAGCTCATTTTTTGATGGCTTAAAAGACAAAGCTATTTATGATGATTTTGACATAAAAGTAGATTTAGAATTTTAATACAACACTATAACATGAAAAATACAGATAGACCAAAATGCGGTTGTGGTAATACCCAGGATAGTAACGGATATTGTGATGGTTCTCACCAAAACAAAAAAAAATAAGACTTGTATAAAAACGCAACGTAAATTTAAAAAAAGCCCTTAATAGTATAAGGGCTTTTTTATAATTTTAATCCTTCTAAACTTCTTTTTATAGTTTCAATTTTTGCTACAGCATCTGCTTCTTTTTGACGTTCAATTGCTACTACATTATCTGGAGCATTATTAACAAAACGTTCATTGCTTAATTTACCTTGAATACTTTTTAAAAATCCTTGAGTGTATTTTAATTCTTCTGAAAGTTTTACTATTTCATCTTCAATATTTATGGAACCCCTCATAGGGATAAAATATTCATTAGATTTAACCCGATAAGTTAAAGCACCGTCTATTTTTTCAGAAATGTAATTTAATTTTTCAATATTACCCATTTTCTTGATTACAGAATCAAAAGATTTAGCAGCATTAATATTATTTATAACTGATAAACTTATCGTTTCTTTAAATGATATATTTTTCTCTTTTCTAATCGTTCTAATTCCTGAAATAACTTCGGAAGCAATTTCAAAATCTTTTAAAACAGCATCATCAACTGCTTCTATAGATGGATATCTTGAAACAATTAAAGCTTCATCTATCGATCTATCTGATATTTGATGCCAAATTTCTTCGGTAATAAAAGGCATAAAAGGATGTAATAATTTTAAATTATTTTCAAAAGCATTGATAATGGCATCAAATGTTTTTCTATCCATTGGTTGTTGGTAACCTGGTTTTACCATTTCTAATAACCAAGAACAGAAATCATCCCAGACTAACTTATAAATAGTCATCAATGAATCTGAAAGGCGGTATTTTGAAAAATGATCTTCCATTTCAGTAAAAGCACTTTGAAATTTAGAGTGATACCATTCTAATGCAATTTTACTAGACTCTGGCTGCTCAATACTATCACTTAGCTCCCATCCACTAACTAATCGATACGCATTGATTATTTTATTACTAAATGCTTTCCCTTGTGCCAACTTAGTTTCATCAAACAATAAATCGTTTCCAGCACCAGAACTTAATAGCATCATTCCAGCTCTTACTGCGTCTGCGCTATAATCCTCAATCAATTTTAAAGCATCAGGAGAGTTTCCTAATTGTTTAGACATTTTTCGCCCTTGATCATCTCTTACTATCCCTGTAAAATATACATTATTAAAAGGCTTTTTATTTCTAAATTCATAACCTGCAAATATCATACGTGCTACCCAAAAGAAAATAATATCTGGACCTGTAACTAAATCATTGGTTGGATAATAATAATTAATTTCTTTATTATCTGGGTTTCTAATTCCATCAAAAACAGATATTGGCCATAACCACGAAGAAAACCAAGTATCAAGAGCATCTTGATCTTGTTTTAAATCTTCACTTTTCAATGTTGAATTTCCAGTTTTATCTTTAGCAATTAACAATGCTTCTTCCATATTCTCTGCAACTACAAAATCTTCTTTAGCATCGCCATAATAATAGGCTGGAATTTGTTGTCCCCACCATAATTGACGTGAAACATTCCAATCTCTAATATTCTCCAACCAATGTCGGTAGGTATTTTCTATTTTTTTTGGAAATAATTTAATTTCTTCTGTTTCCAATACTGCTTTTAATGCAGGTTTCACCATCTCATCCATCTTCAAAAACCATTGATCTGAAAGTCTTGGTTCAATTACTGCTTTTGTTCTTTCTGAAGTACCTACTTTATTTAAGTGGGTTTCAACTTTTAAAACACAACCTAAAGATTTTAATTCTTCATATATTTCATCTCTTACAACAAAACGATCTTTCCCTTGATAATGTAATCCGAAACTATTTAAGCTAGCATCTTCATTAAAAATATCAATTACTTCAAGTTTATGTTTATCACCTAAAGCTTTGTCATTTATATCATGAGCTGGAGTTACTTTTAAGCAACCTGTACCAAACTCTACATCTACATAATCGTCTTCGATGATTGGAATAACACGATTACATATAGGAACAATCGCTTTTTTTCCTTTTAAATGCGTAAATCTTTCATCCTTAGGATTGATACAAATAGCGGTATCTCCTAATATGGTTTCAGGACGTGTAGTAGCAATTGTGAGTGTATCGTTAGTATCTTCAATTTTATAATTTATATAGTATAATTTTCCTTTTTGTTCTACATATTCAACTTCTTCATCTGACAAGGTTGTTTTTGCTTCTGGATCCCAATTAACCATCCTAAATCCTCTATAAACTAAGCCCTTGTTATAAAGATTCACGAAAGTTTTTATAACAGATTCACTCATGTCATCATCCAAAGTGAATTTTGTACGATCCCAATCACAAGAACAGCCTAATTTTTTTAATTGTTCTAAAATTACTCCACCATATTCATCAGTCCAATCCCAAGCATGCTTTAAAAATTCATCTCTAGATAAATCGTTTTTATCAATTCCCTGTTCTTTTAATTTCGCAACCACTTTTGCCTCTGTTGCAATAGATGCATGATCCGTACCAGGTACCCAACAAGCATTTTTACCTTGTAAACGAGCACGACGAATTAATACATCTTGAATGGTATTGTTAAGCATATGTCCCATATGTAAAATACCTGTCACATTTGGGGGTGGAATTACAATACTATAAGGCTCTCTTTCATCAACTTCTGAATGAAAATAATTATTTTCAATCCAATAATTATACCATTTATTTTCAATATTTTGAGCATTATATTTCACTTCTAAAGCCATTTTGGTCTGATATTTGAATAGTAAATAGCAAAAGTAAGTATATCCTTATGATTATAAAAGTGAATGATATACTTTGCGTGATGTTTTAAAGTTAACTACTTTAGCATTAAATAAAAATATTTAATATGAAAAAAATAGTAATTATTGCATTAATCGCTTTTGTAGGATTAGTACAGCAAGTAAACGCACAAGCAAAAATTGAATTTAAAACAGACATTATTGATTATGGCGAAATAGCAAAAGGAAGCGATGGATTAAGAGTTTTTGAGTTTACAAACACTGGTGACGCACCTTTAATTGTAAGTAATGTAAAATCATCTTGTGGATGCACTGTTCCTTCAAAACCAAAAGGACCAATAGCACCCGGAGAATCTAGTACTATCGAAGTAAAATATGACACTAAAAGAATTGGGCCTATTAGAAAAACGGTAACCGTTTATTCCAATGCAGATCAACCTATTTTTTCTTTAAAAATCAAAGGAAAGGTTCTAGCAACTGGTGGTGATAATGGTAAAAGTGTTTTAGAGAAAACAAAATAAATTTATTCTAATTAAAATTAAAAGGGATGTTATTTTATAATAACATCCCTTTTTTTAGTTTAAAACAGAGATGTTAAAATAAATGTTTTTCTAATAATTTTATTATTTCTTTTAATTTTTATAGTAATTCTCTTACCTGCTTTAGAAGAGAACAAGCCAATAATCTGATATAAATTATATTGATAAGCTTGAGTTCCATTTACGGATAGTATCTCATCACCTACTTTTATGCCCGCTAAATAAGAAGGTGATTCTTTTCTGATTTCTGAGACAACATATTTTGGTTCAAGAGAAAAATCATAAGTAGAGGAAACGGTAATCTGTGTTGCTCCATCAATTTCATTTGATCTGTTTTTAAAAGAATCTCGTTTATTCTTTATTAATACAAGACCATCATGCTTAATTGTTAATCCACTCATATTATAATGAAATGGATCCTTAAATTTATTATTCTTTTTTAAGCTTATTTTTTTTAATGGATAATTCATTATAATGGTAAATCTATTTAACAATTCTCCTCCAATACTGCCATCTCTTTCTTTAAATAGTTCAATATTTTCTATCGATTCTTTATTTGGAAACGCAACTTTTATATTGGTCATTTCAAAATTACCAATACTCATTTTAGGTATTTTGGATCGTTTACCAAAAATATCTCCACTCAAACCTTGACCAAGAAAATCATCAAACCATTTATTTTTAAGATTTATTTCAAGAATAGAGTTATCAAATAACCAAATGGCATCACTAGATCCAGAATCTATAAGTAAGGTAAAAACATCACTCTCATTTTCATAGATATTCGTAACATTTAAATATGGTTTTTTATTGTGAAAAGTTAAATCAAAAACTTCACATTCTTTACATTCTTTTTCGATGTAGTTTCCTGGTTCATACAAAAATATTTTCCTTGTATTATAGTTTGTTTTGACTACTAAATTTTTAAAAAAATCGTAACCTATGATTCCATGAATTGGTATTCCCATTCGTTTGGAAAGACTAAGTGATTTATCAAAGACAACAAATATTGTATGGTTAATATCTGTAACCTTACCAATCTTTATTTTATTAAAACTACTTTTCAAAGCTGGAATACTACCTCCTTCCCCTAATCCTCTTAAACGAATAAGTTTTGAGTCGTTAAGCGCTAAAGAATCAATCTCAGACAAACTAAACATTATGGTTGAGCTTACTCCGGTATCTAATAAAAAAGTAAGTTTTGTTCCGTTAACCTCAACAGGTATAACCACCAAATTATTGATTAATTTGAATGATATTTTATCTTTTTTTTTGTCTTCAGGAAAAACAAACCCGTTTTGAGCAATTCCCTTAGTGATAACACACAAAAGAATACTTAATAGAATGATTTGGCGATTTATTTTAAAAGATGTTTTAATATTGTTAATATAAGTAATTTTATCAAAAGACTCTTTAATAGAACTAAAATTTAAGAATTATTTTGCAACTTTGCTTTTAAATACAAAACGATGCCATCAATATCTTCTAAAGGATTAAAAATGCCAGAATCACCAATTAGAAAATTGGTCCCATATGCTGAAAAAGCAGCTAAATCTGGCAAAGAAATATATTATTTAAATATTGGTCAGCCCGATATTAAGTCGCCAAAAGTTGCATTGGATGCTGTAGCAAATCATCAACTTGAGACATTAGCTTATAGCCGTTCAGAGGGCTCAGAAGAATATCGTGAAAAAATTGCTGCATACTACAATCGAAATAATATACCAGTAGCTGGTAACGATATTATTGTAACCACTGGAGGAAGTGAAGCATTATTATTTGCAATGGGAACCATTTGTGATCAAGATGATGAAATCATAATCCCTGAGCCTTTTTATGCAAATTATAATGGATTTGCCACTGCATCTGGAGTAAATATTGTACCAGTAATTTCAAAAATTGAAAATAATTTTGCACTACCTCCTATTTCAGAATTCGAAAAATTAATTAGCCCAAAGACCAAAGCAATTATAATTTGTAACCCTGGTAACCCAACTGGTTATTTATATTCAAAAGAAGAAATAAAAAAACTTGCTTCTATCGTATTAAAACATAATTTATTTTTAGTCGCAGATGAAGTTTATCGTGAATTCACGTATGATGGAGAAGCTCATTATTCAATTTTACAAGAAGAAAGCCTTGCAGATAATGGAATTATTATAGACTCTGTGTCTAAACGATATAGTATGTGTGGTGCTCGCATAGGATGTTTAGTTTCCAAAAATAAAGAAGTTATTTCAACAGCTTTAAAATTTGCTCAGGCAAGATTGAGCCCACCCACTTTTGCACAAATTGCCAGTGAAGCAGCTTTAGAAACACCACAAAGTTATTTTGATGAGGTAATTTTAGAGTATAAAGATCGAAGAGATACATTAATTAATAAATTAAAAGAAATTCCTGGTGTAAAAGTTGGAGTTCCAAAGGGGGCATTTTATTGCATTGTAGAATTACCTGTTAAAAATAGTGACAATTTTTCACAATGGTTATTGGAAGAGTTTGATTATAATGGAAGAACAATAATGGTGGCACCTGCTGCAGGATTTTATTCTTCTAAAAATACTGGATTAAATCAAATTAGAATTGCTTATGTACTTAAAAAAGAAAGCTTAATAAATGCAGTGGAAATTTTAAAACAAGCCTTAAAAAAATACCAAGATTAATGCATATTGAAGAACATAAATCTTTAAAAAAATACAACACTTTTGCAATTGATTGTAGTGCTCGATATTTTGCTTCTATTCAATCAATTAGTGACTTAAAAAAAGCATTAAAATCTAAAATTCATTCCAAAATATTTATTTTAGGAGGAGGTAGTAACCTGCTTTTAACTCAAGATATTGATGCTTTAGTTATTCACATAAATATTAAAGGAATTGAAATTATATCTGAAAATAAAAACACCATATCTCTTAAAGTTATGGCTGGAGAAAACTGGCAAGAGTTTGTTGAATATTGTATCGACAACAATTATGGAGGTGTTGAGAATTTATCGTTAATTCCGGGAAATGTTGGTACAGCACCTATTCAAAATATTGGTGCCTATGGAGTTGAATTAGAAGATGTTTTTAATAGCTGTAATGCCATTTCTTTAAACAACCATTCAGAAAAAATATTCACTAAAGAAGCATGTAAATTTGGTTATCGAAGTTCTATATTTAAAAATGAACAAAAAGGTGAATTTATCATAACAAGTGTAATTTTTAATTTAACAAAGACCAAGCACAATAAAAATATTGGGTATGGAGCTATTAAAGAGGAATTAAATAATCTTCAAATAGAAAATCCAACCCTAAAAGAAATATCTGAAGCAGTTATAAAAATTAGAAAGTCCAAATTACCAGATCCAAAAAAATTAGGAAATAGTGGGAGTTTTTTTAAAAATCCAATTATCAATAATCTTGAATTTAAAAAATTTCACAGAAACTATCCAGATGCTCCTTATTACAAAATATCAAATTCAGAATATAAAATTCCAGCTGGCTGGCTAATCGAGCAATCCGGATTTAAAGGAAAGCGAATTGGTGATGCTGGTGTACATAAAAAACAAGCATTAGTATTAGTAAACTATGGAAATACAACGGGAAAAGAAATAGTATCCCTCTCTAAAACAATACAAACCAAAGTGAAAGAAGAGTTTGGAATCTTTATCAGTCCTGAAGTTAACATTATCTAGTAAATTGTTAATACCAGTATAAATAGCTAAACAAAAAAGATAATTTATCTTTTACAATTCTATAAAAACATCATTAAAGAAATCAAAAACTACTCAAATCAATATTAAAGAAGTAATAAAGATTGTATTTTTGTTTTTTAATTATTTGCTATGGGAATTTATATACTAACTATTGCATTATTACTTCTTGCTTTTGCAGGAATAGCTATAAAAATATGGGCTCAAAAAGATGGTGAATTTGGTGGTACTTGCGCTAGTCAAAATCCTTTTTTAAATAAAGAAGGTAAATCCTGTAGTTTTTGTGGAAAAACACCTGAACAATTTGAAAATTGTTCTGAAGAGCCCAATAAATAGGTTTTTGGAACTAAAGTATTAATTTACTTCTTTATTTTGTAGTATTTTAATTGTAGTGATTTTTTCTATTAATAAAAATATTATTTTGAGTTTTATCAGTATTAGTTTTCATTATTTTAGATTAAAAAAAAACATTAAATCCAATAAAATTAAAATTATTCATCCAATTTATCGCAGTCTATAAACTATTAAAAAGATAGGTAAAAAGTTTTGATTTACTGGTTTCCATTTTTAAAGATAATTTTTTTATTTTTTTTAATTAAATATATTTATTTCAACTAGCTCGTCAAAAACAGCTTTATGGAAATAACAAAAAAAAATATTATAATTCAAATTCGAAAAGCAAAAGAAGGCTCACAAATAGCTTTTAATTTTTTGCTAGATTATTATTGGAATGATGTTTATCGCTTTCAATTAAAAAGAGTTCAAAACGAATATGAAGCAGAAGATATAACAATTGAAAGTTTTTCCAAAGCGTTTGATAAAATCCATACTTTTAAGGATGAGTTTGAGTTTGGCACCTGGTTAATTACTATTTCTAAACATATTCAGATCGATAAAACAAGAAAAAAAAATGCTTCCATACATTCTCAATCTTCAACTACTTCAGATGAACAAGTAAAAAGAATCCCAGATGACTCTCCAACACCTGAAGATAAGCTAATTACTAAACAAAATTTAGCAGAATTATTAAATTTTATAAAATTATTAAAACCACATTATCAGGATGTTATCAATCTACGTTATTTTCAAGAAATGAGTTATTTAGAAATTTCTAAAAAACTTAATGAACCTCTTAATAATGTAAAGGTAAGATTACTAAGAGCGAGGAAATTATTAGCAGAAATCATTAAAGAAAATAACTCCAATTGAAATTTTACTGCAAAAAAATTAGCGTTATTTTCTATTTATTAGATTAAATATAGGCCTCTCTAATCTATTAAAATCTATCAGAGCTGAAGTAGATTTTGGGTTTGGACTTCTTTGAGTTTTATAAGAATAATATCATGAAACTTCTTATCTTTGTTATTAATTATGAGAATAGAAACTGCAGAAAAAAAACAATTTACTCCGAAGCCAAAGTGGCTTAGAGTAAAGCTTCCAACCGGTAAAAAATACACCGATTTAAGAGGACTGGTTGACAAATACAATCTAAATACCATTTGTACATCTGGCAGTTGTCCAAATATGGGCGAATGTTGGACTGAAGGTACTGCTACTTTTATGATTTTGGGTAATATTTGTACCCGTTCTTGTGGCTTTTGTGGTGTTAAAACTGGCAGACCAGAAACAATAGACTGGGATGAACCAGAAAAAGTAGCAAGATCTATAAAGCTCATGAACATTAAACATGCGGTAATTACTTCAGTAGATCGAGATGACTTAAAGGATATGGGATCTATACTCTGGGCGGAGACTGTAAAATCTATTAGACGCATGAACCCAAACATAACCTTGGAAACATTAATTCCCGATTTTCAAGGCAATACCACTAATATTGATCGCATATTAGCAGTACATCCAGAAGTTATTTCTCATAACATGGAAACTGTTAAGCGTCTTTCTAGAGAAGTAAGAATTCAAGCAAAATACGAAAGAAGCCTAGAAGTGCTAAATTACCTAAAAAAACAAGGAGCAAAAAGAACTAAAAGTGGAATTATGCTTGGTCTTGGTGAAACTGAAGAAGAAGTTATTCAAACAATAAGAGACTTAAGCAAGGTAAATCTAGATATTATTACAATTGGACAATATTTACAACCGTCAAAAAAACATTTGTCTGTTAAAGAATTTATTACTCCTGAACAATTTAAAAAATACGAAACTATTGGATTAGAGTTAGGATTCCGTCATGTAGAGAGTGGAGCTTTGGTACGTTCATCGTACAAAGCTCAAAAACACCTTACTTAATTTTAAATTAATGGCGAAAACTATTCAAATTGGAATCAATGGTTTTGGAAGAATAGGAAGAACTCTTTTCAGATTATTAATAAACCATCCAACAATAAACGTTAACATGGTTAATGATATTTCAGATGCACATACATTGTGTCATTTATTGAAATATGATAGTATTCATGGTGTTTTAAAAGAAGAAATCAAAGCTACAAATAACGATATTTCAATTGCGAATCAAACCATTCGTTTTTCTTCAGAAAAAAACATAAAAAAAATAGATTGGGGCAACTTAGATTTTGTTGTTGAATGTTCTGGAAAATATAAAACTAGAACGCTATTACAAAATCATATTACTAATGGCGCAAAGAAAGTTATACTTTCAGTTCCACCAGAGGATGAATCTATAAAAACGATTGTCGTTGGCGTAAATAATTCCATCATCAATTCTGAAGACTTTATTATATCAAATGCTTCTTGCACAACCAATAATGCAGCTCCAATGCTTCAGGTCATCAATGATTTATGTGGCATAGAGCAAGCATATATAACTACTGTACATTCTTATACAACAGATCAAAGTTTACACGATCAACCGCATCGAGATTTAAGAAGAGCACGAGCAGCAAACCAATCTATCGTGCCAACTACTACAGGCGCTGCAAAAGCTTTGACAAAAATCTTTCCTGAACTTGAAAATGCAATTGGAGGATGCGGAATTAGAGTACCAGTTCCAAATGGTTCCTTAACCGATATTACCATAAATGCTAAAAGAGAAGTTAGTATTACTGAAATAAATAATGCTTTTAAAAATGCCTCAGAAACACACTTTAAAAATATAATTCAATATACCGAGGACCCCATAGTATCCATAGATATAAAAGGAAACAATCATTCTTGTATTTTCGATTCTGGTATGACTTCAGCTATTGGTAAAATGATTAAGATTATTGGTTGGTATGATAATGAGGTAGGATATTCATCGAGAATAATAGATTTAATGCTCTTAGTGCCTAATAAATGAGTATATTTATACCTTAAACAGGAACATTATTTTTAAAACAGGGACAGGGATATCTTTTTTTTTAAAATTCAAATAAAGTTAATTTTTACAATTATTTGCTTCTTTATACTGCATAATTTTAATGCACAAGAAGCGAAGCAGGATACCCTATCTCAATTTTATAATTATCAAAAAATAGCTAATAATGCTATTTTAGATCAAGACTTTGAATCAGCAATCATTAATTTAAATGAAGCACTTCAATTAGTAATCAATTCTGATGACAATATTCTTAAATCAGATGTTTATTTAAATTTCGCCAAACTACAATACCAAATTAATAATTATAAAAAAGCGGAAGCTGAAGTTTTAAATGCAATCATATTTTTAAAAAAAGAAAACAATCAATTAAAACTTGGTCAGGCTTATAATCTCTATGGATTGGTACTAACTAAATTAAAAGATTACAAAAAAGCAGAAACATACTTAAAAGATGCAGATATAATTTTCACATCGCTAAATAATGAAAAAAATCAAGCAATAACCATCTATTACTTTGGTCTTCTTGAATTAGAAAAAAACAATCCAAGCGTAGCTATCAATTATCTTAAAGCAGCTTTGCCACTATTAATATCTAATAATTTAAAATACAAACAAGCTGAATTATATTTATTCGAAGCTGTTGCATTCCTTAAATTAAACAACTTAAACAATACCAATAATCTTTTATCAGCAAAAGCAGCTTTTAATAATTATAATTTATTGGTGACTAAGAATTCATTTTCAAATTTAAAAATAGAAGGCTTGCGAGTTGAATCTCAAATAGCTTTTAGAGAAAATAAGCCTCAAGAAGCCTCCATTTTATTGGATACATATTTACAAGAGAAAGAATTACTTTACGCCCTTTATATTCAAGCCATTTCTAAAAGTTCTGGCTATGATTCAAACATTGGTGATAAAGATGAAATTATAGCATCTCAGCAAAAAGAAATTAACAAAAACCAGAAGTCAATATATTTTAGCAAAATGACTACTGGATTAAGTATTGCCCTTATTATTATACTTTCTTTATTGGCATTATCATTATTTAAAAACAATAATTTAAGAGCCAAAGCTAATGATTTATTAAAAGATAAAAACGTTGAACTTACAATAGCGAAAGAGAAAGCAGAAAGAGCTTCTTTGGCCAAAGCTGAATTTTTATCGACCATCACACATGAACTAAGAACTCCACTTTATGCAGTTACAGGTCTAACACATTTATTATTAGAAGAAGATCCAAAACCCAACCAAAAGGAACATTTAAATTCTCTTGAATTCTCTGGTGAATACCTATTATCCCTTATCAATAACATATTAGATTTAAACAAATTAGAAGCCAATAAAGTAGAAATTGAAAAAACAACTTTTAGCCTTAAAAAACGAATCAATGATGTGTTAATTACACTTAAAAAAACTGCAGAGGACAGAAAAAATAGTTTGACTCTTGAATACGATGAAAGCATTCCTGAAAAATTGATTGGTGATCCACTTAAACTTTCTCAAGTACTTATTAACTTAATCGGTAACTCTGTAAAATTCACACAAAATGGAGAGGTAACTATTCGTATTAATAAATTGAGTAGTGTCAAAGATAAAGTAAATCTTCATGTTGAAATTGAAGATACTGGAGTAGGAATATCCATGCAGAAACAGAAAAGTATTTTTGAGACCTTTAATCAAGGATCACTTCAGATTAACAGGAAATTTGGAGGTTCTGGTTTGGGACTTTCCATAGTAAAAAACCTTCTAGAACTAATGAATAGTAAGGTTTATTTAGAAAGTGTTCTTGGACAAGGTTCTAAATTTTGGTTTGATATTTCGTTTAATATCTCAGAAGATAATTTTGGAGATGCTGAGTTAAGTAATAAAGCCTATAATATTGATTATAAATCGTTAGAAAAAATCTCTATTTTGGTGGTTGAAGACAATAAAATCAATCAAATGATTA
>Ga0075469_10000986_pt1 | contig 12879 bp, 13 predicted proteins | sample DEB08_DNA_13_FD_77577 | JGI IMG/M metagenome (GOLD analysis project Ga0075469, IMG submission 77577) | Aqueous microbial communities from the Delaware River and Bay under freshwater to marine salinity gradient to study organic matter... | ecosystem: Environmental > Aquatic > Marine > Coastal ...
AGATCATCAATAGCCTTCCTTGCCTGATCGACATGCGGCATATTAATGATAGCAATTCTTCTAGCCTTATCTTTCTCCACCTTTCTAACAGAGCCATACTGTCTAAAAAGCTTTTTAATCTCATAAGAGCTGGCGACATATGGAAATCCCTCAATCAAAATATCCATCGAACTTCTCCTTGTCTACGTTTGTACCATCTTCAATGCCGAATCTACCAAAGCCTTAAATAATTTTCTAGGCGGGCAACACTCCGTCAGATCTGTCGGAAGGTTCTACCAAAAGACTTTGTTCTAAATCACCACTTCGCCATTTACGAACACCAACACATATCGCACTATACTTTTGCAACACTATTTAGATATCTTTGGGATACTTTCTGCTAGCTGTAGTTATCCGTTCTAAAGTTCTTCCTTACGAACATACCATATCTTGTGGTTGCCTCCAAACTCCCCAAGAAGTACACTGAAGTCATGGACTTAGAAGCTGTCAAAGTATTCACTTCTATCGTGGTGGTGATATTGGTTTGGTCAGCTATGTATTACATGCTTAAACGAAAAGGATAAATCATGGACATGGATTGGACTCAGGCCCTTACTATTATATTTTCAACTGTTGGTGTTGTCTTCATCTTCTTCATCTATCTAATGAGCCGAATGGATAACAAATTCTCAAATGTGGAAAATAAATTTGAACAGCTTCTCAATCGAATAAACCAGAAAATGGATCATATTGAAGAAAAGATGGATTCGAAATTCGATGGTATAAATACCAGGTTTAACTCCCTTGAAAATCGTCTTACTGCTTTAGAATCTGAGACAAAGTCTGAACTAAGAAATATGAATCAACGCCTGTCAAATATCGAAAACTGCGTCATGCCCAGAAAAGTCTTTCATTTTGAAGAGTCTCATAAAGGTGGTGACGAGGAGCCCAAGGAGAGCTAGTAATGAGTGGTGCAAAAACCTTGCTACTAACTGTTTGTTGGGTGTTTTTTGCTGCTGCCATAAGTCTTTTCTTCATAAAGAAAAAATAATTTTTGAAAAACCTCACATAAAAACATAACCTTTTACTCCATGCATTTGACAAGAGAACTTTTCTTTGCTATAATTAAAGGAATAGGGGAGAGTGGCTTGTGTCTTCATTTATCAATTCAATTTTAAAGATCGACTTCCTTTACAAAGATTGTTTAATCTGAAAATTTCCACATTTTTGTTTGACAAGAAAACACTTTTGTGGTACAATGCGCTGTATATAGAGGGGGGATTGTCTTTATATGTTATCCATAAAAATTTGTGAATGCCTGGAAAATCAAGGGATAAACCTTGAAAAAAAGATTATTGAGGTTAAGACTAATCGTGGAAATTTATTCATAAATCCTATGGAGGAAACGGAGTCTACTCCAAAGTTTGGATTCTGCAAGCACTGTCATTTACCTTACCTCTCAAAAGACTTAGCTAAAACAATCCTCCATAACGCTGTAAAGAAGAAACAAAAGGAGGTTGGTTGTCTTACAGGAGATGAAATCAAAGAGATGCGTAACAAGATGGGATTGTCCTTAAGGGGCTTTGGAGAGTTTTTACAGATCCCTTATACCAATATTTGCCACTGGGAGACCTATAATCTCATCCAAGACAGGGCCACAGATCAATACATTCGGATTAAATATTCCCAGTATCTCAACAGTCACCACCCTCAAAGAAAACGCCTTAAAAAGGTTTTTATGGTAGTCATCCAGAATGTAGATACCAGCAAAATCTTTCTCAACAAAATCCTATTCTACATTGACTTTTGGCACTTTAGAAAATTCAGCAAAAGCATCACAGGAACAAATTACATTCCCCTGCAATATGGCCCATGTCCTGAGAATTACCATGAGATTTTGAAAGAGATGATCGATGAGCGCTTGATTTACAGCGAAAAAGGGCACCGGTTCAGGTTAAATGTTGCTCCTAACATGATGGAGTTTAACGTGGACGAGATACAGACAATTGATGAAATCACTGAAATTGCTAAAACAGATAAAGGAAAAAAGCTCTTTGATTTATCTCATGAAGAAGCGGGCTTTTTAGAAACACCTCTCTATCAAACGATTAGTTATGAAAAGTACTCTATTTTTCTAAGAATTGAGGAGTTGCTCAAGAAAGATTAAATTACTCAGCTTTTGGGTGTTAATTCAAGTTTGTCGACCGGACTAACACCCTCATGGCCTTTTAGGACCCAAAAAGCATTTTTGCCTTAGGGGGATGTCTTCATTATACATGATATTTCCCCTTATATAAAGCCAAAAATCTCTGGTCGTCAAATATTCTTAAATTCAAACAAAGTTTTAAGGGGGAAGACATATGTCTATCAACACATTAAAAAAAGAAGAGGAAAATACTCAAAGCCACACAAAAATTGAACAGTTATTTCCAAAGCCACAGGAGGTTTTTCAAAAGGCTAGTGACAAACCAAGCTGCGAGGAACAACAAGCCTATCTAACGAAGAAAGAGATTTCTTTAGAAGAGTCTAAAGGAGTAAAATTTGGGAACTACTATATGTCTCCTGCTCTATTAGTGCCGCTCAGAGATTTAAATGGAGACCTGCTATCTATTCAGTATATTTTCGGAGGGCCTGAGGGAGGATTCCAAAAGCGGTTCCACAAGGGTAGTGATAAAACAGGAGGTTTTCTTACTTTTGATGCGATCGATGATGGCGACACCATCTTTATCGTTGAGGGATTTGCAACAGGAATTTCACTCAAGAAAATCATTGGTCAATCGGAAAGTATTGAGAAATTTAAGATTGTTTGTGCCTTTACAGCTCAAAATATCCCAAATATAGCTAAAGTCTTGAAGGAGCGGTTTGAGTATAGCGAGATTATAGGAGCGCCAGATGCTGATGAAGCGGGGAATAAAGCGGCTAAAGAGTGTAAGGAAATAGGGATTCATTCGATCTTTCCTCCAATGGATGAGGAAGGGAATGACTGGGATGATATTTTAAAAGACCTTGGGAAAGAATCTGCTGCTGAGGAGTTCAATAAGTCATTAGCTTTAAAGGGAAGTGATGATCAGCTAGAGATAGCACCCAAAAGTATTCCAGAAATTGAAAATATCCTAAATAATCTGAATGAGGATCCTTTTAAAGACTTTTCATTGAAAAACTTTCCTCCTGTCCTAAGAGAGTACATCGAAAGTATCTGTGAGACAACAGAGGCTCATCCAATTATGATTACAATGTCAGCGCTTTGCATGATCTCATCATTTGTGGGGACCAGGGCCTACATCCCTAGAGGAACCTTTTTTCAGACGTTGTATCCCAATATTTGGAGTTTGTGTATCAACAAGAGTGGCGGTTTTAAGACAACAGCTCTCAATAAGGGAGCAGAAATTGCCATAACGAAGGACCGAGAAATTTTGAAGCGTATCAAGGAGATGGAGAAAGAATTCGAGGAGAAAAAGATCTTGAAAAAATCTACTCCGGAGGATGTTGAGGCTTTTGAAAGGAAGGTTTTGGATGAAGAGCTCAAGAGTCCCATGCTTCCTAATCGTCAAACAACAGAATTCCTCATGAAACATCTGAGTCAAGGCCACGAGGGAATGGTCATGGCAAGTGAGCTTGGAGAGTGGCTGAGGAATATGGATAAGAGCCATAATGGCGATCTCAAGCAGATTTTTACCCTGTTTTATGATTGCGACATTCCTCCGTATCGGTACTGCACCAAGTCATCAGGGAGCTACACGATAGACAAGCCATTTATCACGATTAATGCTGTTTCGACTGTTGATTGGATTCAAAGTCATGTTAAATCTGATGATGTTTTTAGTGGATTCTTTGCGAGGTTCTTGCTCTTTACTCCTCCCTATAAAGAAACCATTCCTCCAGCGCTTCCAATTCATCAGAAGGAGAGCGATGAGGCTTCTCGAAGAAAAATCATGGAGACTCTTGAGAATATGGATGAGGTGAAAGAGTTTTCTATACCTGAGGCCGTGGAGTTGCAATACGACAACATTCATGCTTCAATTTATAAGATGGTGCAAGCCAACAAAAAATATGATGATCGCTGTCAGACGTTCTTGGAACCCTGTCTCAAAAGGTGGTCACCTTATGTTCTTAAGATTGCGATGCTTCTTAGGATTATTGAGGATCCATTTTCTAATGAGCTCAGTGAGACATCTCTTAAAGGTGCTTCTGAAATCATTAGGGTAGCAATCAAATCAACAACCAAACTTTTTGAGAAAGAGCTTGGTGAGTCTTCAGATCAGCGAAAGCAGAGAAAGGTGTACGAGTGGATTGTTCGCAGAAGTCGAGAGAAGAAAAGAACAAAGTTTTTTGATTTCTTAAAGAGCAAGATACTAGATGGTGGGTCAAAAGAATATGAAGATGTCCTTGAAACCCTGATTAACTCAGGAAAAGTTGATTGCATCAATCCTCAGATCAAACAGAAAAAAGAGAGAGAATACAAGATTTCCCAAGAAAAAGTTCGGAATGTCCCGACCATTTAAGGGTAGTGTTTTGTCTATGGAAATTGAATTGGTGGTCGGAAAAGGTCGGATTGATTCCGACCACTTTTTTAAGGGGTGTTGATTTCATAAGTTATTTATTATTATTATATTATATATATTATTATTAAAAGAATTCCTATAAGGTCGAAAAAACGAAGGGTTTAGGGGTTATGAGAATAAAAAAACGCCCAAAAAACAAAAAAGGCCAGAAGTCCCGAACTTTCGACCTCTTGCCTATTTTTGGACTTAAGTTCTTAATTATCAGCGCTCTTTGGTGGTCGGAATTTGCCCGACCATTTCCCGACCTTTTCGACCTCTTATTGTTTTTTTGAAAACGAGGAATTATGAAGCTTAGGCCATACCAACTTGAATGCTTAAGGATTATTGAAGAAAAATCTGCTGCTGGGATCAATCAGCAGCTCGTGGTGCTTCCAACAGGAGCTGGTAAGACAGTTATCTTTTCAGAGCTTATCAAAGAAAAAAATCTCAAGACCTTGGTTATCGCTCATAGACTTGAACTTCTCGAGCAAGCTGAAGCCAAGATTAATTATGCTGCACCATTTATAGAGACAGGGATCTTTTGTGGCGATAGACGGTGTCATGAAAGCCAGGTAACTATTGGTTCCATTCAATCAGCTGTTAAATATTTAGACCTACTGAAAGAAGAAGATTATCAGCTGCTCATTATAGATGAGGCTCATCATGCTGCTGCCAAAAATTATCGCACTCTGATCAAACACCTCGGCTTTGCGAAGGCTAATGAGGACAAGCTCTTGGTGGGATTTACAGCGACTCCAAACCGCAGTGATGGTCGAGGACTCGATGAAGTCTTTAAAGAGGTGGTCTATCACATCAGCATCAAAAAACTTGTAAATAGGGGGTACTTGATATGCCCAGAGGGATTACACGTCACAGTAGGGATAGATCTCAGAAAGATTCAAAAGCAAATGGGAGATTTTAAAAAGGAACAACTACAAAGAGTCATGCTCGAAGAAAATGCAATCAATGTTGTCGTGAGTACTATTGCAACGCATGCTTCAGATAGACGAGGGATAATCTTTACGGTCAATATCAAACATGCAGAAATACTCAAAGAGCGGATTAGAAGCCTTGGTTTTACTTGTGACACGGTTCACTCTCGGATATCGATAAAAGACCGTCAAAAGCGCTTAAAAGCCTTTGCTAGGGGAGAGGTTCAGTTCATCACAAATCCAATGATCCTCACTGAAGGATTTGACTGTCCAAGAGCAGACTGCATGATCAACGCTGCTCCCACACTCAATAGGTCTCTCTACGTTCAAAAGGCTGGTAGAGTCTTAAGAATCCATCCCGAGAAGACTAGTGCCCTATTGATAGATTTTGGGTATACCAAGAAAAAACATGCTCTTAAAACTGCAGTAGATCTATTTGGAAATGCTAAGATGAGAAAGCTCATGGATGCCAGGGAACTGAGACCTAAAAAGTCTGCAAATAGTGAGCCAACTGATTTGAGCGCTTTAAAGTTTGGTAAGAGCGAGAAAGAAAAATACAATCCATTAGATCCCTCAGAAAGCTTTAACTCAACGCTTCCTTGGAGGGAAAGTATTGATGTTTCAGAAAGAAAGGTCTTTTCATTGGAGATAAATGGAATAAGGCTGTTTATCAGAAAGATAGATGATGGCGATCAGTACGAGGTGTTCAGATATGTATATGAATCTGAGGGGCATTCTAGAGAATTCCATGGGATTCACAAGAAAAAAGAAGCCTTTGAACTTGCGGAGTCATTGACGGACAGGCCAACAAAAATGAGATCTTTCTCTAATGATAGCTGGAGAGCCGATGAGCCAACAGAACGGCAACTCAAATTTCTTAAGTTTCTTCTCGCTAAATCAAAACACTCTGGTCCATACATAGACCTTTCTAAATTAACAAAGGGTGATGCTGCTGACTACATTGAGAAATTCCGGAGATACTCAAAGTAACGGTTTTAGTTTTTAAATTATGCCGTGCGCGTGTGACCTCGACATAAAAACCTCCGTGCGCGCGTATCTGAAACTACTACAAGCGTAGTATATAAATAGCTCTCTATAAAGTCTTTTCTAGAACCGTCACATTTGTGGTGATTCTAGGAATTTGTTTACGTGTCTATGGCGGCCCCTCAGCTCTATTGAAGTTTTTATTTGCCGAAAAGCCCCTTCTCAAATAAGCTGCCTACTATGAAACTTTTTGAAAGCAAAAGCATTAGCGATAGTCTTACCATCTCCAATCCCCATGGCATACACATCCGCCCCGCAACAAACATCTGCCTGCTTGCTGAAGAATACCCTGAAACTAGCATCACGTTCTCACTTAGAAATAGGAAGGCTAGTGGGACAAGCATAAATGAGATCCTTGCTTTATCGGCTGGCTATCAGGATGTAGTGAGTGTTCAAATAGAAGGCCCCAAAGCTAAACAGCTCTTTAAAAAGATGAGCAGTCTCTTCGCAGATCTTGACCAATACGATGGTCCAATCCTAGAGGTCGACAGCTTTGATCCCGAGAACAGGCAGTGCGGCTATGGCCGCTTGCTGGATGATCGCTTGTGGGATTAGTTGGTGTTGCAAGGCTTCTTTGGCTGTCAGCTTATTAAACTTCCCCTGACATAGGCGTTGTGGGCTCCACCTAAAAGACCATACCCTGTGGTAAATTTTCCCTGGGGTCTAGCCTTTGGGGGACTGAAACCCTAGGGTCTATCTTCTTACCAGCGTTCATATGTTCTTCAGCTTTCTTAAGTTATGCCTTCATCTTTCTCAGCCCTAACCGGATCTTGCCTGCCACCTCAATATTTCTGCAATGCTGCTAGTTTTTCTAGCCCTGTCAGATTTTTGACAGAGGTGGTTTCTTGGTCTTTTTTGCCTCCGGTAAATCTACCGGAAGCAAAACACCACCCTGCCCACAGCCCTGTCGCTATTTAACTACGCTATCACAAGCTTGCCCCCCAGGTAAATTTTCCTTAGGGTTTGCCGTTATAATTATCTCCTGAACCTCCAGGTAAATTTTCCTTAATGTTGCTATTCAGATCGTTTTGAACACCTTGGTGCTTCCATCTATAATGTGACGGGCCTTACCTTGTGCCAAATCTGGCACAATGTTGCTATTCAGATCATTTCGAGAGCCTTGTCGTTTCTTATCCTGCCTTGCAAAAACCCCAACCAGATCTCAAGCTTGACACTTTTCTACACCCTCGGTCAATTTTGACCTGGGGTACTTAGTCCTTAAGCTAAGCGGTTCACCCCCACCCTAAGCTAAGCCCCCACCTTTAATTATATTGTTTTATTGTTTTATTTGAGATATTGTTAAGAAAGAGGTGATGAACATGAGAAAAATAGCGGTTATTTTGAATAAAGGCGGCGTAGGCAAAACAACTACAGCGGTTAATTTAGCTCATGGCTTAAGCCTTCAGAATAAGAAAGTCCTTCTTGTCGATACAGATGATCAGGGGCAATGCTGCAAGCTATTGAACGCTTTTCCGAAATACGGCCTTGCTAATGTGTTAGACGATGATTCACCAATTGACCCTTTGAAAGCCTCCGAGGAAGTTCGAAAAAACCTGTCTCTTTTAAGGGGCGGTGAAGAGTTAGCCATTGTGAAAAAGATGTTATCTATGAAAGAGATGAGATCTGAGCTGTCTTTATTGGATGTTCTGGCCAACATAGAAGGCAAGTTCGATTACGTGGTGTTAGATACTTCACCTAGCTTTGATAGTCTTTCTCTGAACGTCTTATTTTACTGCGAGGAGGTTTTAACTCCGGTAAGCTTGGAAAGCCTTTCCTTGGACAGCTTGGCTAGTTTTGGAAGGAGAGTGATCAGTGTCAGCAAATACAACACAAAGCTAAAGCATAAATATTTAGTCCCTACCTTCCAAGATGGAAGAGTGAAAAAGAGCAAGGAGGTCTTGGCTATCTTAGAAAAGCACTTCTCGGATGTCATATGTGACCCAATAAACTACAGCGCGAAAGTTTCTGAGTCGGCAGGTCACGGCAAGACAATATTCGAATTTGCCCATAACTCAACGGGGGCTGAAGATTATAAAAAATTAGTTAAAAGGATAGTTAGAGATGAGAGAGAATACGCCTGACCCCTTTGTTTTGGAAAAACTTATGGGAAGAGCCGAAGGTAATAAAACAATAAATAAACATGAAAATAAAGAAATAGAACACAAAAACAATAAACCAATACGACAACAAAAAAATATCACCTTTAGCTTATCTGCCGAGGTCATCGCGCTATTAGAGTCTTCTTGGCTGACCTTGAGGAAATCCAACCCTAAGGCAACTAAAACGGCAATAGTCGAGTCGTCTTTGAAAAAAGCATTAAGCGACCTGGGGTCCATTGAACTATGAAAAAGCCCAACTCCACCATGCAGGATGGTAAATGACCGATAAGGAAATGCTTGAGATTTTAGAAGAGCTTCGCCTTGAAGAGTCGCCAGATCAGCTCTGTTTTGACCTGTTTGCTGGCAATTGGCCTTTATCTGATGATGGTTGTGGGCAACTACTCCTTTTCGGCTGAAATTCACCTTGCATCTTAGCTTAGGTAGTGCTACATAGCTCCTATCTAAAGATAGCCCAACACAAGCCGAGTATGAGCACTTATTCCGCATTCGAGGCCGGGTCTTTCCTTTTTTCCTAGGAATATGCTTAAATAGTTTGAAAAACTAATATGGAAACGATGACTGAACTAGTTGGAACAAAAGAAGCAATTTCAATATTAGGATGTACTTCCGGTGTTTTTAAAGGCTATATTCGAAGGGGCAATCTTTCCCCATATAAAAAGGTCAATGGAAAAAGCTATTTTGAAAAAGAGAGGATCTTGAACTTCAGCCCAATGGGTGCACATATTCGGAACCGACCTAGCTTTAATCGTCACACAGGATCTGGGCTTAATAATGCAGACCTATCAGATATTATTGAAAAGTGGCGTGTAAATTCTAGGGACAGCGCCTCAGTGGATGTGCAGATTGGGATCTATACAGAAAAGATCCGTCAGCTAGAGATTGAGATGAAGCGTATTTCAACGACTAATCCTGGCTTTGTAACAATGCGCTATACGCTGCTCAGGCATGTTGGCGAAAGAAGGAGGCTCTTGCACTATTTAGAGATCTCAGATTACCGCCGCTATCTTCGGGCAATGGATCTGATCAGAGAAGGGGCAGCCAAGTGAAGATTCGAGTGACAGGCTTTCCGGGGATCACCAATAAGGAAGAGATCCGTAGGGTCTTTAGTGCGTTTGGAGATATTACTAAGGTCGAAAAGGAATACGGAAAAAGCATTGCATATGTCACGATGCCCTACGATTATCAAGGCCTTAAGGCTATTCATTCTCTAGATGGCACCCGGATCTTAGGGAGAGTGATTATCGTTGAGGAGTCTTTTTCATGAGCAGCACAAAACAGCAATTGTGTGTTGATGTTCTTTATTTTAAATGGCCTAGGTTTGAAGAATGAAGCTTTTGCTTGAGGGCATTCCCCAAAGTTTGGACTACGAGAGCTTAGAAAGATATATTTCTTCCTGTGCCAAGACATTTACCCTAAAAGCCCTAGATCCGCAGCAGTCGGGCCCATCTAGCTGGAATGCAATGTTGTCAGTTCCTCATAAGATCAGCTCGTCAATGCTCATTTACCTTTTAGACAAGGAGAGAAGCGGCTGTGGCACGATATCAATCAAAATATTAGAGGACCAAAAATGACAAATCTCAACATGGGAATGATCGCAAATCTGCAAAAGAACTTTGAGAAGATCGAGAAGGCCATTGGCTATACGTTTGCCAATAAGGATCTACTTCTGCAAGCATTTTTAGACTCAAGCTTTCCACTGCCTGTTGCAATTCTAGATAGCGGGGAAACAAATGAAGACTTTGTATGGCGCGGCAATTATCTCCTTCAACTGGCGATAGCTGATTCCATTGAAGCAAATCACCATGCAGCCTCTAAGCCTGGGAAGAATACTATGCTTACAAATCACATCAGCAGCGAATCCTGCCTGAAATACATCGAAAAACTTAGGGTGTTCGACTACTACCTTTATCAGCTTCCTCATGGTGCAGGATCCGACATTATGGCAAAGATCGCTCCTTTCAAGCCCAAATGTTTTAAGGCGCTGCTAACGGCCATATACCTGGATAGCGGCAAGGACTTTTCAAAGGTGTCCGATCTATTTATCAAGCATTTCTCAGAAGAGCTTGAAGAATGCCTATCTTTGGAAGAACGCAACTGGAAGAGCCTGCTGAATGAATGGACTCAAAAGAAGCACCTCGGAATGCCACAATTTACGCTTGCTTCTCAAGAGGGTCCTCCTCATGCCCCTAAGTTTACACTGCAAGTCGTCGTAGATACGAAAAAGCTTGGTGAAGGCACCAGCGGCTCTAAGAAAGAAGCTGAGCAGATCGCGGCTAAGCAGGCTTATGAGAGCCTGACTTCCCAAAAGAAGAAAGGAGATTAGGTGTATGACGAAAGCCTTTAGGGTAAAAATACTCGACCTTTATAGGACAACTCCAGTGGCAGACCACCTAGAAGCAGGGCTGGTCAGTATCTACATTGAAGACTGGGAGCTAGAGATCAAAAACATCCCCTACTATGTGGACCAAAGGAAAAAGGTCTTTGTTGAAGTTGCTGGACTAGATCTTGAGCAAAAGCAAAAAGATGGGTCTGTTCAAGAGGTCTTTATCCCTAATTTTTCCTTTAGGAATGAGAAGATCTGGGAGGTTATAGAAAAAGCCATTGAGAAAACGGTCCTGAAACATCTTGGAAGATATTAGGTTGCGTTGCGGTTTTCTGTCCTCTCAAGTTTGATAGGACTAAGATCTATAGCTAGGATTCTTTGTCCTCAGAAGGTCTGTGAGCTTTCTGATATACTTTGATATCATCGATGTGTAGGATATAGGCAGCTCCGTTTCGACTAGGGTTTAGTTCGCCCTTGCGGATGCTATAATAGATGTCCCATGGATCAACGCCTATAAGCTCTGCGGCTTGAGCTACAGAATATAAACCCTTTTCCTTATCGAAAATTAACTTACCATCTTTCTTAGAGAAATTTCTGGAGTACTTGGTTCGACGATATTCCTCTAGGTCTGCCAAAGTGATTCTCAGGCGGCCTGACTTTGGATCTTTGATCGCCTTAAATCTTTTCTTGTCGATCGCACCATAGATCGCTTGTCTTGAGACACCATTGATAAGAGCTGCTTCGCTAATAGAAACGACTTCTGTCTTTCGGCTTTGTTCTTTTTTATCGCCCATCTTTTTTCCATTTAAACTTTCGTCCCCTGCTAGAGGGTAGTAGCTCTATCTTTAAGTCGCTGTAGTTCGAAGAGGAAGAGATCTTTCGAGATTCTTTTTCTTCAGTCGAAGAGGCATCTAACGGATCTTTTTCAGAAGTTTCTTTTGTCTTTGCCATGTAAGCCCTATGTTAAACCGCCTGGATTCTAGTGGATTATCAGAAATTGTTCAATAGAAGCCTCAGGATCCAAGAGCCCATAAGAAGCTTAGAAATTCCTAGACTTTTCAGAAAAACGGCTCTCATATTTGCGCTACATTCGCCTTATGTTAGATGAGTTAGGTTCTGATATTGCTAGCAACTAAAACCGCTTAAAACTCAAGCATAGCAGCCTAGTGGTGTGTCTGCCAATTTAGGCCATTTTCAGACTGTTTTCTAAGTAGTTTTCGATAGACTCTGCCAGATCAGGGCGATCAAAGCTGAAAACCTTGTCGATCCATGAGCCTTGGACCTTCTGGAAAACTTTTAACACCGACTTCTTAAGATCGTCCTTGTGGAATTTTAGATTGATAAAAGGCTTTGCTTCGCTGGTCGCAAGATCAAGGTCACTGTCGGTATTGATGAACTTGAATTTGCTTTTGTTCGTTTTAAAGTAGCTCATCAGCCAGCTCTTAATATCTTTGGGTTTTTCAAGTTTTTTGTTGTCTACCGCGGATTCTTTATGAAGTTTGCAACGACTCACTAGGAAGGCAGCCTTATTAGTAATAGTCTTTCCCCAGTCTAGGTAGGTGGTCATATCATCCACAGCTGCACGCAATATAGACTCGCTGTAGCGTCCTAGTATGTACTGGTCTTTAAAGCTTAGTCGAAGTGACATCAGAATATGCCAATTAGGGGGCTTCTTTGGTGGATCTTTCGAAGGTTTCAAAAGAAAATTACCCTGTTTATCTAAAGAAGAACGTATAAATTTCTCTCTGCGCAGCAGATGGTCGGCAATGTCCGTCAAAAGATGTTCATAAAGTGTTCTAGTGAATTCCTTAAGTTTTTGGATTTTAATGAGGTACTGCATCTTTAGCCATAGCGCCTTAGGATGCTTAAAGCCCTCTGGTTTGCGCATTGGTGTGACCTTGTAGCAGTCTGCCAGGTAGTAGGTATTTGTTTCCCAGGTC
>Ga0075469_10000991_pt1 | contig 12835 bp, 10 predicted proteins | sample DEB08_DNA_13_FD_77577 | JGI IMG/M metagenome (GOLD analysis project Ga0075469, IMG submission 77577) | Aqueous microbial communities from the Delaware River and Bay under freshwater to marine salinity gradient to study organic matter... | ecosystem: Environmental > Aquatic > Marine > Coastal ...
GCTGGGCTCAAAACCCTTTCACCCAAAGATGTCTGCGCACTCATGGGGTTGAGTGATAAGTTGGGCGCGCTGAATTATGAGCGCTTTCAGGAATGGCAAACACCATTTACCACAGATAATGCTCGCCCTGCGGTCTTGGCCTTCAAAGGAGATGTTTACCAGGGTCTTGATGCGCAGAGCATGACTGATAAGCAGCTAAATTGGGCCCAGGATAATCTGCGCATATTGTCAGGTCTCTATGGTTTGCTGCGTCCGCTGGATCTGATGCAGCCCTACAGATTAGAAATGGGTACTAAGTTTGCCAATGACCGAGGGGTGGATCTCTATCAGTTCTGGGGCGATATTATTACCTCCGAAATCAATATCCTGCTCACTGAGTCCTCAGATGCGGTGTTGCTTAATCTGGCATCCAATGAGTATTTTAAATCGGTGCAGGCAAAGGATATTCAGGGACGCATCATAACCCCGGTATTTATGGACAAAAAGACCGATAAATTTAAGATTATCAGCTTCTTCGCCAAAAAAGCTCGCGGGCTGATGAGTGCCTTTATTATTAAAAATAAAATTACTAATGTTGAAGATATCAAAAAGTTCGATGTCGATGGCTATAGCTATAACAGCGCTATGAGTGAGGGAGATAAGTGGGTCTTTACCCGCGAGCATTAAGAAGGTGCAACTGTCTATGGATAAGCCTTTTTCTCAAGCCTGCGAAAATAATCGCGAACCTATCTTTAATGCCCTAAGGCCCCTGATAGCAGACAAGACCAGTGTTCTGGAGATCGGCAGCGGTACAGGACAACATGCTGTATGGTTTGCACATCAGCTTCCCCATCTGGTTTGGCAGACCAGTGATCTTCCCCAGAATCACCCTGGTATCCAGCTCTGGCTCGAGGAGCAGCCCTCCCCTAATCTGCGGCCTCCTATTGCCCTGGATATGCTGGTCGATGCTTGGCCAGAGACTAGCTATGACGTGATTTATTCGGCCAATACTGCGCATATTATGCCCTGGCAAGGGGTGGTAAATATGTTATCTCAGGTGGGCTTGCACCTATTATCAGGCGGCCTATTTTGCCTCTATGGACCCATGGCCTATGCAGGAGAGATAGCTCCACAGAGCAATGTCCTGTTTGACCAGCATCTGCGGCAACAGGCAGCCCATATGGGTATTAGGGATTTTCATGATATTAATCGCCTGGCTTTAAACGCTGGATTGGTGCTGCTGGATGACCATCCAATGCCCGCCAATAATCGACTGCTGATCTGGGAAAAGGCTTAAGGCTGTAAAAAATAGTCCAGCGCCAAACCAATAAAAATCACCATGCCGACTCGGTGATTATTTAAAAAAGCTTTAAAACAGCCCTCCGAATGGCGACCTCTGGCCTGCCTATTCTGGCTGATAAAATAAGCGGCTGCGGTACCCAGGCCGAGAAAGTACAGGACTCCTCGCCCAAAGCTGATGCCGGCCATTAGCAACAGCACCAGGGTTGCCAACTGCAACAAGGCGATAATCAACAGATCATGGCGGCCAAAAAGTATAGCCGTAGATTTGATGCCGATCTTTAAGTCATCCTCCCGATCAACCATTGCATAATAGGTATCAAAGGCAATAGTCCAGACAATAATGGCGGCAAAAATAAACCACAGCGCCCCCGGCAACTCCTGTGTTTCAGCAGCAAAGGCCATGGGCACAACCCAGGCCCAGGCGGCACCCAGCCCCAGCTGTGGCAGATGGGTGATCCGCTTTAAAAAGGGATAACTGGCCGCCAACATAAGCCCGCCAACAGACAGTGCAACCGTCATACTATTGGTCATAAGCACCAGTATCAGAGCCAGTACTAACAGACTGAAAAACAGCGCCAACGCCTGCCGCGGAGTTATCTCACCAGTTACCAATGGGCGATTTTTAGTGCGCTCTACAGCGCCGTCTACATGGCGATCTGCATAGTCATTGATCACACAGCCCGCAGCTCGCATAACCACCACACCCAGAGTAAAAATAAGTAGGTTAGCCAGCGAGGGGCTGCCAGCGGAGGCAAACCAAAGCGCCCAATAGGTTGGCCAGAGCAGAAGGTAGGTGCCTATGGGTCTATCTAGACGCATTAGGCGCAGCCATCGATTAGCTGTTGGTAGGGTTGCTGTTGTCATACTGATCGGGAATCATCAAAACTGAGGCATTGATTGTAAGGGCTAAAACTCGGCAAGAATATCTCGCTGACCAATAGAGGCTTGTGGTCTAGGCGAAATACCGAGCGTCGGCCCCACATAGGCGGCTGATAGGCTGCCAGTACAGCTGGCATCTGTGAGGTGGGGGAGTTGAAACAGGCTACCTCCACGGGCTCGCGGCACATGGAGGGCTCACTAAATAAAAGTGCTCCAAGTGGTCGATTATCCAGCTGTCTGAGGCTGCGCAGGCGGCCAGTCAGGGTGCTGAGGGGAATGATACTGCGGGCATAGACCCAGGCTGTGCCGCCGCCCAGCAGCAGCACCTCGCGAATTAATGCCAATCGGCGCTGGGGTAACTTTAATGCCCGGCGCTCCGATAACCGGGGTACGCCAAGGTTCTGTCTTAGCACCTGTACTTTCAGCCTATTATCGCAGGCGTCCATTAGCCGCTGCGTAAGAGATCCGGTGTCCGACAGCCAGGGCCGCAACTGAGCGGGCACTCTATAGTCAGAAACGCTAGCCATCTGTCGCCACAGGGGCTCAGACACTGGATGAAAATCAGAAAATTGGGTTGAGGATAGAGCCATTAACTGCCCTTGGGATAGATAGACGGCAAGCCTTCCGGGCGGGCCTTAAAACGCTTGTACTCCCACTGATACTGACTGGGTGCCAGGGCCACAATAGACTCTACTCCCCGATTAAGGGCATCTAGACTAGTTTGCTGGTCGGCGCTATTAATCGCTTCTGCGGCTGGCATAAAGTGCAGTCGCCAGCCCCCATCTGCGCGCAGTGCGGTACACAGTAGCACCTGGCTGCCAGACTTTTGAATCAGATTGTGCACCAGAGTCATGGTCTGGGCTGGCACACCAAAAATGGGGGAGAAATCGCCACTGGCGGCCGGAGGTACCTGATCGGGCAAAATAGCTGTGGTCTCCCCTCTGCGCAGCGCCTTTAAGAGTGCAGCAACGCCGCGCAGATTGGTAGGCACCAAGGTGGCACCGGCCCTCTGTCTTGAGGACTTTATCCAGTGTTCGAGCTGAGCCATTTTGGGAGGCTCGTACATTGAGGTCATAGTGGTCAGGGTGGATACCCAGAGGCCTATTACTTCCCAATTCCCCTGGTGGGGAACCAGCAAAATAGTACCCCTAGGGTTATCCAGCGCAGCCTGTAAATGTTCAGATCCCTCTACGCTGACTATTTTACTGAGCAACCACTGCGATGATTGGCGCCATAACTTGGGCGTCTCAAAAAAAGCCTGGCCCAGCTGAGACATGCGCTGTCTGCTGAGACCATCGAGCTCCTGTGCCGATAGCTGGGGATAGCAGAGAGCTAGGTTAATCTGGGTAACTCTGTAGGGGCGCGAATTGGTCAGGCGCAGAAAATGACCCAGCACAGCACCTAAATATCTGGCCACCCCCAGCGGCAGCCAGGCTATTATTTTTAATACAAACAGCAGTGCGTTGTTTTTCACAGCTTGCCAGGTAGCTCGTTTTGCAGATACTGGCGCAGCTCATCGCCGATTTCCTTATGCTCTAGGCCCAGCTCAATATTAGCTTTTAACAGGCCCATTTTACTGCCACAGTCATAGCGAATGCCCTCATATTCATAGGCTAGCACCTGCTCCTCGGCAAGCAGTGTCTGAATCGCATCGGTCAGCTGAAACTCCCCTCCGGCGCCAGGTTTTAGAGCCGCTAAATGAGTAAACAGCTGAGGTGTAAAGATATAGCGACCGGTCACACCCATATCAGAGGGCGCGTCCTCATGGGCGGGCTTCTCCACAATTTTGTCCAGCAGGTACACTCGGTCGGTCTGCTTGCTGCCACTGATCACACCATAGGAAGAGATTTCAGGCCCAGGCACTTTCTGTACTGCAATCACAGAGCTTTTGTAAAAATCGTAGATCTCCACCATCTGCTTCATGGCGCCCTTGGGATGATGAATTAAATCGTCGGCCAACAGCACTGCAAAGGGCTCGTCGCCAACCAGGTGGGCTGCTGTAGAGACGGCATGGCCCAGGCCCAGGGCCTCGGTCTGACGGATATAGGTGCAGCTGACCCCTTTGGGCACAACGTTCTGGGCAATATCCAACAGCGCTTTTTTGCCGCGCTGCTCTAGCTGGTGCTCCAGCTCATAGGCTTTGTCAAAATGATCAGCAATGCTGCGTTTGGTACGCCCTGTAACAAAAATTAACTCTGTAATACCAGCTTCTACGGCTTCCTCAACTGCATATTGGATCAGTGGTTTGTCGACTACAGGCATCATTTCCTTAGGGCTGGCTTTGGTCGCCGGTAAAAATCTGGTTCCCATACCAGCTACTGGGAACACCGCCTTCCTAACCCTGTCGCCGCGCTTCACATGGTCCATTGCATACTCCTTTAACAAATGATCATTAGTTTGTGAGGCCGCATTATATCCATAATTGGTTGGCTCTACGCCATCAAATAGATTCATTAGCTATGGATTGCCCTATCTTTCTCGTTTTCCGGGCTTATAATTGCCGCTTCTCTGATTGGCAACAACATTTGTAGGTGATATGCGTGAGCAATCTCTGTGCTCCCCCTGATACTTTTCAGGAACTTATAGCAAGACTTCAGCAGTACTGGGCAGACCAGGGCTGCGTAGTAATGCAGCCTCTGGATATGGAAGTAGGAGCGGGAACATTCCATCCGGCGACCTTTTTGCGCTCTATTGGTCCTGAGGTATGGAATGCTGCCTATGTACAGCCGAGCCGCAGGCCCACAGATGGCCGCTATGGGGAAAACCCCAATCGCCTGCAGCACTACTACCAGTTTCAGGTGGTGATGAAACCCTCTCCTGCTGAATTTCAGGAACTGTATCTGGGTTCATTGCAAAATCTTGGCATAGATACGCTGGTGCACGATGTGCGCTTTGTTGAGGATAACTGGGAGTCGCCCACGCTGGGAGCCTGGGGTCTTGGCTGGGAAATTTGGCTAAATGGCATGGAAGTGTCCCAGTTTACCTATTTCCAGCAGGTAGGCGGCCTTGAATGCTATCCAGTCACTGGCGAAATTACCTATGGTCTGGAGCGTATCGCCATGTATTTGCAGGGTGTCGACAGTATCTATGATCTGGTCTGGGCCCATGGTCCCCAGGGTGATGTTAGCTACGGTGATGTGTTTCTGCAAAACGAACGAGAAATGTCCCAATTTAACTTTGAGCATGCAGATGTAGACTTTTTATTTACTGCCTTTGACCAGTATGAAAAAGACGCTCAGAGGCTGACTGAAGCACAGCTGCCACTGCCTGCTTATGAAATGGTAATGAAGGCATCCCATACATTTAACCTGCTGGATGCCCGCAAGGCCATCTCAGTAACAGAGCGTCAGCGATATATACTGCGTGTGCGCACATTGGCCCGCGGCGTGGCCCAGGGTTATTTCGATTCGCGCATGGCTGCGGGCTTCCCTCTCGCCGATAAAGCTATTGCGGCTGAGGTATTGGCCAAGCAGGCTGCTCCAGGAGAATCGAAATGAGTGCAGATTTTCTGGTTGAACTTGGCACCGAAGAGTTGCCGCCCAAAGCGCTGCTGTCCCTATCGAATGCCTTTACCCAGGGTATTGTGGATCGCCTAAAAGCTGAGAATTTAAGCTTTGGTGAGGTGACGGCCTATGCAGCCCCCCGCCGTCTGGCGCTGGTGATCAACAGCCTGGATACCCAGGCACCCAATGCTGAACTGGTTGCCTGGGGACCGCCCGTTGGGGTTGCCTTCGATGCTGAGGGCCAGCCGACCCGAGCTGCCGAAGCCTTTGCCAAGAAAAACGATCTACTGGTTAGCGAATTAAATCAGCATATTGAGAATGATGGGCAACAGGACAAACTCTGTGTTAGACGTACAGAGACGGGCGCCCAGACCAAAACTCTGCTGGCTGATGTGATCAACGGCTCGCTTAGCGCTCTGCCTATTCCAAAGCGCATGCGCTGGGGCAGCAGCAAGGAAGAGTTTGTACGCCCGGTACAGTGGGCGGTACTGCTGTTCGATGGCCAGATCTGTGAGGAGACGCTGTTGGGGGTAACCTCAGGCAATGTCAGTCGCGGCCATAGATTTCACAGCAGCGGAAATATTGTGATTGAATCGCCGCAGTCCTATGTTCAACAGCTACAGGACGCCTATGTGATCGCAGATTTTGCCAAGCGCCGAGAGATTATTCGCAGCGGCGTTGAGCAGCTGGCAGCCCAAGTGGAGGGCATAGCTGTAATTGATAGGGATCTGCTGGATGAGGTCAGCGCACTCAATGAATGGCCCGTGCCTCTGATGGGGCGTTTTGACGAACATTTTTTAGAGGTGCCTGCCCAGGCACTGATTTCATCCATGAAGGAGCATCAAAAATATTTTCATCTGGTTGATGCTGAGGGCAAGCTGATATCCGCGTTTATTACCGTGGCCAATATTGAGAGCCTGGATCCCGGCCAGGTTATCAGTGGCAATGAGCGAGTTATTCGCCCCCGCCTCGCTGATGCCGCATTTTTCTATAGTAACGATAAAAAAACTACCCTGGAAAGTCGTCGCGATTCACTTAAACAGGTGGTATTCCAGGTTGCTCTGGGCTCCCTGTATAACAAAACTGAACGTGTTGCCGCACTGGCAGAGAGTCTATGTGATAGCACCGGCGCTGAAAAAGCCCTCGCTCGCCGAGCCGCAGAACTCTGTAAGTCTGATCTGGTGACCGATATGGTGGGTGAGTTTGACGACCTGCAGGGCTCCATGGGTCGCGACTATGCTCTCAATGATGGCGAGCCCAAAGAAGTGGCTGAAGCGCTGTTCGAACAGTATCTGCCGCGCTTTGCTGGCGATCTGATCCCCAGTACAGCCACGGGCGCCACCCTGGCACTGGCCGATCGTCTAGATAGCCTGGTGGGTATATTTAGTATTGGCCAACAGCCCTCTGGATCCAGAGATCCTTTTGCCCTGCGTCGTGCCAGCCTGGGTGTATTAAGGATTATTATCGAACGGGATATTGATCTGGATTTAACTCAGGCAATCAGCAGCGCTGCCGATCAATTTGCCGATCTCAGCGGAGCTAAACTGTCTGGTGATAAATTATGTGAGCAAGCACTTACTTATATTTTAGAGCGCTTTAAAGCATGGTATAAGGAAGAGGGAATAAGCTCAGAGGTGTTTTCTGCAGTGTCCTCTCTAGGCCTATCTAACCCACTGGATATCAATGCCAGAATACAGGCGGTGCAGCAGTTTTCTCAGTTACCCGAGGCTGTTTCCCTGGCAGCAGCTAACAAGCGAGTGTCCAATATACTTGCCAAACAGCTGGGTACCAGTAGTCCTGCTGCCATTGATCCCAAGCTACTCCAGGAGAATGCAGAACAGCTGTTAGCCGCTGAGATCGATCGTCTCACTCAGGTGGTCGCGCCGTTATTTGCACAGCGGGATTACACTGGTGTTCTCAGTCAGCTAGCTAAACTCCGTGAACCTGTGGATAGGTTTTTTGACGATGTAATGGTGATGGCGGAGGATATTCAGGTGCGCAACAATCGCCTGGCTTTATTACACAGCCTAAGGCAGCTGTTTATCAATGTTGCAGATATCTCCCAGCTGGCACCGGCAAAGTAACCAACAGGGGCCAGGTTCAGGCCGTACTAACAGGTAAGCTAAACATGGAAAGGGCAAAGCTCTGGTGGTGGGCGCTAAGATCGGCAATCTTTTATGTCGGCTTTGTCGCTGTGGTAGCACTGATGAGTGCTCTAGCCTGCCTTCTGTGTTTTCTGCCCTTTCCAATTCTTCAGCATATAGCCACCACAGGCAATCAGCTGTCCATGCTGTGGTTGCGCCTAACCTGCAACATTCATATTGTAGTCAGCGGTGAAAACAATGTACCCCATGGTCCCTGCCTGGTTCTCAGTAACCACCAGAGTACCTGGGAAACCTTCTATCTGCAGTGGTACTTCCAGCCCGCCAGCGTTATTTTAAAGCGTGGGCTACTATGGATACCACTGTTTGGATGGGCGCTGGCGCTTATGCAGCCGATTGCTATAAAGCGCTCCAGGCCAGCAAAAGCCATTCGGTTTGTATTGAAGCAGGGAGCTCGGCGCCTGGCAGCAGGCAACAGGGTGGTGATTTACCCTGAGGGAACCAGAGTAAGTACTGAGCAGCTAGGCGAGTTTAAAACCAGCGGTGCTGCCCTGGCCAAAAAAGCCGGCGTGCCCATAGTGCCAGTGGCCCATAATGCTGGACATCACTGGCCGCGGGATAGCTGGATTAAGCGGCCTGGAACCATTTATATGCATATAGGCCCGCTTATCGATAGCAGCTCCAAGGACCCGAGGGAACTCACAGCTGAGGCCCGAGACTGGATCAACAACGCACTCTAGCTGCCAACCCGAGCACAAAATACTCTATTTATTGAGGATACAATCCAGTTTATTGCTGCCAGTAGCGCAGCCAGCAAAAGGATGCCTAAATCGATGGATAACCGCAAAAACACCAAACGACCCAGCCCCATAGAGAAGCGCCACAAGAATCGAAGAGTCATTCCAGATCGCAGAGAAGAGGTCAGGTTTGAACCCCTAAAAGAGGATCGCCGCCAAAACAGCGGACGGCGAGCTACAGACAGAGATGTGTGGAAACCTATTAATTAGGTAATATTAATAGGTTTTATTGATTTTAAACGTCCAGATTCACCACTGATAGCGCATTGGTTTCAATAAACTCGCGCCTGGGTTCCACATGATCGCCCATCAGGGTGGTAAACATCAGGTCGGCGGCAATTGCATCCTCAATAGTCACCACCAGCATGCGGCGGCTTTCGGGATCCATAGTGGTTTCCCACAGCTGTTCCGGATTCATTTCTCCCAGCCCTTTATATCGCTGAGTATTGATACCGCGGCGAGATTCAGCCATCAACCAGTCCAGCGCCTCTTTAAAGCTGGCCACCTGTTGTTCACGCTCTCCGCGTTTCACGTAAGCGCCCTCTTCAATCAGTCCCTGTAAGGTCCGACCTAGCTCCACTATGGCGGCATATTCATTAGACGCAAAGAAATCCCGCCCAAAGCTATGGTAATGAGGCACACCATGAGCCGTAATTTCAATATTGGGAATAAATAAATTGCGCTCTTTGTCCTCTTTAACAGAGACCTGATAGCGGTGAGTGCCACTAGCAACTTCTTGGAGCTTTTCCTGGAGTTCGCTGCACCACCCCTCAAGATCGCTGCTTTTTTGCAGAAGTTTCTCATCCAGACTACTGATGTAAACCAGGGCTTCCAGCAACTCAATAGGATAGACCAGAGACATACGATTAATCAGGTCAGCCACATGTCTGAACTGGCTCACCAAAGCCTCGAGAGCCGTGCCCTGAATACCTGGAGCCTTAGCATTAACATGCAGGCTGGCGCTCTCTAGGGCTTTCTGAGTCAGGTAGACTAACAGCGCCGCATCATCTTTGACGTACTGCTCGCTCTTACCTTTGGTAACCTTATACAGCGGTGGCTGGGCAATAAAGATATGGCCATTCTCCACCAGCTCACGCATCTGCCTAAAGAAGAAGGTCAACAACAGGGTGCGAATATGCGAACCATCCACATCCGCATCCGTCATAATAACTATGGTGTGATAGCGCAGCTTCTCGAGGTTAAATTCCTCAGCGCCTATGCCACAACCCAGAGCTGTGATCAGAGTTCCCACCTCAGCACTGGATAGCATTTTATCGAAGCGCGCCTTCTCAACATTGAGAATTTTTCCCTTTAGCGGCAGTATCGCCTGGGTTTTTCTGGCGCGCCCCTGTTTTGCAGAACCACCAGCAGAATCACCCTCCACCAGGTAAAGCTCCGAAAGGGCTGGATCTTTTTCCTGACAGTCGGCCAATTTGCCTGGCAGACCAGCAATATCCAGAGCCCCTTTGCGGCGAGTCATCTCGCGGGCCTTACGGGCTGCCTCGCGGGCGCGAGCGGCATCAATCATCTTATTGACCACTGCGCGGGCTTCCTGAGGGAATTCCATTAAATAATCGGTGAATTTTTCACCCATTTCCTGTTCAACCGCAGTTTTTACCTCCGAGCTCACCAACTTATCTTTGGTCTGAGAGGAAAACTTAGGGTCTGGCACCTTAACCGAAATAATCCCGGTTAAGCCCTCGCGGGCATCATCGCCGGTGGTGGCCACCTTAGACTTGCCATTAATGCCTTCTTTCTCAATATAAGTATTAAGCCCTCGCGTCAGAGCTGAACGGAAACCCGCCAAATGGGTTCCGCCATCTCGCTGAGGTATGTTATTGGTGTAGCAGAGGATATTTTCCTGAAAACCATCATTCCACTGTAGGGCAACCTCAACGCTGGTGCCGTCCTCACGATCAGTGTTGAAATGCATGATTTTATTAACCGTGCTCTTATTGGTGTTCAAATATTCTACAAAGGCCCTTAAGCCACCTTCGTAAGCATAGGTCTCCTCTTTACCAGAGCGATCGTCCTGCAAAACAATGCAGACGCCGGAGTTGAGGAATGACAGCTCTCGCAGACGCTTGGCCAGTTGATCAAAATGGAATTGAATATTAGTAAATGTATCCTCAGAGGGCTCAAAGTAAACCTCTGTACCGGATTCATCTGTATCACCAATAACAGCCAAGGGGCCGTCCGGCACACCATGAGAATAGGTTTGCTCATGAACCTTGCCGTTGCGACGAATGGTAAGGCGCATTTTTTTGGATAGCGCATTAACAACAGACACGCCCACGCCATGTAAGCCGCCAGAGACCTTGTAGCTATTATCATCAAATTTACCCCCAGCATGGAGTACAGTCATAATAACTTCAGCGGCAGAGACGCCTTCGTCATGCATCTCTGTGGGAATGCCGCGCCCATTATCAAAGACAGTAATAGCCTCATTGGGGTGAATAATAATGCGTATTTCAGAGCAGTGGCCGGCCAGGGCCTCATCTATAGAATTATCGACCACCTCAAACACCATATGGTGAAGACCGGTGCCATCGTCTGTGTCGCCAATATACATGCCCGGGCGCTTGCGAACCGCATCTAGCCCCTTAAGTACCTTGATGCTCGACGAGTCATAGTTCACTTCTTCACTCATAGCTTATTCTTTTCCCGTTATTCAATCCGCCGAAGCAACACCATGTTCCATGTGGAACATTTGGTGCGCCATTCCATCCACCAACATCTGAAAATCTTGTTTATCCACACCAGTCATAAAGTACTGGCAATCTAACCTGTTAAGGCAGGCAATTACCTGCGCCCTGTGTTCATAATCCAATTCGGCAGGCAAGTCATCTAACAAAAACAAGCAGGACTGGCCCATCCTCTCTCGATAATGGGCTGCCTGAGCCAGCTTTAAAGCATAAACCAAAAGCTTGGTCTGGCCTCTAGATAACACCTCTGCCGCAACAGCACCATCAACCTTGATGCGGATATCAGCCTTATGGGCTCCGTGGTTGGTACTACCCAGAGCCATATCTCTCTTGCGATCCAGCTCAAAAACCTGAGCTAGGATCTGGCCTTCTGCCCAACCCTGGTAGTACTCAAGCTCCACCTCGCCCAAGCCATCAAAGGACGAAGCCACCTGCTTTACAATACCTGACAACTCCAACAAATAGCGCTGACGGTACTCTGTTACCTGCTCCGCCAAAGGGAGAAGCTCAGCCGTCCAGGCAGCTAATGTATCTTCGCCCATTCTACCATGTCGAAGCAGTTGATTGCGCTGTTTTAACGCTTTTTGGAAGCGCCTCCAGAGGTTTGTGTAGCCATGTTCCACGTGGAACACACCCCAATCCAAAAACTGCCGTCGCTGTAGGGGCCCACCTTCTAAAAGAGTAAAGCTATGGGCATCGATAAGCTGCAAAGGCAGCTCCTCTACCAGCTGCGCCGCTGACTGCAGCGACTTGCCATCAATGCGTGCTTCGAACTTGCCCTGGGCTGTGCGCCGGATGCCCAGCTGGTGACTGGTTTTAGATATTTCCCGCTCTATGCGGGCGGAGACCACAAGCTCATCGGCCAGCTTATTGACCACGACTCGCAAATCTCTGTGCTTAAAGGAACGGCCGCGGCCAAGAATATAGATAGCCTCGAGCAGGCTGGTTTTACCGCTGCCATTTGAGCCATAAATCACATTGGCTACGGGGTGGCAGTCTATTTGGACACTGGCAAGATTTCTTACTTGTAGAACATCCAAGCGAGACAGACGCATGGATGACTGATTACTTTAGTAAAGGAGCGGCGTTAACCAAGATTACAGCCTCATTGGCATAACGACATAGACAGCAGCGCCATTGGCGGCATCTTCAACCAGCGCACTGCTATTGGAGTCAGACAGAGTAAAGCGGATCTCTGAGCCCTTAAGAACATTGAGCACATCAAGCAGATAGCTCACATTAAAGCCTATTTCCAGGTCATCGCCAGCGTAATTTACTGAGACCTCTTCCTCCGCCTCCTCCTGCTCAGGGTTATTGGCAACCATTTTAATCGCTCCATTGGAGAGCAATATGCGCACACCCCTGTACTTCTCGTTAGAGAGGATTGCCGTGCGCCCAAAGGCCTGCTTGAGCTCAGCGCGATCACCTACCACCTGCTTGTCACCACCTTTGGGCAGAACTCGGTCATAGTCAGGATAGGCACCGTCCACCAATTTAGAAGTAAAACAGTAGTCAGTGCCAGTAATACGAATATGGTTGGCCCCCATAGACAGCTGCACCTCTTCATC
>Ga0075469_10001003_pt1 | contig 12750 bp, 7 predicted proteins | sample DEB08_DNA_13_FD_77577 | JGI IMG/M metagenome (GOLD analysis project Ga0075469, IMG submission 77577) | Aqueous microbial communities from the Delaware River and Bay under freshwater to marine salinity gradient to study organic matter... | ecosystem: Environmental > Aquatic > Marine > Coastal ...
TTACGGGTGGTGGGGGTGCCGGGGGGGGCGTATTCCTTTCATTCAGCAGGGCGTAGCCTTCGTCCTGACACAACAGTGAGGTACCATTGCCGAGGGCAATGACCTGGGGGTGGTCACGGGCCAGTTGAACCACCAGCCGGCGCGTCGGCATGTTGTTTTGGTAGCGCCACAAGAGGCTGGTTGTGGCCTGGATCCACGCTTCAGGGCCTGCCCCCTGGACCTGGGCAGCTGGCAGGAGCCGTTCGCCGCGAAAGCTATCGATGGGAAAAAAGCGATGTTGCTGGTACAGCCATTTCTGATTGCCGGTTTCTACCAGCACCCCTTCGGGGAAATCGGTGAGGTGGTAGACGTTGCCGGTTGGCAGTCCTTGTGCCGGTCCCAGCAGTTCGATTTGCTGGTAATTTCGGCCATCCGGCGCCAGCCGCAACCGGTACAGTCCTTCCGCAGCGTGGGCCGCCAGCAGCTCGAAGGTGTCGGTGCGCACAATTTCCCGCAAGGGGGCCGAGAGTCCTTCAATGCGGTGGCTGAAAGCCCACGATTGGTCCGGTTGCTGGTCCAGGCAGATCAGGCCGGTGTAAGTAGCCTGTAGGAGGCGCCTGGTGGGGTGGTGGAGTAGCAACAACTGCCAGCCACCGGTAACGGGGGAAACCAAGGTCGCACGGCGTTGCGCAATGCGGTAAGTCCCGTTGTTGTGGCCGCACAGGAGTTGGTTGTCGATTATTCGCAACTCCCAGACCTGGCCCTGGGTGCCAGCCACCAGTTGGTAGGGTAGGGTACCGTCGAGGGGGCGCTGAAACAGTCCCTGGTTGGTACCCAAATACTGCCTGTCCTGAAAAATACAGGCTGCGTAAACCGTGCCAATGGCTTGCTGATTGGCGGTGAAATACCGCAGGGGATCGCTCAGGACCACCAGGTCAATGCCCCGGTCGAGGCCGAGCCAGAGGTCACCCGCAGCGTCTTGTAGCAGCCCAATGACGGTATTGTTCTGGAGGCCGCTCGAGCGGTCGAGGTGATACAACAACGTACCATCGGGGTGCAGCAAGTAAAGCCCGCCCAGAATGGTGCCTACCGCGATGGTGCCATCGTGCAGCTGCTGGAAACGGTTGATCTGCTCGTTGGCCAGCGCGGTAAATAGAGGGGTCTGCCAGGGCGTCAGTTGTCCGTTGCGCAGCCAGTAGATACCACTGCGCTCGGTGGCAATAAGCAAGGCCCTGTCCACCGGGATGATGCCCCGGACATTCTTCCCGATCAGCTTTTCCGTGCCTGCGACTAAGACAAAGGATTGGCCGGGTTCCCAGCTGTACAAGCCCTGGTCGATAACCGGTACGATCAACTGATGGCCAACGGGGATAATATTGAGGATAACCCCCGGAGGAAGAATTTTCGCCACCTGCTGGCCCGTGTAGCAATAAATCGCGCCAAAAGAATGAAAGATGACGGCAGTGTCCTGGACGATGATATTCCATATTTCCTCGCCCAGGGCCTCCTGCGGGAGTTGCCGACTGAGGGAAACGTAGCTGCCCTCGTCCGCCAGGCTATCGGTGAAATAGCCGAATTCGTTGTACGCACCCACGTAGATACGGCCATCATGGGCCGTAGCTACGGCCCGGACTATCTTCTGCCCGGGCAGCGATCGTTGTTGCCAGTAGGTGCCGTTAAAGGTGACCAATCCGCTGGAGTTGGCGGCATGGATGCTGCCGTCAGCCGCCTGGGCCAACATCCAGTTTTGGTTGGCGGCATGGTAGTCGTTGGGCGTGAAATTGCGTACCCGCGGGAGTTCCACCGCCAGGGGTACGGTGGTGGATGGGCTGGCAGCGGTGCTGGTAAAAGGCTGCCCACCCAGTAGCAAGGGGAGCAGGATCACCAGCAGGAGGAATAATATGTGGGTCCTTGTAACACTCATTTAGCAAAAACAACTTCAACCTGAATATTCAACAAGCGCTAATTGGCCTTGGCTTTCATAAAGGTGCAGATTTTTGCCTTGTAGGTGGGAATAAACGGAAAAATTAGGAGACTGCTGATCGCAAATTGTATCCGGGCAGACACCTTTTCGCACTTTAGGGAGCCCCCCCGACCCCTTAGGACAAGTCGCTGAAATTAAAAACCCTGATCTGCACAAAATCTGCACGGATCAGGGTTTTCTAAACAGGCGCTTAGTCGTTACACCGTGGAGTTAAGCTGAAAGAATTGGATAAAACTCTCCGGGTTATCAACCGTACCTCGCTCAGAAATGAGTTTGATGTGGATGTTGCGGTTGCGGGCCTTCTCCGAGAAATCTTCCAGGATCTCGATCACGTCGTTATCCAGGTAGCGGGTCTTGCGCACGTCGAGTTCCAGAAAGGTGTCCTCCGGAATTTGCTCCAACTCCTTGAGGATAGCCCCTTTGTTGAAAAAGGTGACTTCTTCGGCCAACGTCATTTTTATCCGGTGCTGGCCATTGCTTTTGTCCTCAATGTGCAGGAAGTGGGAATTTTGGTAGCTTTTGTATAAAATAATTACGATACCCACTAACAAACCCATGGAAATGCCGATCAGCAGGTCGGTGAAAATAATGCCGACTACCGTTACCATAAAAGGAATAAATTGCTTGGGCCCCAGGTTGTACATCACCTTGAACAGGGCGGGCTTAGCCAGCTTGTAACCCACGATCAAGAGGATGGCTGCCAATACCGAAAGCGGGATCATGTTTAGCAGCCCCGGGATGAGTACCACCGAAATCAGCAGCAAAAAACCGTGAAAAATGGCCGACAGCTTGGTTTTGTTGCCCGATTGGATGTTGGCCGAACTGCGGACGATCACCTGGGTGATGGGCAAACCACCCACCAGCCCCGAAATAATATTGCCCGTGCCCTGGGCCAGCAATTCCCGGTTGGTGGGGGTGACGTGTTTCGCCGGATCAATCTTATCGGTGGCTTCTACGCAGAGGAGGGTCTCCAGGCTCGCGACCAGGGCAATGGTGAATGCCGTCACCCAAATGGCAGGATTCGTGATGGCACCAAAATTGGGGAAACTGAACTGGGTCAGGAAGGACGAAAAATCATCCGGAATTGGCACACTCACCAGGTGTTCCGCGCTGATGGCCAGGCTCGTATCGCGGGTAAGGTTGAAGTAGAGGATGCCCAGCACCACTGCTACCAGTGGGCCCTGGATGACCTTGAAGATCTTGGCGCGCCGGGCCAGGACATTGTCCCAGAAAAGTATCACCGCCAGGCCTGCGCTGGCAATAAGGGTGGGCCCCAGGCTGATCGTTTTGAAGACCAGGAACATTTCGGAGAAGGTGTTTTTTCCATCCATCTGGAAAAAGGCAAAATCGCCTTCGGGGTCGGCATCGTAGCCAAAGAAGTGGGGAATCTGTTTGAGGATGATGATAATGCCAATACCCGTGAGCATGCCCTTGATGACGGAGGAAGGGAAGTAATAGCCAATGACACCGGCACGGAGGAGGCCAAAAACGATCTGGATGACGCCACCCAAAACGACTGCTACCAGGAAGTTTTCGAAACCGCCCAGGCTGCCGATGGCCGTCAGGACAATCGCCGCCAGGCCAGCAGCAGGGCCACTGACCCCCACCTGGGAACCACTGAGGCTACCCACGATGATGCCACCAATAATTCCCGCAATGACCCCCGAGAAAAGCGGGGCGCCACTGGCTAGCGCAATGCCCAAACACAAGGGCAATGCCACAAAGAAGACGACCACACTGGCCGGAATATCGCTTTTTAGGTTACCCAAAAGGGAATCCTGTTTGTTTGAACCCATGACTTGGTAATTTGAAAGATATAATCTGGAAGCCAACGGCCTTCTCTCCACTCGGGAAGGCATACCGTGGCTAATGAAAAAATTGCTCTTAGGGCCAGGAAAATGGCCAGCGCAGCAAAACGCCCTGCTGAAAGAATTGGAATTATTCTGGAGGGGGATTGAAGACTTCGAGGTAAGCAGCTGGTAAGCAGCCAGCAATACAACGGTGGGTGGCGCTTTTTTCACCCGTTCTGATTGGTAGGAAAGCCAGCTGGCCTACCACATATTCCGTAGTAGTTTCGTCTTCTTCACCTGCTTTGTTTTCTTTTTCGGATTGATCCACGCCCTGCTCATCGAATAGACTGATACGGAAGCCTTGAGCAAGCAGCAGCTCGGCTACGATCTTGTTGGAGACAATAGCCGTCAGGAGGAATAATATTAGGATCAATCTCATGGGTGACATAGGCTGTGGAACATCATGGAACCTACAATAGTTCTACAAGTTATAGTAATACCTTTATTAAAGAAAGTAAGATCGTTGGTTTTCTGCTTTTTTAACGCTCCTTAGTAAATTTTTCTATTTTAGTGCCATGAAAAAAACAAGCCAGCCACTGATCTTGCTCCTGCTGCTGAGCAACATCCTTCTTGGTCAGCCCTTTTACGTAGGCGCGGATCTTTCTTACACCAACGAGATGGAAGACTGCGGCGTCGTCTTCCTGGATGACAACCAACCCCGCGACCCCTTCGCCATTTTTGCCGACCACGGCGCCAACCTGGTGCGCCTGCGCCTCTGGCATACCCCCGCCTGGTACGACACCCTCCATGTGGGCAACCGCTATTCCGATTTTGCGGATGTGAAGCGCAGCATTGCCCGCGTTCACGCGCAGGGGATGCAGGTGCTGCTGGATTTTCATTTGTCCGATTCCTGGGCCGACCCCGGGCACCAGGTGGTTCCCGCCGCCTGGGCCGCCGTGGTGGGCAATACACCCGTGTTGGGCGACTCCGTGTACCAGTACGTGTACGGGGTGCTGCGGGAACTGGCCGAGCAAGACCTGTGGCCCGAGATGGTACAACTGGGCAACGAAACCAACCGCGGCATCCTGCAGACGCAGGCAGCCAACGACGGCGGCTGGGTACTCGACTGGCACCGCAACGCCACCCTCTTCAACCGCGGACTCAGCGCCATCCGCGCCGCTGCTGCCGACTACCAGCAGCAGGTAAAGATCGGCCTGCACCTGGCGGGCCCCGCCAGCGTGGAGTGGTACGTGGATCAATTTACCCAACACGGGGTGACCGACTACAACTTCATCGGCATCTCCTACTATTGGGCCTGGCACCAACCCACCACCATTGCCCAGACGGGCGACGTGATCAGCCGTTTGCGGCAGGCCCATCCGAACAAGGAAGTGCTGATCCTGGAAACCGGCTACCCCTGGACCCTGGCGTGGAACGATAGCGCGGCCAACATCATCAACGACCTGAGCCCCGCCTATTCGCCCGCCAGCCCCGAGGCCCAGTACCAGTGGCTGGTGGACCTTTCGCAAGAGGTACGCCAAAGCGGGGGCAGCGGCGTCCTGTACTGGGAACCCGCCTGGGTTTCTTCGCCCTGCCGGACCCCCTGGGGGCAGGGGTCGCACCAGGAACACGCCGCTTTTTTCGACTTTAACAACAACGTACTTCCGACGGGTGGCATGGCCTGGCTCGGCGCCGATTTTGGACCCACCGGGGTGGCACAACCCGGCACAGGAACTACTAAGCTGACGCTTTCCTACCAACCGGCCAGTCAACAAGTACAAGTTGCCCTGACGGAGCCCCTTCCTACCGGAAACTGGCACGCTGTGCTCTTCAATGTGGATGGCAAAGGCGTACAAGATTGGCGGGAATTGCCTACCGACACCGCCGCCTTTACGCTGGATTTGCCGACTTTGCCCAACGGCGTCTACTTTTTTACCCTGTTCGAAGGACAGGTGGTGCGGGGGAGCGCGGCAGTGGGGGTGGTGCGGTAGATTTCGTCGGGTGAAATTTATTTCGCCCAGCAGCAACCAGTATTGGCGCGAAATAAATTTCACGCGACATCAGCGCTTCACCACCTTGCCACTAGCCAGCAAGCGATCGCCATACACCTCGTAAATATACAAACCAGCGGGCAATGCCGACACATCAAGGGACATATCCCCCATGCTAGATGATACTTGCCGCAGCACTTCCCGCCCCTGCAAATCGCGGAGGAGGACGTGGCTCACGTTTACTAAACCTTCAAGGTTGAGTAAACGTATATGCAGCACAGACGCTGTTGGGTTCGGCCACACCCGCACCTCCACGCCTTCGGCCACGTACTCCTGCGTGCTGGACACGCCCACGTAGATGCTTTCGCAGTAGGTATCTACCCCCGTAACATTACTCACCGTCAGGCATACCTCACAAGCCCCATCCTGCGCATAGCTGTGCACGGGATGATGTTCACTGCTGCTGGCACTACCATCGCCAAAATCCCACACCCATGCGTAGGCGTAGAAGCTGGCATCGAAGAACTCTACGGCTAGCGCAGTTGTATCTTGGGTGTACTCGAAGTCGGCTACTGGGGCGGGGTTGTTGATGTTGAGTGTGTCGCAGGGGCTGCCATCGAGCGGGCCGAGGCCGTAGTAAGGGAAGTTGGGTAGGGTGAGTTGGTTCCAAACGGGCAGGTGTACGCTGTGCTGTCGGAAGTCAGAAGCCACCCCGCGCCGATTGGGATGCTCCACGCTGTGCAAGTAGCGGGCGGAATTGGGGCTGTTAATGAAAATGCGCCCGTCGGGCGTGAGCTGCGCCATAAAGAAAGTGGTTTGCAGAAATTCAATTTCCTCCCAGTAGCCGTCGTAGTCGGCGATTTTATGGAAACTTTCGGCAATGTCTTCCGCATCCAAATCAATTTGATAGAGGTGCGTATAGGACGAAATATAGGCAAAACGCCCGTTTTCGGATATGGCCACTCCCGCTGCGTAAGCCGTATCATTGTAGGTAATCAGACGTGGATTGGATAAATTTCCCGTGCAGCGGTCAAAATTATAAACACCCACAAACTGGCCTTCAGAAACGGAGAGGGAGGAGAAATTGATGTACTTACTACCATCTGGCGAAAAGACGGCTTGCCCCACACCAGGGCGCATATCCATATCAGTCGTAAAGACCATTCCCATGTCGTGTACGCCTCTATCATCGAGTAGAAAGCGGTGGTAATAATCGCCATCAAAATAAGGAACAACTATCCACCAATCGCGCCCGTTACCGTGGCGGGTGGCCGTTATTTTACCAAAATCTAGGGTATCTTGTATCAGTGAAATTTCTTTTTCCAAGACTCGGCCAAGCCTATTGTTCATACCCATGTCAATCACGGCGTATTTTAAATCCAGTACAAATGAGGTGTATCCATCTGGATGATTGGATATAGCTGTCCGTTCGCTGTAAAACAGGTGGTACTCGCCATCACGCTCTGGTGAGGGAATGATCATAGCACCCTGAATAATAGGGTTACCTATTTCTACCCAATCATCTGTATATTCCCCGGGGTTGATGCGCTCCCCGTTCTGCATAGGCTGGTGCGTTCGGCTGGCAATGCCAATTCCGTTGGTGTAAAATTGCAGTTGCCTTTCCGCATTGCAAACGCTGGCATTGGTTGCGTCGAAACGTGCACCATAGTATCCTTGTGTGACATGGACTGGGTTGGAGTTGAAATTCATGCTCGCATTGGAAGCGGTGGGGATGGTAAGGCTGAAAGAACCAAACAACCAGCGATGGTCATATTTGCCGCGCTCAAAAATGGTTTGCCCGGCTGCCGTTCGCCAAAGGATGCAACATAGGAGGGCGAGCATTATATGTGTATATTTCATTAATAGTCAAATTTTAAAAGGGCTTTGCATTCCCTAAACCCCAAAAAGGTCTAGTTAATGCAAAGCCCAACATAAGGTAATCCCGGTTACTACCGGATGATGACTATTTTCCTGGCTTCTGCCTTACCGCTCTCGTCCGCAAACTGGAGGTAATAGATGCCAGATGCCAAAGCCTGCGTATCAAAGGAAACGAGGGTTTCGCCACCGATTGTTTTGTGCGTTAGCAGCAATTGGCCGACTGGACTGTATATGCCCGGCACCCCGGCTTCCGTGCCGGATAGGGTCACAAACAGTTCGCTTGCCACAGGGTTGGGATGGACGGAAAGGACACTGCCCGTAGCCGATTTTTCTGCTGCCATTTGAGCGGAACGCTCGGCCTGGTGCATATCTAATCCACTGCCTTGCAGTGCTTGATTGGGCGAACAACCATTATCAAATTCATAATCCGCATCCACCAACTGGTAAAGGCTTCGGGCCTTGTGTACAATTTTGCCGCCCGCCAGCGGACATTGGTTGGCCACGCTCAAGAGTAGGGCTGCCGCCTCGGTCGAGAAACCCGATTCCCCCGAAGCAAGTGCCTTGAGGTACGCGCCATTGACCACCTTTTCGTTTTGCTGCACGTCGGTCGTTGCAGCCAGGTTGCTATTGGCTGTGCCGATCTGGGATGCGGCCGCTTCGTGCGACTGGGCAGACTGGGTTAAAAGTGCCGTAAGTTGCGCATCTGTGTCCGACAGATCTTCCAACGCATCCACGTAGCGCAGGTAGTCGGTGTAGCCAAAGCTTTGTGCGTATTGGTTGGCGGCTTCGTTTACGCTTGTCAGGCGCTGCCATTTGGTAGCCCAAAGGCCGTCGAGTTGGCCCGTGGTAGCAACAGTTGGGTTGAGTTCGGCGGCCATACGCATGGCGATGGTCTGGTAAGCACCGATTGGGGTAGCAGCTTGCCCTTGCCGCCAAGTATTATTGGCGCTTGACAATTCAAGCCCTTGGGCGTGTATCGCCTGCAATTTTCCATAAGTGTATTTTCGGCTCTCCCAAATCCGTTGGTCGGCATAGCCGCCCGGCAGCCCGTCACCCGCTACGATGCGGCCGTCCCATTCCGTTACCTTGCCGCCGCCGGGTGGCACATAGCCATCTGTTTGGCAGAGTGGTGGCGTTCCTGCTGCGTTGAAAACAAACCACGGCTGCCCCGTACCCGTATAGTTCGGCAGGCCGATGCTGGGCGGGAAGAAGCCGTTGGTGGTGCTGTGGATGAGGTAGCGTTGTGCGAATACAGGTTGGGGTGTAATAGCCATAACCTCATTCAGCGCCGCTTTCCCCGTGAAAGCCCCTTGCGCGGTATTCCAGCTATTGCCGCGCCAGTTCTGCTGCCCGACGGTGAGCATATCCTCGTAGTGCAGGCCGTTCACCATGGGGGCTTGTAGGAAGTTGTTCTGGAAGTCCGTGTCCTCGGAGTTGCCGGACAAGAATTTCACGCCCGTGTGCAGGCCGAGGAAGTCGTTGCAGGCGTAGGTCGTGTTGGTGGTGCTTTCCACCACCATGCCGGTGCGGCGGCCGGGCGTATCGTCGGAGGCGAGGCTGGCCACCTCGTTGCCATCCACGTAGTTGGCGTCGCCATTGACCATGTAGATGCCCACCTGGTCGGATGCTTGCCGGAGTTGGATGGGGGTGTTCGCCAGCAGGTGCAGGTTGTTTGTGGTATTGGCCCAGATGCCGTTTCCTGACACAGACCCGTCGTATAGCGAAATAGCGTTGCTGCTGATGATGGCTGTCCGGTTGGCGGCGCGGGTGCCTGCCTCTTGGATGCTGATGGCCGTACCTTTCGCCCCAGCGGCCAGGCGGAGGTCGTTGCGCGACACCCGCAGGCTCAGCGCGCCGTCGTTGTGCCGCAGGTCGATGCCCGCACGGGTGAAGGAATGTACAATGTCGCCCTGTATGTCGATGGGCGCATTGGACACCTGCTGGACGATGAAGCCGTAGCGGCAGTTTGTCACGGTGCTTTCGCGAATCTGTACGCTCGCCGAACGGACGTCAATGGCCGTCGTACAAGCGTTGAACACAGGGCGTATCGCCGCCGATTGGCCACTCACGAACAACGTAGAAGCCATCTGGGAAAACCCGACGAAGTGTATGGCCTTACCCGCTATGGGGTAGTTAATGCCGGTTTGGGGCAGGATGTTCTCAAACCGGGTGTTGGCTACATGCATATTCACATTGCCCACCGATACGACTCCAGCAGGCAGGTTGCGGAAGATACCTTGGGCGGCGGTATTGTCGCCAAGAACTACGGTAGAACCTTCCACCGACCCAACTGGAGACAAGTACATACCCGCCGCGCTGCGGCTCTAGATCGTCATTGGTGCCACGGCAAAGGCATCGAAGGGTGGCAGTAGCGGTTGCAAGCCGTCGAATACGTCGGATTGGGAAATGAGTTTGAATCCGCCGTCGCCCCAGTGATAGACACCCACGAAGTTGCGCTGCAGGATATTTTCCCGCATCGCCAAAACGGAACGGGATCCTAGCCGGAAGGCGGCCTGTGCATCCATGATGGTCGTCCGCGCTATCTCGATGGAGGCTCCCTGCCCCATATTGAAACCGGCCCACATCATCTCACAGCCAGAGAAAACGACGGGGTTGCCCGCTCCTTGCGGGCCGTCGATGCGCACACGGGCCTGCGGATCGACGGCTATTTCCGCACCTGGCTGCATCCGTACCTCACCGGGCAGGAATGTCCAGTCGGTCGAAGAAGGTGCCGCTATGGCGTTGTCTAGGATTAGTCGCCCCCGGATGGCCAGGCAGCGGTCGTTGGTGTTGAGCACATCACAATAGGGTATCTGTGCAACGGGAAATTGAAAGTTAGTTTCACTACGTATAGGATCAGGTGAAACAAAGAATCCAATATTGCCAGCACCATAGTTGAAATCATAATGCGCAGCAGCGAGAGCTTCGTTTGAAGCTTCAAAATCGCCATCGCAAACTAGATTACAGTCCACGGTGAAGGGACAATCCAATTCATCCAACCCGACAGGAACTATAGGTAGAAACAAGTACGCCCAGTCCCCGGGGCTCCCATCTGCGCAGCGCGGCAGGTATCGCGCCACTCCCCATCCAATCACTTGTCCGTTAGGTACAAAGCTGAACCCCAGCCCATTCCCCCGGTCTGTTATCTGTCCCACAGGCAAATTGCTGGCCACCATTTGGAAACTGTTGGGGACATACCCCGTTGTGTTGACGTCGTTGGATAAAAATGTTGCGGCATCCACCACCAAAGGAGGGCCGTTCGTGCTTGCTTCCGCAAGAATGACGTCGTTAACTCCAACGGCACGGCATCCTGTGCCGCATGGTTCATAAGTCTGCCAAGGTAGGTGTCCGCCCGTACCCGCAAATTGGGTCGTACCGAATGTTCCTGATAATGAATACCCCAACTCACAAAGAAGTTTTACTTCCTGCTGGTTGGGATGCCGCTGGTTGTATCCTGCAGGGCCACAAGAATTCATAATAAAACCATTGGAAGTCGCACAACCATCCGCCGAAGATGGGTTGCAATTCAGATGGCTTAGTCCCGACGAGTTCCATGGGAAGGGCAAGTATAGGGGTTGGCTGGGAAGGGATGCCCCAAAAAGCTCGGTATTCGAACTGCACTGGGGTTGGTTGATAAAGCTATTACCAGCTACCTGTGCCAAATATGGTAAGGCGGTGGGGTAGCGTATATAATTGGGAGAGTCATTGTCGGTGTTTGTAGTCCCCCCTATTGTCCTTATGCGTGTATCGTACTTCGAGTAGGCAGCAGTTGATCCGACGCTGGACAGCAGACTCGCATTTGATGAAGACGCATCAATCAGGGAGTACACCCCCAGTAGGTGGCAGGCTTCATGTAAAATGGTTGTGTAGAGGTCGCGCATTCCCGCAGGGGCTGATGCAGTGGGGTTATTACTAGAGAAAAATGAAAAATTCAAGAAATTTACCCTGACAAGTTCCTTGTGCTATCTGCCCTGTGGGGTTCAATAATACCGACAAATCAGAGAATACTCTACACGCAGTATTTCTTCGGGCACCACCAAGTGTTGGGTCTGCAAAACCATAGTTCCTATTCGCACAGATGTCCTCAAAGGAGAGTTCAAAAATACCACTTCCTTCTGGGCAACGGCAACCACCGGTAAGGAACGAATCAAAGGGGGATAAGTCCTTGCTATTGAAAATGTTCCCGAAACGGTCGAACGCTCTGGAGTAAAGGTATAAATCAGGGGCTTCCCCTATATCTTGAGCGTCTGATGGCGGGATGACCCCGCAATAGTGGACTGGCTCCGCGGCCTCCTCCTCCACTTCCACCACCAAAATCTCCTCCGTACCCCGAATTTTCAACTCGTAACTCGCTGCCACATTTACCGCCGCAATAGGCAAATCAAAGCAAACTTGGTTTTGGTTTAAAGGAAAACTGAGTAGGGCATACAGAAATTCGCCTAAATGTGGAGCGCCCTCGTTTTTTAAATCCACATAAACAAGCGAATTTAAAGATTGTGTTTGTCCCGATCGCTGTACGCAAACCGTGGCTACTTCGTCAGGGTGTACCTGCAAGGAGCTTTCCATGAATTTCTGACATTTTTTGTGCTTAAAGTCAAGTGAAAATAAAAATAACGTGCCCCTGTCAGTCGGTCAAAGGAAAATAAAAGCAAAAGAGACTAACGGAAGTGTTACTTTTATTCTTTGCCAGCCTCCTAAAGCCGTTATCAGTTTTGTCAGCTTAGGAGAATCACTTTATTTACGTCGCCGTGCTTTACCAAACCCCGAACAGATACCCGTCATGAAATCCCTGCTTATCCTCTCTTTTTTCCTATTGTCCTTGGGTGCGGGCCTAATAGCCCAGGCACCTACCATCGAGGCCCTGAAAAGCACTGCCGCCATCCAAAAGGGGGAAGCCTTGCTGGGGACGCTGCAGGCTCTGGCCGCGGCCGAACTGGCGGCTGGCGATTGGGAAGCTTCCGCCGCCTGGGCCGACCACCTGCTGGAGCAGGCGCAAAGCCTTCGGGCCACAGAATACATCGCCCGGGCCTACCACCAAAAAGGTCTGGCTCTGGCTGCCTCCGATAAAAGAACCCAGCGCAACCGCGCCCTCAAGTCGTTTGCCGACAGCAACAACGCTACCCAGGAC
>Ga0075469_10001014_pt1 | contig 12679 bp, 7 predicted proteins | sample DEB08_DNA_13_FD_77577 | JGI IMG/M metagenome (GOLD analysis project Ga0075469, IMG submission 77577) | Aqueous microbial communities from the Delaware River and Bay under freshwater to marine salinity gradient to study organic matter... | ecosystem: Environmental > Aquatic > Marine > Coastal ...
TTTCGTCGTGAAACTTTAGTGAACCGCCGTGATACGAGACCCGTACGTCCGGTGGTGTGAGAGGACGAAAGTTAATCGCACCACCAATGGTGGATTAACTTTCTCCTACTCGATTTAGCACAGGTTTTGGTTTTTCAAAGACAGCGCTGAATTTATTCCCCGCCTGCCGCTTTCGGCACTTCCCGTTTTCTAATTTCTTCGTGCAAGATTTGTCCCCGCAATTTTTGCTCCGTTTCGGCGGTCCGCCGCATTTCTGAAAAACCAGCGATGACGGGTTGTGGGTTCAACGGTTTTTTGTTGAGGTAGCGGTGGTACATGACCAGGACAAAGCGCGTCATATCATCGGGGTGGTGAAGTCCCAATTCATTGAGGTAGACCGTCAGGCGCGAGCCTTCGTAAAAACCCCAGTTGAGCGAGATCCAACGACCGAGGCCGAAGAAGGGGATGGTCACGGCCTGTTGTTCACTTAGGCGAAGGAATTGCTCGCGACCTGAGGCTTCGGAAAGCCGGGTCAGTTGTACAAACGCTTCGCCCAGATCACGGGGAATGTAGACCCCATAGAGCATTTCTTGTTTAACCCGCCAGGCATAAGCCGCTTCAATTTGGGTAGGAGTGGTGGGTGCGCTGGTTTGGGTGAAGGCACCAAACGAGAGTAACAGGCACAAAGCTGTGCTGAGGAAATAACTAGGCATGGCATTCAGGTTATTGCTGTTGTTTATGCAGCTTACAACGTCCGGAGGTGGTTGCTCAGTATTTTACCAGCGGATGAGTGCGGATCCCCAGGTAAAGCCACTGCCAAAAGCCGCCAGGCAAACCAAATCTCCCTTTTTTACCGCACCTGCCTGCACGGCTTCGGCCAGCGCAATCGGAATAGAGGCTGCGGTCGTGTTGCCGTACCGTTGGATGTTGTTCCACACCTTGTCATCGCTCAGGTGCAGGATGCGCTGGACAAACTGGCTGATGCGCAGGTTGGCCTGGTGGGGTATGAGCATGTCAATGTCCGCGGGGGTAAGGTTTACGGCCTCCAGGGCTTCCAGAATAACTTCGGGAAATTTTTTAACCGCGTATTTAAACACGAACGGCCCGTCCATATTGGGGTAATACTGCCCGGTTTCAATCATATGGGGCGTGATGAACATTTCGCCGTATTTGACATCCGGATAGCCGAGATCGTATGCTTCACCCTGCTGGATATGATGGTAACCGCCGTGTGCTCCCGGATTGATAAACGCCAGTTTTTCGGCGTAGGTGCCATCGCTGTGCAATTTGGTCGTCAGAATACCCTGGTCGGTAGCTTCGGTCGGCTGGATCAGTACAGCCCCGGCACCGTCGCCAAAGATAGCCGTTACATTCCGGCCGCGGGTGCTAAAGTCCAGGCCCATCGAGTGCATTTCGGCGCCCACCAGTAAAACGTTTTTGTACATACCCGTTTTTACGAACTGGTCGGCAATCGATAACCCATAAACAAAACCGGTACACTGGTTGCGTATGTCCAGGGCGCCAATTTCCGTCTTGGTAATGCCCAACTCGCGTTGCAGGAGGACGCCACAACCGGGGAAATAATAATCCGGGCTGAGGGTCGCAAAAATAATAAAATCCACTTCGTTTTTATCCACACCTGCGTCAGCCAGTGCGAGGAGCGCAGCTTTAGCGCCCAGGGTGGTGGTGGTTTCTTCGTGTTTTTTGGCGTAACGACGTTCTTCGATACCCGTTCGTTCACGGATCCACTCGTCCGTTGTATCCATGACCTCGGCAAGGTCGTCATTGGTAACAACGGTAGGTGGTACATGGTAGCCGATGCCGGCAATTTTTGAGCTAAGCATAAGGTTGGTATATTTGGTTGAGCTGGTCTGCCTGAACTGCTGCCCGAAGACTGCGTATACAAACATAGCTGCAAGGATTGTGATTACCAAAATTTGAAGAGAATTTTAAGTTAATCCCACCAGACCCTCTCGGATAAAGAAATTTCAACTATTTTCGTAATTGACAATGGTTTGGACAATACGCCTGTGTTATTGTTGAGCGAATCATGGTCTTCAGTCACGCGCACCTTTTTTAAAAAAAGCCCTAATTAATGATCCACCTTGGTATTGTTGAAGACGAAGCCTTTATGCTACAAAGTATTCGGGAGACATTTACGGATATGCCCGATATTAAAATAGCATTGGAAGCCCAAACGATGGGGGAGTGTCTGGATGAAATCAACTCCAATCTGATGCTAACAACTTTGCTGTTGGACATCAATTTGCCAGGCATGAGTGGTTTACAAGGCATTCGCCTGCTCAAGGAAAAGCTACCCAACCTGGATATCATTATGTTGACTAATCTGGACAGCTCCGATGATATTTTTAAGGCACTCTGTGCCGGAGCAGTAGCTTACATTTCGAAGAAAAAAGTTAATCCACCTATTTTACGAGAAGCGGTTGTTACCGTTTCACGGGGGGAATCTTACATGTCTCCGGGTATCGCCCGTAAAGTCGTTCAATATTTTGCTCCCCCAGACCGGGCCTCCATTAGTCCGCAATTAACGGTTCGGCAGCACCAGATTGTAGAACTACTCACCAATGGGTTGAGCTATAAATTGATCGCAGACAAGTTGATGATCTCCGTAGAAACGGTGCGGGATCACATCAAAAAAATTTACCGGGTTTTGGAAGTCAACAGCAAAGCTGAAGTGATGGCTAAAAAACACAAGGGTGAAATATAGCACTTGTTGGGAAAGATTACGGCACAATTTATCCATGGGGTGCCGCTTGCTATGCTTATTGCTGGTTCTCCCCGGGGGGCTACTGGTGGGGCAAGAATTTCCTTACGCGTATTACGGGATTAGTGAAGGGATATCTAATCGCTTGGTGAGTGACATTGAGTTTGGTCCCAAAGAATTGGTCTGGGTGGCAACAGGCAATGGCTTAAACCGTTTCGATGGCTACAGCTTTTTATCTTTTTCTTCCAATGAAAAAATAGCTGTTCCGTACCGTTTATCGCAATCCCAGATCAAAGACATTGCGCGATCCCAGGACGATCGACTCTTGCTCTTTTACGAAGACCTTTATTCCTCGTTCGATATTTTTGATCCCTTGAGTTTCGAGGTAGAGAAAATTGAAGTTGCCCTCGCAGTGGCTGGCAGCCCCCGCAACTTTTTCGTAGACCGGGCAGGAACTATTTACGTGGTTGCAAAAAGTGAACAATTTACCACCATCTCCAAGTACGATTATGAGGAAAAAAACTTTGTAGAAGTACAGCGATTTAATGAATCCTGGCACCGACCACAGGTAGTGATCGACTTTATCCGGCTGGCGGAGGGCGATTTTATCTTGTATGACCTGGAGCATGGATTGCGGCGCTGGTCTGTGAAGGACCAGCGGGTGATTTATTATGCCAACCCCGCTCAATTGTCTGCTGCTTCCACCGTGACTCCGCCTAACTTGTCTATCTTGACACAAGACGACCAGCTGCGTAATTGGATTTCCTTTAATGGGCAACCTGGTGTTTATCAGCTAAGCCTTCAGTCCGATAGTTTAAAATTATTCACGGCCTTAAATCCGGCGTACACTTATGCCAATGCCTGGCAGGATGATGTAGGCAATGTTCTTTTTAACCAGGCGGATAACCTGGGTAATTTCCCTGCGACCAAACACCTGTATTGCCTGGCGAAAAAAAATGGGGCCCTGCTCGACTTTTCGCACATGTTGGCCATGGGTAATTATTTCCTAAATATCAGGAGCAAAGATTTCTTTCGAACCCTGTTTTATGGAACAGACACGGGGCTGAAAGTGGCTCAGAATACAACCACCAAAATAGACTGCTACCTGTCTAAAAGGATCAGCGAAGATAAAAGAGGGGCTTCGATGCGGGGAATCTGTGAGGACGATTCCGGCAATATCTATTTTTCCCGGGAGGTCAATGCCTGGTACCGACTGGATGTTACGACCAATGAGCTCGATACCATCAAATTACAAAACAAAGCGGGTCAATTTCTTGCTTTTAACAACTGCCAGGGAATTTGGTACGACCCCCATGGTTTTATCTGGGGAGTAACGGGTAATGAAACCGATCAAAGGATAGGCCTACTGCATCGTTACCATATAGCGGATTGTACCAACACGATTTTCGAATACCCGTTATCCATGACGGCTTACGCTGATGTTGGATACGGGCGTTGCTGGTTGGGTGGCCGAACCGATGACAACCGGGGAGCGTTGGTTCAATTTGATCCGATTAGTGAAGAATTTAGTGCTTTTGAGGATAAAGGAGGGAATAACCCTTTTGCTGATGTTGTTATTCGGTACATTTTACCCGTCGGTGAAACGTTGTGGATTGGTACGGAACAGGGGCTTTTTTTTGTAGACCTGTTGACCCAAACCTGGCACCGGTACGTTAAGGAGACACCTGATTTGCCAGCGGGAGCTATTGCCGCCAAACTTTCGGATAACGTTGTTTTTTCACTTTATAAAGACGAACGTAACCTACTGTGGATTGGCACCCTTAATGGGCTGTGTTCCTTCGATTTGGTTAACCGCAATTGGAGCGTTTACGAAATGAAAGACGGTTTGCCTTCGAGTACCATCGCCAGTATATTGCCAGGAGACAATGGCTCCTTGTGGGTCAGCACCTACAATGGGTTGTCGTACTTTACGCCCAAGCAGGAAAATTCCCGCCGGTTTTTTCAAATTGATGGCCTGGCACACAACGAATTTAACCGTTTCTCGGCGTTGCGTGCTAAAAACGGACGCTACTACTTTGGTGGTGTTAATGGGGTTAGCGCTTTTTATCCAGGTGAACTGCTGGTCAGTCGGGATATTCCCCAAGTACTGCTCACCAGTCTGACCTATTTTGATCGCCAACAGGATTCCACCATCACGAAGGCCGCTAATTTGCTGGATAATCCAACGTTTGTGGTGAAAACATACTACAACCATTTGGTCTTAAATTTCTCCCTACCCATCTTTGCTTCTTCTGCCAACAACCAGTTCCGGTACCGGATTGGAGAGGACCCTGATCAGGAATGGATCTACCTGAAAAGTGATCGAAGCCTACATTTTAGTGATGTTAAAGCGGGTGAGTACCGCATTTATGTTCAGGGAGCTGATCCCAACGGAAATTGGGGGAACAAATCGTTGATGATTCACCTGATCGTAGAAGAAGTGATTTACCTCAGGTTGTGGTTCCTGGCCTTGGTTTTCCTGGCAGTAATAGGCTTCATTTACGTTGTTTTGCGGTACCGGTTGGACGAACGGTTGAGGATGGAAAAATTGCGAACCCAACTGGCCAGCGATCTACACGACGAAGTAAGTGGGTTGTTGGCGGGAATTTCGCTGCAGTCCGAGTTGTTGCGCTCACAGGTAACAGACGAAGGGGTCGGCGAGAAGTTGCAAAGTATTCGCCAGGCCAGCCAGCGGGCCATGTCTAAAATGAGCGATGTCATTTGGTCCATCGATTCCCGCCGCGACCGAATGGCAGATTTGCTCGACCGCATGGAGGAACATGCGGATGAAGTGTTACTGCCACTTGACATTCGGTATGAAATTAAAACCAGTCACCTGGATACGGAAAAACCAATTCCGGCCACCACCCGGCAGAATATTTACTTCATTTACAAAGAAGCAATCAACAATGTAGCCAAACACGCCCAGGCATCGCAGGTAGACATCTGGGTAGGTAACCAGGGTGGTTTTTTTGAATTGCGAATAAAGGACAATGGGGTAGGGGTAGACGAAGCCCATCCGCCAACCACCCGGAAAGTTAAAGGCCAGGGGCTGGCTAATTTGCGCATGCGTGCGCAACGACTAGGCGCCCAATTGGACATCCTCAACGGGCAGGGATTTGTCATCCACTTGCGAATGAAACGATTTTAATACCCCTTCTCTGACCATTTTTTAACGACCTTCGCAACCGAAAAGTTGCCGACTGAGTCACTCCACAAAAGTGGCACAGCTAAATCTTATCCCAACTATGAAGATAATTTGCATTGGCCGCAATTACGCCGAACACGCCAGGGAATTGAATAACGACATTCCCGATCAACCCGTGGTTTTTATGAAGCCTGCCTCCGCTTTATTGGTAGGGCGCAAACCTTTTTATTATCCCGAGTTTACCAAAGATTTGCACTTCGAAACTGAAATCGTGCTGAAGATCGGCAAAAATGGCCGCCACGTACAACCCGAGTTTGCCCTGGAGTATATCGAAGAAATTTCTCTCGGCATCGACTTCACCGCCCGGGATATCCAGTCGCAACTCAAAGCCAAAGGGCAGCCCTGGGAACTGGCTAAAGCCTTCGACGGCTCCGCCGTAATCGGTGATTTTGTCAGCCTGGATCAGCTTCCGGGCTTGTCCAATATCGAATTCTACCTGGAGAAAAACGGGAAGCAAGTACAACACGGCTTCTCTAAAGACATGCTCTTCTCCTTTGCGGATATCATTTGCTTTGTGTCGCAATATTTCAAGCTGCAAATGGGCGACTACATCTATACGGGTACGCCCGCAGGTGTGGGGCCGGTGCAGCCTGGCGATGAGTTGCGGGGATTTCTGGTGCTGCGCTCCGGCGCACAGGAGGTGCTGGCGTGTGACGTGCGGTAGGGTTTCTTGTTTCACTTTATTTTGGGTAGCTTCGGTTTTGCAACAGCTGTAACTCACCCCCTAGCCAATCTTTATTATTAGCGGTAAATTCCGGCAAAAGTATTTTTTCCTGAAGTGCTGCTGCCCGTTGCTGCCACTTTTTGGGGCTCCAGTAAGGCTGTTCATGCCGGAGCGTAAACAGGCTGCGCGACAATTTTAGAAAATTCATGTAAGCTGCTTTTTTTGAAGGGCTTAATTGCTGGTTACGGGAAATAAACTGCCGGGAGGCGAGCATCAACGCATCAAAGGCTTCTTTTTCTTCTAATTGGTAATAAATTTTCAGTTGAATGGTTTTCGCCGCCAACTGGTAAAAGGCATCGGTAAATTCTACCTGCTGCAAACCTGCCAGTGCCGAGGTATAATCCCGCTGCTCATAACGCAGTGCGGCCAGGTTGTAGTGGTAGGTGTTAAACTGGTCTTCTGGTGGAAGAAACTTGCGGTAAGTCGTCAGGAAAAATTCCGTCCACGCCCATTCTTTTAGCCGGCTACCCGTGGTGATAATATTGGTGTAAGTCCACTGCGACAGGCGGTTCTCGCGCAGCAGCAGATCTTGTGCGACCATGCTCCGATAAAGTTGGAAGATTTTTGGGTAATAGTTGGTTTTACCCAGGTTAATCTGTTGGATACAGTAGTTGAAGAGATAATCGTAGACGGTACGCCATTCTTCTTCCGACAACACCGATGCGTGAATTCTAAGCATTTGTTCCAGGGTGGCCAGATGTTCCTCGGGAGACACACCCAGTAGCATGCGAATGACATTTACGTAAATACTAATACTGGGAATATCCTGTAATTGTTGGTCATTGCGGGTGTAGCGCTCCAGTAAATCCGCCAGGTAGGGCATCTGGTAGGTTCCCTGAATAATGTTTCCCCGGTTGAGCATTTCACAATAGTACATCAGTTGCTGGAGGACGTAGTACTGGTCCAGATAGTCGCTTTTCTGCTGCAAGGCAATGGAATATTTTCGTTGGCTTCCCATTAAACCATGGATATCCTCAAAGTAAGCCAATCTGCTTTTGGCGTACAAGTGGTCTGGCCCCAGTTGCTGTTCCTGTTGCGCTACCAGCTGCCATTTTTTCAAGGTGCGTTTGCTCTGTAGGGTTAGCCCTTTGTTCATCAGTTGGGTCAAAAGTAAATCGGTCTCCTGTGCCGGGCGTTTGGCTAATTCTTCCAAAGCCAAAAACCTATAGGTTAGTTGTAGAAGATCCGACAAATGATTATTAAGTACCATTTCCCGATAGGGCGCTTCCTGATAAACCAATGCCCAAGCCTGTTCTTTTTGCAAATGGGCATGACCCCAATCGGGGGCATACTGATAGATATGTTGACCGAGGGCGCGGGTTTTGCGGTTCTGCAAATGATAATCGGCTTGTATAATGAGCGACCATCGTTTCAATTCGCCTTTATCCAAACTTTGTAGTACTTGAAGAAGTAGCGTTTTTTGCATAGCTCGATATATCTTCTATTGAAATAGGCAGAAATAATTGATGAGTCGCATTAATTATTTCTATAAAAAATATTTTAAATAAATGATAATCAATAATTTAAAAATATTATCGTCTTATTTTTTTCTATTTATGGTAATAAATGTACAGCTTTTGAGCATTTGCTCGTGCTACTTTTACACTGTAATTATTGCTTACCTAACTTTTGTAATCCCATAAAAAAGTAAACGATGCTAAGAAAGCCATTTTTATTCCTGTTTTTTATTTGCGGTTGGCTCTGCTTATCAGCGCAGTCAACCAACTGCTCCTTTGGCCTGGTGCTGACCAGCAGCCAGGTTGCCGCAGGTGAAACTTTCACCATTGATGTAACTACCCGCCAATTCAACGACCTGCTTGCACTCCAGTACAACCACTCCTGGGACCCCCAAAAACTCAATTTTATAGAGGTCATTTACAACCCTATGTTGGCTATTAATGCCACTAATTTCAACCAGACCCCTGCCTTAACCCAGCAGGGGTTACTGAATTTCGTTTTCCTGGTAAACAACTTAAGCGCTTTCAGTCTGCCCGATTCGAGCATCCTCTACAGCTTGCGGTTTACCAAACTGACCAACGAGGAAGCTACTGTGGCAACCAGTGGCAATAACCTGCCCGTTGAGCTGATTGACGCGGCTTTCAATTTCGTGGAAAACTATTATTTCGTCCACGCTACCGTTGGGGAAGCCGATGGCTTTCCTGAGCTAAACAGTGGATGTCTGGTGGCCCCAAATTGTGCGGCAACTACATCTGGTAGCATTACCCTGGCGGCTACCGGAGCTACTCCTCTTGCGTTCAGTTGGACTGGCCCGGCTGGTTTTTCGTCAACCGCTAACGCGCTTACCGGCCTGACCGGTGGAACCTACCAGCTGACCCTGACCGATAACCCTGGCCGCCAGGTGCAAGGCGATTTTTACCTGGGCAACCCCACCGATCTGCAACTTACCCTTACCGTTGATGCCGACGAGTGTGGCGGTAGTGCCGACGGTGGTGTCACGAGTAGTGTAACCGGCGGGTCGGGTAACTACACCTACAACTGGAGCAATGGGCAGACTACCGCCAATCTGACCAATGTGCCCGCAGATACCTACAGCCTCACCCTGACGGATGGAACACAGGGCTGCACGACTACTGCTACGGCAACCGTCACGGGTACCGCTGGTTTTTTGGTGTATTACCAAACAACGCCTGCTTCCTGTACGGGCAATGCCGACGGTGGCATTGCCGTTCAGGCCGAAGCACCTGCGGATCTGTTACCACTGAACTACCTTTGGTCAACGGGTGCTACCACCGCCAGCATTAGTGGCCTGGCCTCGGGGATTTATACCGTTACCGTTACGGCGAGTAATGCCGACGCTTGTACCCAAGTCTTTGTCATTCCTTTGGCTGCACAAAACCTGACCTTCGACGCCGAAGTTGTCGACAGTCCCTGTGGGGCCGCCGAAGGTGGAAGTATCACCATTTTGCGCAGCGAAACCGACTATACTTTTAGCTGGTCCAACGGATCTACAGCCGCCGCCCTGACCAATTTACCCAATGGCGATTATACCGTTACCGTAACTGAAAATACAACGGGATGTAGCGCCGAAGCCAGCTATACCCTACAGGCAACCGGACTGCTTACCGGGCAGACCATCACTTGCTTCACGGTTAATGATACGGAAATGGCCGACCTGTCGGTCGTGGTCTGGAACGCCGAACAAGCGCCTTTTACTTTTGCCTGGAGCAATGGCGAAACCGCCGTGGATAATCGGGTAAGTACCCTAACGGTGCCGGCCAACCAAACATTCAGCGTAACCATTACCAGTGCCACTGGTTGTGTGGAGGTTGTTGATAATATCAGCTCTGATTGTGGGGTTTTCAATGGGGTGCAGCTGAACCTGAATCCGGCTGTTGTTGCGGTGAATACGGGCGAGGCAGTCTGCTTATCACTGACGGCCAGTAATTTTACGGCCATCAACGGTTTTCAGTTTACCCTGAACTGGGACGAAAGCCAGCTGGCTTTTACTGGTCTGCAAAACCTTTACCTACCCGGCCTGGACGCGGCTAATTTCGGTTTTGAACAAACCAGTGATGGCCGCCTAACCGTTGCCTGGTTGTCACCTGATGTGACCAATGGCATTACTTTGCCAATGAATGCGCTCTTGTTTGACCTCTGCTGGGAGGTAACCGGTACGGATCTGACGACTACTGCGATAGGTGTCAGTGGCATTCCTACACCGGTAGAATTTGTCAATGCCAACAATTCCATTGTACCTGCCACTTGGTCTGACACCCAGGTCTTGCTTAACGGATATACGCCGGATGGCAGCGATGGCGATCTGGTATTCTCCCTGGATACTTTGTCGGTGGCGGCTAACGGCTACGTGTGTCTACCGCTGCGGGTAAATGGATTTGCTGACATCGCTGGCCTGCAAATGACCCTCGGTTGGAACCCGAATGCGCTTCAGTACGTGGGTGTGCGCAACTTCAACCTGGCAGGACTGACAACCACAAATTTCAGCAGCCTGGCGGAGGCACAACAAGAAGGCCAATTGCGCGTCCTTTGGTCAGATTACGATCTAAGCGGCGAGACGCTACCCAACGGAGCGGTGTTGTTCGAAGTTTGCTACAATGCCCTGGGGCCGGTTGGTACCTACCCGGTCAGCTTCCTGTCTGCACCCTTACCAACCGAAGTGGCCAATAATGAATTCCAACTGGTGCCCTCAATGGTACATGCCGGAGCCATTCGCATTGACGAAGAAGGTGGCAGCCAGGATAGTGCCAGTTTACGGATCAGTAGCCTGGGGACAGCGCCAGGCGAATCATTTTGTGTGCCGGTAGAAGTAGAAACTTTTGCAGCGATTGTAGGCATGCAGTTTTCCATCGTTTGGGATAATAATTTGCTGCAATTCAACAGTTTGAATGTGACGGAAAGTTTGCCGGGCTTAACGGCAGCCAACTTTTTTGTACCCCCGGGGCAAAATCACCTCACTTGTTCCTGGATAGCGGGTAATCTGCAAAACCAGACCTTAAGCGCTGGTACCACACTTTTTGAGTTGTGCTTCACCGCCCAGCCGACGGAAGGGATAGCTGCCATCGTTTTTAGCAACGTACCTACTGCCATTGAATTCATTCGTGGAAACACTTTGCTCCCTTTTATAGCCATCAATGGCCAAATTACGATCAGTAGTGATGGCTTCGTATGGCCGGGCGATACCAATGCCAATGGCCTGGCCGATCATTTTGATCTGCTTCCCATTGGCCTGTCTTTCAATGCTGCCGGCGCTGTTCGCGCTAATGCGTCCCTGAATTGGCAGGCCCAGTACGCGGAACCCTGGAGTGAAGAAACACCAGTAAGTGCCGTCAATTACCGTCACATCGATACCAACGGCGATGGAATCATCAACGCAACCGACACCCTGGCGCTGCGCAACAACTGGGGCCTGGCCACCAGTAACCTTACGGGAGGAGGAACCTTCAGCCAGGGATTCCTCAATGGGATACCCTTCTACGTACAACCCGATACCGTTCAAGCGGGGGCCACCGTATCCTTGCCCATCCAACTCGGAACCATTGATGAGCCGGTAACCGACGCCTACGGCATTGCCTTCAGCATCGTCTATGATCCGGAGATGGTGGTGCCTGGCTCGCCCCGCTTGCGGTTTAATGGTTGGTTGGGTGGTGCCGAAGATGGCTTACTGGGTATGTACCGCGATGTGCCGGACGCTGGCCGGATAGATGTAGCCATGGTGCGCACGGATGCTCAAAATACAAGTGGCCATGGCACCATTGGTGAACTGGTCATCATTATGGAAGATGTTATTCTGCGCGGGTTGGTAGACGTAGAAGTACCGATCAGGATCGAAAATGTCCAATTGATTTCCTACCAGGAAGTGGGCATTCCTACCGCTCCAATAACGACCCAAATTCTAGTCGAAAACGTGACCAATATCGAAGAACTGGATCCCAGATATCGTTTGCAAGTGGCTCCTAATCCAACCAATGGCCAATTTGCGCTCCTGCTGCCCGGCTTGCAAGTCGAAAAAGTAACCGTGTACAACGCTAACGGCCAGGTCGTTCAAACCTTCTTCGCGGAGCAAACAACCTATGACCTTGCCACCCAGCCAGCGGGCACCTATTTTTTAGCAGTACAAACCAACCACGGTGTAGCGCACCAAAAATTGGTAAAATATTAGACTTGCGCACTCTTTTTCACAACCCTGTGTCAGGTACGCAGGATAATCTATCATTAACCTAAAAACAACAACCATGTTACGATATACTTTTTCCTTGCTTTTAATGTCCGTACTGTGGCAATTGACCGCCCAGCAAGTTTCCCTTAGTGGCCAGGTAAATACCCAGGGTGGCGATCTGGTCAGTAACTACACCATCGAATTGGTCAGCGCTACTGGCAGTGTCATCGCTGCCCAAACAGTAGGTTGTGACGACGACGGCTATGCTTTTACGAATATTCCAGCAGGAGCTGATTACGTCCTTCGTCTGGCAAAACCCAACTTTATTTTAAATGGCGTATCCACTTTTGACTTGGTACAGGTTGCCAGACATTTGCTGGGGATACAGCCTTTGGGAAACACCTACCG
>Ga0075469_10001022_pt1 | contig 12644 bp, 9 predicted proteins | sample DEB08_DNA_13_FD_77577 | JGI IMG/M metagenome (GOLD analysis project Ga0075469, IMG submission 77577) | Aqueous microbial communities from the Delaware River and Bay under freshwater to marine salinity gradient to study organic matter... | ecosystem: Environmental > Aquatic > Marine > Coastal ...
CAGGAAATGGTACAACAGCACAATATCTAAGAAGTGACGGTGATGGTACATTTACTTGGGCTACACCAGTTGACACTAACACAAATACTCAGTTATCTACTGAAGCTGTACAAGATATTGCTGGTGGAATGATTAACATTTCAGCTGCCCAATCTGGTATGGGTGTTACATATAACGATACTACAGGAAAAATAGACTTTAATTTATCACACACGCACTCATATGACAATTATAGTTGGTGGGGATTCCAAGCTTTGAACTCTTCAGGAACATCCTTAGGGAGTTCTATTATAACCTCAACAGACTATGCTAAATTTAGAGCAGGTAGTAATGTTACATTATCTTGGGCAGATGACCAGATAACTATAAATTCTACAGATACAGACACAAACACTTGGAGACCTATTACATCAACTCCTTCAAATGGAGCAACAACTACATCTATATCATCAGACTGGGCGTTTGACAATGTTAAAACACCAGTTCCAAGTGGAGCACTGTTTACAGATACAGATACTAATACCCAATTAAGCCAAGCGCAAGTTGGTACCTTTGCTACTAATGAAGGGTTTATCAAGACAGATACTAACACACAATTATCGCAAGCACAAGTAGGGACTTTTGCAACAGCAGAAGGGTTTATTAAAACAGACACTAACACCCAATTGTCACAAGCACAAGTAGGTACGTATGCTACTAATGAAGGATTTATTAAAACAGATACTAACACTTGGAGACCAGTAACAGCTGGGGGGAATGCTTTATCTACTTCTGAAACACTTACATTTGTAGCAGGTACTGGAGTTACTATAACTGAGTCCGCTGGTAGCGTAACTATAAATTCTACAGCATCAGGAGGAATATCCTTAACAAGTTTATCAGCAGATTCTCCAATTTTATACAGTAATACTACAGGAGTGTTTTCACACGCTACATCACCAGGGAATAAACATATTCCAAGCGGAGGTTTAACTAATCAAATATTAAGATATTCAGCAAGTGGAACCGCAGTTTGGAGTAACGAACAATCAACACTTTTAGGATTAGGAATAATTACAGATGCTACCTCTAATACTATTCTAACAGATGGAGGGGAAGAAGTAACTATTTTAGCTTGTAGTGCAACAAAAGCAGGTCTAATTACAAGCGGAACACAAACAGTATATGGGGCAAAAACATTTAATTCAAATGTAACAGCACCTGATTTTATTGGGAGTTCCGACATTAGAAAGAAAGAGAATACTGAAATACTAATACCTAAAGAGATTACCTCTGTTTATAAGACAGGTAATTTTATAGGGGACGAACAGGAAAGGGTTTTTGTAATAGCTCAGGAATTAGAGGTTACACACCCAGAGTTTGTGAGAACAGACGACGAGGGAATGAAATCAGTATCTTACATTGATTTACATTCAGCAGAAATTGCTTATCTTAAAAAGGAGAATGCCGAACTAAAAGTGAAGTTAGAAATGATAATGAATAAATTGGAATTATAATGGCAACAAGGATACCAACTGGTTTACCTATACACCTTTCAGATGTATGTCAACAATTATATGGAAGTAGTAACACAAGTGGAAGAACTTTAGCCACTTGTTTTGCAGATGCAACAGGGCTTTTTGATCCTACTTATGAAAGTATAAATGGGTATAGAAATAGTCTACAAAACTTTAGAGGATACCCATATAGTCTTCCAGTATTATCTGTTGAAGGATGGGCAGCAGATCAAGTTACTATTGCAACTCCTGGTGGAAATTGGTCAAACCCACAAAATGTGATAGGAGCTCCAAATAATACTTCAGCTGAAGCATTTATGGAAGGAAATGACGGAATTGGAATTTGGTTTAATTATACAGACTTTATACAGGCATTTGATTTTAGTTTGAATGTGCCTACAGATGCTACAGTAGTTGGGGTGGAGTTTACATTTGTAGCCAAATCTGGTACTGGGGCTAATGTGTTTAGTAACGATATGAATTTGACTTTTTTAGGAGGAGGAGTTGCAGCAACAAAGAGTACAAATACTACCCTTGCTGGTATACTCACTGAGTATACTATTGGAGGATCAGCTGATATGTGGGGAATAGCAATAACTCCTACACAAGTTAATTACTCTTCATTTGGGTTGCAATTAAATTTTAGCAGAAATAGTGATGAGACAGAGTATTTTGCATATTTAGATGCAGTAAAAGCAAAGGTATATTACACAGAGGCAGTCTCGCCACCATTATAGTATGATACTAATATTAGACATTTTTATAGGGACATTTAGAGGAATAACCTTATTCCCATTTATAATACTTAAGAGTAAAGACCTCTTACAGGATAAAAAACTAATTAACCATGAAAAAATACATTTAAGACAACAGATTGAATTGTTAATTATACCTTTTTATATTATTTACTTAATTGAGTATATTCTTAAAGGGTATAGAGGAATTAGCTTTGAAAGAGAAGCGTATGATAACGATCAGGATCTTGATTACCTGAAGAAAAGAAAGCTTTTTGCTTGGACAAAATATTTTAAATAATTGATATGAAGATAAAAACAATACTTATTGTTGCTATAGTGGCTTTTATAGCTGGTTTCTTCTTAAACGACTTGGTATTCAATAAACCGGCGAAGATTAAGAAAGTGCCAGTATACTTACCCAGTATAAGCAAAAAGACAGATACAGCTAAATTACCGATAACAATAATCAATGTTAAGCTACCTAGGAAGAATAATAAAGTGCAAGTAGATTCTACTTATTACTATAAGTACCTTAAAGAGAAAGACAGTGTAAAACAGCTAAGTATCTTTATCGATGCTATAAAAGTAAGAGACACTACTATTACCCTAGCTAATAATGATACTATTAAAATAGATGTATGGACTAAGACCAGAGGCAAACTCGTAGCACAAGCCGCTAATTATACTATTAAATCACGGACAATTATTGTTCCTGTGGAACTACCCAAAGCTTCTTTAATGAAAGTGTATGGCGGTTTGTATGCTACTTTGCCAAGGAGTGTAGAGCTAACCCCTTCTATTGGTATCAAGTTAGACTTGGTGTCTGCTAGAACAAGAAGTGTTATTTCAGTAGGTATAGACAATAGAAGTACTGTTGTTGTAGGCCTTAGTAAAAAGCTTTTTTAAATGAGTTATTTATATATTTTATATAAAATAATTAATAAATCACTAGGATATATATCTATTATGTAGTATATTCTATATGCATGTTTGTAATTAAATAGATAGTAGTAAGAGTTAAATGAAGATATTGTGCCAAGTTGCTGGGCTCGCTACCAAGAAACAGGACAATTAAGGGGTAGTTTTAAAAGAATTACCCCTTTTCTTTTGGTTAAGAAGAAATAATATGGTATATTAGAGTAACTTAACAAATTTAAATATATAATATGACGGGAGAAAGTAAAAAGGAAAGCAGAACTAATAAGCAGGCAATAATTGATTACGTTGCTGAAACTGGTAAAAGCTTGAACGATTTAAAAGTAACAGATTTAGTACAAATTACAAAGAATAAAGCATTAGGGGGGAAGAAGAAGAAAGCAGCCCCTATTAGAATATTAACCTATGATATAGAGACTTCTTTAGTAGAAGCACAATTATGGGGAAGTGGTAAACAGTATGTTGGGCATGATGCTATAACAACAGAAACTCAAATTATCACAGTAGCCTGGAAGTGGTTAGGAGAAGACAAAGTTAATGCTCTTAAATGGAAGAAGAGAAACGACAAGACTCTAGTAAAGAAGTTCTTAGAAGAATATAACCAAGCAGATATGGTTATAGGATGGAATAACAACTCTTTTGATAATAAGATTGTTCATTCAAGAGCTATGAAATATAACTTTACTGTCAACACTTTAGTAAAAAGTTTTGATATTATGAGACAAGTTAAAAAGGTATTTAGACTGCCTAGTTATTCAATGGCATATGTATCTAAATATTTAGGATTAGCAGGGAAACTAAGCTATGGCGGCGGTATTAGAATGTGGAAAGACATTCAGTGGGGCCCAAAAGCAGACGAGAAAGCAGCTATGCAAACAATGATAGCTTATAACGTTCAGGATGTAGCTCTTACAGAAGAGATATACTTCAAACTTAGAAAGTACTTAGGTAACGTTATTAATGTAGGGGCACACAGAGGCAAAGAAGGAATTGTTTGTCCTAACTGTGGTTCTAAGAAAGTAAAGTTGGACCACTCTACAACTACTGCTGCCGGTACAATTCAAAGAGTAATGTCTTGTAAGAAAGACAAGGTAAAGTTCAAAGTAACGAACAGTAAGTACTTAAAAAGCTTATAATGGCAGAGATTACACTAACAAATATAGCATCGTTTATAGAAGGATACGCCAAGTTAGGATACAATAAGATTATAGGGCTACCAAGGCATATACAAGAACAGGTAGCTTATAGAAATAGTAAGTGTAAAGATGATTGTATACCTAAAGGAGAATGTAAACATTGTGGGTGTGACCCAATAGGAAAACACTTTGTAAATAGTTCTTGCAATGGCGGGGAAAGATTCCCGAACCTTATGGGAGAAAAAGAGTGGAAAGAGTATAAAAAATTAAACAATATTAAGTAATGGCAACTAGATTAGAAATAGTATACAGTATAAAAGAATTAATGAAGGATCATACAGATGATTCCCTAATGCCTGACAAACATATATTATTCTTATTTGATACACATAGAGCTAGATTTCTTAGACAACTTTATAGCAATAGAGCTAAAGCATTAGACAATTCTGCTAAACAGCAATTGTGTTTAAATATGGAAACAGTAGATAGAGGCGTATGCGGTATTGATACAGGTTGTACTATTAGAAGATCTAAAAAAAGAATTCCAGATTTGTTAAGTTTACAGGGAAGATCGGCGCTTATCAGCGCTGGTCCAGCTGTTGTAGGCAGTAAGAAATTTGAAGTATTAAACGCTAGTAGCGTAGCACAAATTATGAATGATAAATACGCATCTACATCTGTATTTATAGATGACGGGTATTTATATATGGCTGGGTATTCCCCAGCAGAAATGTTACTTAAATGTGTTAGAATAGAAGGAGTATTTAGTAATCCAAATGAGTTAGAAGGATTTCTAAACTGCTGTGGTTGTGAAGGTACCGCGGAAGCGTGTATTACAGATGAGACTACTTATCCAGTACCAGGACATTTATTACCAGACTTATCACAGGCGGTATTGAAAGACTTTTTAACTACACTACAGGTATCGATAGCTAGAGACATTGAGAATGACTCAGTGCCGAGCAAAGCAGGCCAAACTACCTCAAGACGAAGATAGTGGATGATATAATTAAAGATCGAAATATTAGGGGAGGAAAAGCTTCTCCAAACATAAAAGGAGGCTATGGAAAGGCTGATTTTTACAAATACTATAGAGCCAACGGAGGGACCCTTAACAGGGATCCCTTTGCTTGCATAATACGGGCATGTAATGCAGCTCTAGTAGAAGAGCTTATAGAATACGCAGAAGACTACACATTGCCTTACAGTTTAGGTAGAATTTCTTTTAGGAAAAGAAAGAACAAAGCCTACATAAGTAAAGATGGAATTAAATCTACTGCATTAGTAGATTGGAAAAAGACAATGGAACTATGGGCCACTAACCCACAAGCAAAGCGGACTAAGGTACGTATAAAATATAGCAACATGGCTACAGGCAGATACTCATTTAGAATATCAATGTTTAAAAGACTCTTTAAGAATAAAGAGTATTTTGCGTTTAGATTCAAGAGGGGATTGAAAAGAAAGTTTGCTGCAAGAATTAACTCATACGAAAAGCCTAAGATTGAGGCAGAAATAACTAAAACAATTTAACATGTTTAACGGAAACTACGTAGGAATAGATACAGTACTGAATGAAGTAAAGAACTATCCTTTTACAGAAGAACTTACAAAAAGAGAGGCTTCTCACAAATTAGCGGGTTTGTTGAGACTTTCTGGAGGTACAATGCCTCTTGTTAAGACTTACAAAAATATTAAGATAGAACACCATAAAGGAGAAATGCCTAAGGACGTATTTTTCGTACACGGAGTAAATAACAAAGGAAATGCTTGTAGTAATAAAGGAATTCCTATGATTTACTCTTCTGACATATACTTATCAGCGCTTCACTCTGAAGAATCTAGATCTTCTTGCGGAACTACTATAAATGAATCAGCACAAGTACAGGCTTTATATCCTCCTACAGTAGAAGACGACGCAACAACTGTTAACGGTTTATTATGGGGAGCACACGTTCCTCAACCGGCTTTATCGCCAGTGTCAGCTATCCCAATAGGGATATGCGAAAATTCATATAATATAAATGGTATGAGTATAGACACTTCATTTGCATATGGTTGGGTAGAAATGGCCTATGACACAATGCAAGTTGATGATGAAGGATTTCCAATGATACCAGATGATGAGTCTTTTAAACAAGCTTTTAAATACTATTTATTAAAAAGTGCAGCTGAACCTGCTTTCTACAGAGGAGACGTACAAAGACACGTTTACCACGATATAGAACAACAATACAATTGGTATATTGGACAAGCTAGTAACAGTTTTAGAAACTTATCTCCAGACCAAGTAGAAAGTATGGCTAGAGGTCTTATACGAATTCTTCCAAGAAACGATCACCATTCGGATGGATGGAAATCTTTTAATAAAAGAGAGTAATTATGGGTAATAAGAAAACTAGAGTAACCTACCAGGGTATGAACAAGGATATAGCTAAGTCTAAATTCCAAGATGGTTTATACTATAATGCTGAGAATATGAAGCTGACTCCTGTTGAAGGGCAGTCTTTCGGCGTTATAAGCAATGCTTATGGTAATAAAAAAGCACTTGCTTTGCCTTCTCCTACTATAGACACGGAGAATAAGAAGATTATATACGGGTACCAAGAATTATCTTATTATAATGATGAAATCTCTGATATGAAACAAGAGTCAGGACCTCAAATTATAATAGGAGATGTACCTACTAAAGATGGGTTCTTATTATTTTCAACTGATAATGATGGTTTTGATTGTATATGGGAAGTAGAAGATATAAATAGAGAACAAAGAACTATTGGAGGAGAAGTAATTGAAGGAACAACTTATTCAGATAACAGAACTATTTTTGATGAAGGAGGCTCTGGAGAATGGACTCACTATAAACAATATGGAGACGAGACTGAATTAGTTACTGGAGGTACCAGTGGGCAACGTTGTATGAAACTAATAGATGGAGTAGCTAGATGGAATTTAGATGCCCCTTCTATTGACGGAGTAAATTGGTCAAGCACCGCTATAGGTGGTACTGCTAAAATGAGTTTTGATATAAAACTCGAATCACCGGCATCAAATGGAAGGCTTCTTGTAGTACTTGGACAAAGTAAACACGCAAGTATTGCTAATTTCTTTTTAAAAGCAGGCGACAATGGGTTTAATCCTCTAAATGGTGGGTGGCAAACAATAACGTTAGAACATGAAGCAGGTTTAGCTTCTAGTAAAGTACTAAATTTCTATGTGACTGTTAGTGGTATAACTAGTGCAATGCTTATAGACAATATTAAATTTGAAGGGACAATAACTACGTCAAGTGGTGGAGTTACAGAGGAGGTAGAAGTAGACGAACTTCCTTATAAACTACTATATACTAGAGACTTAGGTTTCAGCAGTGAAAGACCTATTCAAGCAGTATTCAATTACGAAAATGATATTATACAAAAAGTTTATTGGGTAGATGGGGACAACTACTTAAGATTCTTAAATACAAGACAATCTATAGAGAATGAATATCTTACAGATCTTATAGATCTAGACGCTAGCTCTATAAACTCTAAAAGTACGTTTGAAACATCACAACCTGTTGTAACAGATGGCGGTACCGGAGGTGTACACACTTCTGGAGTTATTCAATACGCGTACTCTCTTTATAATTTAAATGGTGCAGAGACATCGATATCTCCTATGAGTAATTCGTTTCCTATTGGAAAGGGTACTTCTTTGGGAGGAGGAGATTTAAATGAAATAGTAGGAACTATGCCAGTGGTTGGAATTCCTACATTAGATAGAAAATATAACTACATTAAGTTATACTCTATAAAGTATACTTCGTTTAATGAGACACCAGCTATAAAAGTAATCTTAGACAGCAAGATAGGTAAGTATGAAGATTTTTCTTTTAATGATGTTGGCAATGTAAACTTAGGAAATTTAGGAAAAGCAGAGTTTTTATTCTTAGGAGCAGACCCTATAAAACCTTCTAGCATTGCTTTAAAAGATAACATTTTATTTGCAGCTAATAATAAGTCTACAGCTTATATATTAGATATAGACACAAGAGCATACTCTTATAATAAAAAGGGAGATTTTGCCTTATTGCACGACACTGTTGAGTATGTTGGAAAGCCTTCTCCTACAGTAGAAGGAGCAGAAGCTATAAACTTTCAAAAAATAGGGATTAGTAACATAAGTTATTCAGATATAAGTACGTGGGGAGATGTAACTTCCCCGGAGGCTACTCCTACTGTAAATATATCTACTTTAGACCCTAAAAACATGTCTCAAGTAGACTTATTAGAATATTTCCCAGCTTTATATGCACAAGAACAAGATACAAATAGTCAACTAGTTCCTTTTTGGGGTAAGTCTAGTTTAAATGCGGCAATTCTTGCTGACTTAAATAATATACCAAAAGACTTCGATGCTGTTAATCTAGATTTTGATACATATAGATATAGAAAAGCAGGAAGCGGATTTAGTGCTGTATACCAAATGATAACAGGGGCTTTGATAGCTGGAGAGGCAGTAGGAAACTCAGTATCCTTAAATTTATATGAACAACACGGAGAAGGAGTTATTATAGATAACGTTATAAATAACAATGTAACTGGTACTGTATCTATTGATTTTGATATAACACTAAACATGCGGACTACTGCACAAAGTGGAAGTAGTCTATTGAAGCTGATACTTAAGAAAAATGGAATAGCTATTGGTAATTATTTCTTAAATACTTCTGCTGGAGGGATTAATACTAAAAATTACAAGCTAACTGCAGACGTGCTTGAAGAAGATACTCTTACTTTTGAAATAGTACCGGTTTCTTCTATAGCTGTTCTAGATATAGGTATTACAGGAGTAATTGATATAACAGAGGTAGAGGCAGAGTCAGGAACGGGCACTGAAGGAGGAAGTGGTAAATATATTTCATATAGTTTAACAAGTAATGTAGAAAATGGAGTTAATTCCGGAGTAGACAAATTCTTTAAAGACGGTGAAATCTATAGAATAGGAATACTATTTTATAATTCTCTTGGGCAAGAGACTGAGGCTAAATGGATAGCAGATTTTAAAGCACCTATTGGTAACCTAAAAGGTAACTATAATACTATTGAAATAACACTGGAAGATGCTTTTATAGAGTATATAGACACATTGCCAGAAGAAGAGAAACCAACCGGGTATACAGTTCTAAGGGCCATAAGAGGGGCCAATGATAGAACTATCGTAGGGCAAGGGATGTTAACAGGAATGATGACACAAGTATCACATCCTGGCAAAGATGAACCAAAATATTGGAATGATAAGTCTGGGGAGTATTTCGACGATAACGCAGAAGCAGCTAGAGAAGAGGCAAACAAAAGCCAGTTAAAGTCCCCTATACCAATGACAAGAGGGTTTTTTAATGAAAAACTCGAGAATGGTACTTCTTTAGGGGCATATAATCCTAGAGAACCTTGGACATGGAATGGGTATAACCCAGTATGGCCTTATAAGCATAATAGGCTTATGGTATTTACTAAGTATGTAGATAGAACACAAGGAGGAGTACCATCTATTACAGCTGGGGAAATACATGAAGAACCGGCAGGAGACTTACATGCAGTTACAAGTTGGCAATATAATAAAATGATGCAACTACACACTCCAGAAGCTGTGTTTAAAATGCCAATATTTACTACAGGAACAGATGAATTATCAATTATTGGAGTTGTACCTAGAGAATCTTTTAAATACACAAAGCAAGAAATAAATAGAAATACAGATGTAATTGTAGACACGTACGAAGAATATTTGACTGGAGAAGAGAATGTATTTTCTTTTGGGGCAGTTAGAGAATACTCTAGTGGAATACTTATAGGGCCTCCTTTAAAGGAGAAATCTGGAGACTCCAATTATGAAGATTTACCAGTAAAATATAGATCAAGTGCTGTTTCAGAACTTGCACAACAAATGCATACTAGGAGTACATTTGGACCTCTTATTAGTAATAAGAAGAATTATAATATTTACGGAAAACCGGAAATTACAGAAGTAGGGCAAGGGCCTAAGTTTTATAATGGAGACCATTCTTTTAAGTATTGTAACCACTTAAAAACAATAGCTACAGATGTACAAAGCAATGGTTATGACAGAGATCAGCCAGGAGTATCTGGAGTTTATTCAGAAGGAAATAGATGCTTAACTTTAGTGTTAGGAAATGATTCTGCAGAAGAAATAAACAGACCTTCTTTAGATGGTATATTTTCTGAGCTACTAGACAGCGATGCTTCTGTAGGAGGAGATTGGAATGTAGAGCTAATGGCGGAGATTAAAAGGAAAAGATCTTTTATCTACTCTGGAGCAATATATGGTGGATATAGTTATAATGCAAGAAGTACTACAGAGTATACTACTATGGGTAGTACATTTAGTATTGCAACTAGAAAAGCACATATACACTCTCCTGGAGACACTTTTGTACAAGTATTTAAGAATACAAGACTTACAAAAACACCTGTTAATACTTACTCTAATTTACATCCGATTGTAATAGAGACATTAGAATATTTAGTAGAGTCTTCTGTGAATCTAGAATTAAGAAATGATACCTCTATTTTAGATAAAGGGTTAGTAGACCCAACATCTGAAGAGGCAAATAAGTATAATAGAGTTTATTCTACAGATGCTACTGTTAAAGTATACACTGCAGACAATACCAAGTTAAAAGCTTTAGAAGTATTTCCAACAGAGGTGATAGCGTCTAAGACAAAGATACCTGGAGAGTTTATAGACAACTGGGTTGACTTTAGACCAAACGAAGTACAATACTTAGATGGTAAGTATGGGGCAATACACTCTCTTGTACCATATAGAGATGAGTTATATACATTCCAAGACTCTGCAATTTCAAAACTATCTATAAACCCTCGTATTCAAACACAGGGGCAAGATGGAGTATCTATAGAATTAGGTTCAGGGTCTGTATTACAAGACTACTTTTACTTAACTACAACAACCGGGGCTATAAACAAGTGGGGAATAATACCTACTAACTCTGGTATATACTATATGGATGCTAAAAGTAAGGTAATGAACTTAGTGGAAGGTAACCAAATATTGGCTCCTTCAGAAACAAAGGGAATGCATAGTTTCTTATACAAGAACTTGGATACTGCGGATCTTTCTATAGACAATCCTATAATAGGACACGGTATTTCAGCAGGAGTTGACTATATTAATGGAGACATCTTTATGACAGTTAAGAAGGGAGAAGAAGCGTATACATTAGGATTTAATGAGAAGTTAAAGACTTATACTAGTTTCTATTCTTTCACACCGTCAAGATATATAACCAAAGGGGAGAAAATATTTACAGTATCTCCTAATAACAACGAAGTGTGGGAGCATTACGATGGTAACTACCAAAACTATTATGGTACTAAGTATGAATCTAACGTTACATTATTGATAAACACAGACGACGTAAGTGCGGAGAAAGTGTTCAATAGTATTGAGTTTGACTCAGAGGTAACATTAGAAGGAGTTGATATAGCTGGATCTACTATAGACAGCATAGAAGCTTGGACAGATTATCAGAAGTCTGGGAAAATAGAGCTGATAGTTGGTAAGACTGTTAAAAGAAGATTACGAACTTGGAGAGCATCTATTCCTAGGAGTGAAAATTCTAGAGCCAGGTTAAAAGATAAATGGGTTTTCCTAAAATTAGGGTTTAATCCGGACGAGGATAAGAAACTTATACTGCATGATATAATTATGGGGTACTCACAACAATAGACATGGCAAAACCGGAATACAAAGACAAAGGGTTCAAAGGAGACTCTAAAGACAATAAGCAATATATCTATAATGCTCTAATTGAAAACGGGTTCACCCCTGAAGCAGCAGCTGGAGTACTTGGTAATATATTACACGAAACAGGTAACTTTAAGTATATAGAAGAACTGGCCCCTAATGTTAATAATCAAAGGGGTTTAGGTCTTTTACAATGGAGTGGTAGTAGAGCTACTGACTTTAAGAAATGGCTTAAAAGTAATGATAAAAGCATAGATAGTGTAGAAGATAACGTTGAGTACCTATTATATGAAATGGGTAACACGGAAAAGAGGCATTGGGGTAGAGGATATTCTTTAGATAAGTTGAAGAACACTAAAGATGCTAAGAAAGCATCTGATTTATTTATGAATGGTTACCTTAGACCTAGTAAAAAGTACTCACATCAAGATGTTAGAATCGCTAATTCTTTACAAGCTTTAAATGATTTTGGAGGAGCGGATGCTCCAGACCCAAAACAAAGTGAAGTTATTAATGCTATTAAGAAAAAGGACAATACAACTACTACATATGCGCAAAGAGAGAAAGCG
>Ga0075469_10001032_pt1 | contig 12583 bp, 18 predicted proteins | sample DEB08_DNA_13_FD_77577 | JGI IMG/M metagenome (GOLD analysis project Ga0075469, IMG submission 77577) | Aqueous microbial communities from the Delaware River and Bay under freshwater to marine salinity gradient to study organic matter... | ecosystem: Environmental > Aquatic > Marine > Coastal ...
CATAAAGGTGTAGGCTTCCCTAGCGGTCTTGGAGAGGGACTCCTGTGTGCGTAGATTGTAGAACCTGCCAGGCATAGTCATCAAATCTTTGTCCACAGTCGCTACTACCCACCGCTCCCCCTTCTCCTCGAGCTCAGCGGCCCTGATTAGGAGGTAATCGTCGGCTTCGCCACGGGGGCTTCCAACTGCTCTACTATCCGTATCCATGAAGTGTTTCTTTATCTCCTTCATAAATGGCGGGGGCTCTTTGCCCTTGCGGTTTGATTTGTAAACTGGGTAATCGTTCTTCCTGAAGTTCTCCCCGTCACTCGAGAAGTACAGCTCAACATCCTCAGGCTCTACGAAGTGGTGCTCCTGGACATCTTTTATAACGCCCTCAAAGTGTCGAATGCCATCCTCTAGGGTTTCCTCTTTGTTCCTGGAGACTGCCAGGTACAGCACAACATCTGCGTCGATTAATACTTTCATACCTCTCTCCTTATCAGTGAACATCGTACCAGGTGTTTCCCTGCTGAGCAGTTCCGCCCATTGCGATGTTTAAATTATACTTCTTGGTTACATAGGGACCCAAAGCGTACTCGAGGATCTCACCTACTCTTTTTGCATCTTTGTCCGCGACATCGTAGTTAAGCTCATCGTGGTAAAATGCAATGATCTTAGCGTCCAGGCCTTCTTCTTTAATCATACGCTCAGCCTCCACACAAGCCGCCTTACAGGTCACAGCCTCGAAGCACTGCAGTAGGGCATTGAAGCACTTAAACTCCTCACAGTAGACCCTACGGCCGTCCAGGCCATAGATGAATCCACGCCCGTGGGTGTGCTTGTTTACCATCCACTGGTACTTGAGCTGGTCCACACACTGCTTCAGGCCACCATATGCACCCTCCATCTTGGTACGGAGTGCTGCGCCTTCGCTCTTCATGCCTGCGGTCTCACCTAGCTTACTATCACCAGCCCCAAAGATAAGGGCATAGGTCAGGTTCTTGACTATAGGACGTGAGACGCCAACCAGGTTAGCTGTGCGGGTGTGGATGTCGGTACCGTCCTCGTTAGACCCAGCTACAATTGCGTGGCTAACCTCAGCGTTGTTAATGTAGTGCGCCATTGCTCGGAGTTGGTTGCCGTCCGAATCTGCTGCAACAATAGACCTTCCGGGAGCTGAGCTGAACAGACTGCGAATTTCCTGGCCAAGTACTGCATACGGTCCGGGTACATTAACGATCCCTGCGTGTCTGCATCGGAAAGTGTTGGTGCCAACAGTAAAAGCGCGACACGACAGTCTGCCGTCAGCGCGGATGTTTTTAAAGATGCCCTGGATGAATCCTCTGCGTGAGCGTAAAGTCCGCCACATAGCGACAGACTTACCAAGATCGCCTTCGATGCTTTCATAACTGTCCTCCGTTAGTTTGGGGGATCTCTTAAAGAACTTACCCTCTTCAGTCTTACCCCAGTTCCATTCGGTAGGCACCCAGCCATTGTCGAGCAGTAGGTCGATCACGGCTTCGTTATTGCCGAGCTTCATATCTACTACACGAAAACGCTGGTAAGGGCTTACCACTTCTTTATCACCGAACCAGTCGCGAGTTACCCGATCCCAGGCACCGCTCAACAGGCGCTTAGCCTCTCGGGGTTCCTTGTCCAGGTAGATCTTGCGGGGCTTAAGCATAGGCTCAACCTCCAGCTCAATCTTCGCCATCTCGACTTCACAATGCATCTGGAGCTTTGCTGCGGACCCCTGGTCGATGAGCCAGCCGTTGGCTTCCTGGTCCGCCATAGCCAGAGCCAGTTCGTGCTCGAGCTTAATAGCCTGGCCGTATGGCTTAGAGTCTTCGCGGATAGCTCGGACCTCCTGCATCATATAGCGGTACATCTTGACATTGATTGATACGTCGGAGATACAGCGCTCTCGCATCTCGACAGAGTACTCCAACCAGGAAGGATCCTCGTGCTTCTCTTCGCCCCCCAGGAACTTAGACCAGATCTTCATATTATGAAGGCCTGAGAATGCGCTTTTGGCGAAAGGGGCAAACTGAGGGCGCTCGAAGTCGTTCATCTGGGAAAGGAGCATGGTGTCGACGAGCTTCTGGGTGGTAGGTTCCCAGCCCATTAGTTTCTTAAGGACCGGAAAGTCGTAAGAGATTGTGTTGTGCCCGATAAGAGTATCAGCCTGCTTTAGTAACTTAATACCTGAGAGCAGTGAGGGGTAACCGTCTTCGTGGTCTGTAAAGAAATACTTATTACCTTCCAGGTCCTCTGCTGCAATCATCCAGATAGTGTCAGGCTGCAGACCGTTGGTCTCCAGGTCAAATACTAGCTTCATATGGTTTCTCCTTTAGTTAGTTAGTGGCTACCAGTCGTCGCCATAGGAGCTGCTGCTGTTACCCTGGATCAACTTGCGCTCAAGGATGGTCAGTTCGATCTGTGCCTTGCGTAGCTCAATCGCTTCCATCGCAAGCGAGTTATCGTACATCTGAACACAGTTAACGCTTCGACTATTATCGCGACCTAGCTCGATCTTGTAAGCCATGCGCATGCTACCAGTCTGGGTAAAAGGGTCGATCTGAGTGCTGAACTCCAAAGATTTACCTGAGCTCTTATCTGAGCTACAGCTGTTACCAAATGCGTTCTGGATTTGAACTCGCTCTTCAGCTTGCGCTATTGACGATAAGCCTAGAACAAATAGTACTACGAATGTCAGTTTGTTTTGCATCTTTTCCAACTCCTATTAACCGTGAACATACCAAGAGCTTCTTCTGCTCTGTGGCCTTGAATTCTATTATAACATGTCTTTTCGAATTTGGAAGCAATTTATAAATCTTTTTTATCGTTCTCCAATCGTTCGACTCAGTCCGATCTTTTTCCCAAACAAATATTTCAAACACTGCTGGGAAAGGGTAGTCGTTTCGGATTGTGTATGCTTCCTCGTGATATTTGCCAATCGCTTGTACTACCTGGCTTGAAGGAGACATGGAGTGCCCTAGCGTGAAGCTAGAGCAGACCATGGCCATTGCGATTAAAAGGATTTTCATTGTATGCACTCAACGTCGTGCTGGATTAAGTACTCTACTTCTTCTTTTACCGCGGTTGCATCGACTTCAGCATAACCGCCAAGCTCAAACTTAGTGTTAAATTCGTCGGTCGTGTTAAAGACACCAGATTGAGCTTCGGTCTCTGTGCTCCAGACTATGCCGCCAATGTCGATAACTGATATAGAGAAGTCGTCTGTAGTCTTACTTGCTACGCCTACGATGTTATCAGCGTTATCTACGGTGGCGTTTTTCGCTTGTTTATAATTATACTTGATCTGCGAGGCGACTGTCTTACCAGTTTTGCTGTCTACTAAGGTGCCTACAGGTGTAACCGCGATAACTTTCTGGCCTTTAGCTTCGATATCAATTGTACCAACCTTTGTAACGATCCAGGTGCCTTTGCCGTCGTAGGCCATAACCGCGGGGGTTACGTTGGTAAACAAACAGCGGTCTTCAGTTACGAACGTTCCCTTTGAACCGATTTTAGTAGCACTGTCTGGATTAGGTAAAATTGCTGATTGAGCTCCAAAAGATGCCAGGGCTAGGACTGCTGCGAGTGTTTTGATTTTAAAGTTATTCATAATATATATCTCCGAGTTATTTAAGTAGTTTTCTGTGTTGATGCGCCCATCTTAGTGGCAGTCGGTTTCCCTGTCAACACTTTATTTCATTTATTTTAAATTATTTTCACATTGACCTGACTACCCCAGGAAACCCGGGGCAGTTTCGCCCGTTAGGGCTCATCAGAGGTCTAACCTAAACACATAAAAATAATGGTTAGCATGTATAAAACAAAGACTACTGCTGCTGTATCAATAGGCATCGTCTTCATCCGTTGAGGTATCATCCGCGTCGAATGCTTCGAACCCTTCGAGCGCTGCGGACCCCTTAGATGCGTACTCGATCAGCTTAGTGATCTGAACCGCGTCCAGGCGACAGCCAATACCCTTGCGACCGTTAAAATCATACTCGAAGGTTCGGATCTTCACGTTACCGATGGAGCCGTTACCAATGACCGAGACATCCTCCAGGGGCATAAGGTCCGCACCGACTACTGGTACAGGCTTATTAGGAGTGCCGTTACGCTGCTCTACCAGCTTCTTCACGTTCATGCGGAAGATTAGACCGGTATCGTCACTGTCTGGCTTAGGGGACAATCCCGCGGCTTTCCACTCCTCAGCTTGGGTCTTACTGCGCGTGATAGCCTGGAGGTTCCACTGCGGGGTTTCTTTATCAAAGCCCATATCAGGGTTTGCTGGGTCCAACTTTACCCACTTTAGTTCTACGTTACGTAATATCATATTATAAATCCTCGTATTGGTTAGGTGTTTGAGAGGCCCTAAGGCCCCTCATTTATTTTAGATGTCGACAATCTCGCATACGCCTGCGGTACAGGCTAATGTCTGGCTGCCTTTTGTTGTGTCTTCCTTCTCGAACTCTGGAAGCCGTGTCCAGTCAATAGTCGGTGGCATTGTGCTAAGCGCCGCCTCGTACTGTTCCTTGGTGCACTCCTGGTAGGGAGCCTGCTTGTAGCTATGATCACTATGGGGTAGGAATGAGACCCCCGAGATTTCATTGAAGTGCTCATATACCCACGCCCCTACCTTCATCCACTCATCATCCCGGACCGAGATAGTCACCGACGGTTTATGCTCACACCACTTACGCTGATACATAAGCCAGATATCTAGCTGCTTAATAGCATCGACGTGGTCGCGGGTAACTGCGCCATCCGGGGACTTGGTTGGGAAACTGAACACAGTAGTAGGTCCACCCATGACACAGGGCTCGTTAGGGACCCCGCTGTCTTTCAGGAACATCGTTAACGGATCTTTGTTATCTCCACGCACCGTCCGAATGTAGTAATCGGAGTGGCGAGTGTGGATGCCCGAGGCGCTATCGACTAACTGAGACACAGTGCCGGAGGGTTTTACGGCGGTGATCGCCGTAGCCACGGGAATCTCTAGCTCAGACGCCCAAATTACATTGGTCGAGATAGCGACACGCTGTAGCGCCTCCAGGACCGCTGGAGTCTCATCTGCAAACGTAAGCAGATTATTATCCATGATGCCTGTCATGCTGACACCTAATAGCCGCTCCTCTGCGGTGTTGGTGTGCCATATATCTCTGAGGTATGGAAAGGTAACGTAGGTGCTCTGGATAGTCCCCAGAATGGTAGCTAACCTAACCTTCTCCGAGAGTGTCTCGAATGTATCTTCGGGTCGTGCTACTACTTCCGTGAGGTTGCAAAACTGGTATGGGCGTAAAATTATTTCGCTACAAGGGTTCGTGCCGAACTCGTGATCAGCATCACGCCTACCTGTTTTCTTTGCTTGCGCCTTCGAAGCTGGACGACTGAAGATCCCACGCTCACCAGACTTAGACTCCACCAGTGCTGACCACTCCCGAATGAATGTCTCCATGTCGGGCTTTTCGGTGTAGCAGACTGAGTTGTTAGCTAAAGCTCGCTGTGCATTGTTGTCGAACCATCGACCAGACTTAGCGTGACGCATACGGTCATCAGACAGGTTGGAGAGTGAGATCATAGCGGAGCGTCTAACGCCACCACAGACAACCACCTCACCAATCTTGCACATCAAGTCGTGGCACTGTATCGATGATAGCTTAGTGCCCTTAGCCGCCACGAAGGTCTCACACGTAAAGGTGAACAGATCAACCAAGGGCTGAGGACCGCTAGCGCGGCCGCCAAACGTCTTCAACTTAGCGCCTGCGGGTCTTACCTGTGAGGTATCCCACTTAGGTATTTCACCAGCGTACAATAAGCTTATTAACTGGCGTAGGGCCTTAGCCCAACCCTCCTTTGAATCCCTGACTACGATAGTGGTCTCACTGTCGAACATTTGATTCGGGATGTCGGGCAACCTCGATATGTATTGCCGCTCGACGCTGAAACCAACGCCAGTACCACACAACAGTATAAACATAGCTTCGTCAAAACACTTAGGGTCTTCGATTGGTAGATAGCTACAGTTGTAAGCGCAAGTGTTGTCTCGGTCCATTGCGACACCTGCGGTCATCATTGCTCTCATGGAGGGCATGACTTTTAGGTCTCGGATTGCTTCAGATAGTAGGTTATAGGTCGCCGAGTCCACCTTGTCTCCTACCACGTTGTCCATATATCTATCAACTGTTTCCTCCCACGTTTCTCTCCGGCCTTGCTCCGGTAACCACCTGGCGTATCGGCTCATGGCTATGTATCTTTGATATCCTGTCATCTCGGTCATTTTTTATAATCCCTCATATTGGTTAATTAGCATTTCCAAGTAGTGCTTGGCCTTTTTTAGATCGGTAATCCCATTCTTTAGTTTATGGCGGAATACGTATTTGATAACGTTGGCCTCGCAAAATGGAATTTGATTTGATGTGATAAAATCGATGGGCTCAATACCGCCTTGCTGGTAATGGCTACCACCCACCTGGGTATCGATTGCTGCGTGGTGTGAGATTATGGCTGCCCTGTTGAGGACGTCGTCTGTTTTATTTATGTCCATAGCTGCCCTGGTAGCTGCCTCCCACTGCTTCTCTTCTTTAACTCCGTACATGTTTTCCAGGGCATCCCGCGTCACGGCTCTGTGATTCTCTGCTGCACGGTCCCACTCTGCCGGGGTGATATCGTTTAGGGACCTGGAAAGCTCTCGGTTCGTTTCTGCCAGGGCCTCCCCATCTGCTTTTAATTTGTCGATCATACCTTTTAGGTCATTCATCTCGTACCTCCTCCATAATTTCCATGTAATCGCAACAATCTCTGAGCATTACGTATGCCACGCTTTCCAGTGGGTCCATATCTAAACTTTCGAAGATAGCTCCGATTGAGTCTAGTAATAGGTAGGGGTCGAGCATATAGTCGTCCCCCATCAAGTCCCCAGCGTCCTCCAGGGCCTCCAGGGTGTCCACCAGGGCCATATCGAGGTGGTCCATTGCTCCAGCTATTAACATTTTTCCGGTAGCCACATCACGCTCACGGTCATCCCTGGGCGCAATAAACTGTAGTATATTATCCATTTAATTCTCCTATGTTGTAAGTTCACCCTGGATCTCCGAGGTGAAACCGTTGTCATCAAATGCGCCATCTGCTCGCTTGAGGCGTCCTGTGTTGCTATCGAACTGAAAGCACCCCGCCCAACCCGTAGCACCGGTCCATCGATCCTTAAGGACTTTTACCTTGACGGTATGTCTCTCCAGGTCGGACTCGGCGGATAGGTTACGCGATAATGCTATCACCTGGGCTGATACCTGCTTAAGGGATCCAGACCCTCGAAGGTCGTCCAGGCTGATATCGCCACCGTCCTCGAATGATTTATCACCCCCGCCCACTTTCCGTAAGTGACTTATGCACATTACATGGCAATCGTGGCGCTTGGTGATCTTGAGGAGTTGGGACATCAGAGCGTCAATAGCAGAATTAGTATTGCCATCACGAGACTCAGAGACAGCGATAGTAATATGGTCCAAAACAATATGCTTGCAACCACTAAGGGCCAGGAACTCCAGCTTGTCGACCAGAGAACTATCCTCACAGCTACCCTGATGATCGAGCATAAGAATCCGACCAGTACCCAAGGTACGATCAAACGCGGCTCTTTCGTCTTCCAGACTGACTTCGACGCCCGGGAGTCCGACCCTCTTAGATAAATCGAGGGATAGGAATCCGCGAACTGTTTCGCTCGTACTCTCCTCCAGACTAACAAGTCCAATCTGGTCCTGAGTAGTGCGGAGTATGTGATATATGTTTTCCTTAACAAATGTTGTCTTTCCGCATCCAGTACCTGATGTAAGCATCGTAATAGATCCGCTACGTGTTCCGTGAATCTTTTTAGTAAGCGCCTCGAGGAACGGAGGGAAGTCCTGGTATTCTGCATCTTTTTCATTTTGGTATGTCTCCCATGTGTCTTTGCCGTTAATAATGCCCGCTGGCTGCCATGATGCGGCATTCCAAATGGCGTTGGAGATACCCTTGGACCCCAGGGCCAGGTATTCATCTGATGGATCCTTTTTAGTCAGTGCCGCGACCTTAGCCTTATCGGCACCAATCATCTTGGCGACTTCGTTGGCGCCATCCTGTCCAGGTTTATCCATATCGAACATCACAATCACTTCCCGGAAGGACCTTACCCACTCCCTATTGGCGAGGATCGCCTTAGCGGCACTCTGGGCACCATCGGGAACCGAGACCACCGGGAAAACCTTCTTATACTCGTCGAGCATTGACTGGGCGACTGCTACCGCGTCCAGCTCACCCTCAACAATGACCAGCTTATTCCCACCCTGGCTAAACTTAGACTGGCCAAATAGCTCAGTATTTTTCTTATCACCGATTGCCTTGAAGACCTTCCCCTCAACCTCTCGGACCTTATAGCCGGTTACCTGGCCATCCTTTGTATAAGGGTAGTAATGGTGGGTTATGATATCGCCCTGGGTCTTAACGGTTATATCGAAGAACGCTGCAGCGGCCTTGGTGAGTTTCCGCTCACGGAACCCACGGACCTCTGAGGGTACCTGGGGGACTGATGTGTCTACTTTCTCGAACCCCTCCATAGTTATCTCCTCAGTAGGTCGTCCAACTGCCTGGCATGCAAAGCAGTATGTAGTTTGGTGGTCTTCGTTGTCGTACACAGCATTGGCATCTGATGAGCCACACGCCTCGCACGACGTATGCCCCACGAAGAGGCCAGCATCACGCATGTACGACAGCCAGGTATACAGCCATTAACGTCGGCTGGCGTCTGAGGATTCCCTCCACTCGTAATTTCTGAGCGGGGCTGTCGGGGTTATAGTCGAGCAAGATAGATCTGAATTCTGTAGGTGTCATAGTATTTCTCCATTTGGTTGGTTATCCATATTGGTGTACTTTAGGATTTCAGGGTATTTTTGGACCTTGTATATATAGTAGGAAGACTTTGTCGAAATTAATTTAAATAAAACGCATTTAGGTGTTGACACAAATATCCCTGGCTGTATAATAGAACCTATCAAGACAACAAACAACCTAACTAAAGCGAGAAACATTATGAAAAACTTACCTAAGCTTACCATCCGCGCCATGGCCGAGAACACCGACAACAACGATCACACTGGTGCTCTTATCATCCTAGCGTCTAAAGTAGGTACGGCTACCATCCTCGAGCAGCTTCACATCATCGACCTGGACCACGAGATTAACGGATATCTGACCCACGAAGATTCCACGAAGCGCAACGAGATTTTGAAGATGGTACTGGCTGCTGCAAAAGCTAAGTTTGCAAACTACGGCGAAATCTTGGAGGCTTTCTAAAATAAATGAAATAAAGTGTTGACAAGGACGTCGACCACTGTATAATGAACCCATCAAGACAACAACCAACCTAACTAAAGAGAGAACATTATGAAAATCAACGAAATCGAAGCAGTGATCGCAGTAGCAATAAAAGGCGGGTACCAGGTTCTAGCAGTGGACGCCCAGGGTAATCAGGAGATTATTAAAAAGAAATCTACCAGGCTCCCCAAGATGGTCCAGCTTTACAAGGGACATATGAACGGCAACTACCAGGGCGACGGTATCGCTAAACACTTCACCTTTTCCCAGTCAATCGATAGCTGGTACAAGGAATCTCACATTAAGTCTTTCAAGGTCGGGGGTGAATCATGAAAGCTTATGAGATCCAGTATTTGCTGCCCAACGGGACCACCCAGGTTAAGCAGTACACCCAGGAGGAATATGAGTACGCCATTAATGTATTCAGTAATGAGAGGTTTGTTAAAATCCTTAGGGTGACCAAGCTATGAAAACGGCCCACGACCTCCGGGACCGTAAGGTCAAATATCTACCCAATAAACCCGAGGAAGCCCGGATCCTTTTTGATAAGCTCGCGGACTACCTGGGCAAAAATGGATTCACCCCCGCGGAGCAGTTGCATCTACTGGACCAGGTGGATAGCAGCGAACTCACCCTGGGAGAATATTTAACTATTTTTGAAAATAAGTGTTGACAAGGTTTGCCCAGGCTGTATAATAGAACCTATCAAGACAGCAACCAACCTAACTAAAGCGAGAAACAACATGAACACTAAGCAACTAGCTCAACTCAAAGCAGCCTACAACGGAATCGGTCCAGTAACTAGCATGAAAACAATCACTAAGGCCTACGACATGCTCGGACGTTACCAGTTAGAGTACGTGGCAACTATCGCAGTCTCCGATATCGATTTCCTGAGCGACGTAGCTACCGAGTTACTGAACGAGTGGAGAGAAGACGGGGTGATCTCATGAGAGTAGAACCAGGGCAATCCTTCAAAGAAGCACTTCAGCAGCAACTGGGGGACCTGGTGAAGCTCCAGGGGCTCCCCCGGGAGACCAAGCTAGCCCAGGTGATCCCCCCGGTAAAACCAAAGGGGAATGACAAAGGTCAGTATGAGTGGGTAGTTTAAAATAAGTGAAATAAAGTGTTGACAGGGTTACCCCAGGGTGTATAATAGACTCATACCAAAAAGGAAGCAGATATGAAAACTAAATTGAACTGGGCACTAACCGAAACCGTATGGTTCTACCAGGACCACAAAATCCAAATTATGATTGCACTCTCGTTTTTTGGCTTCCCCATCATCGCATCAATAGGAGCATAAGGTCATGATCTTCATCCACGCACCCGACGAAATCAAGGAATACGCATACCGAGTAGCGGACCACCTAGGCCTGGACCGCTACGGGTTCACCGATATTTTCATGGAGTACGAGGACCTGGGGGCAGGCATCGATGGCGCTATCTACGGAGACAATGAAAGCGCTTGTATCGAGATTAACCCTGCCCAGACCATGGAGCAATTGCTTAAGACTGTGGCGCATGAAATGGTACACGCTTATCAGCTATTTCGTGGGGATCTCACGTATAAAGGCGCGGACATGTACTGGCGCGGCGAGTGCATGACAGCGGTCCCCTACCTGGACCAGGGTCACGAAATCGAGGCGATAGCTGCTGAGGATTCTATATATAATGCTTGTAAGTGAGGTTTTGTGTATAAATAAAGTAAAATTTAGCGGTAAAAAGTGTAATAAAATTAAAATCTATGGTGTTTTTCCAAAAAAGTGTGCTATAATAGATTCATCAACACGATAACTAACTAAATAAAAAGGATATAATCATGAACAACACTAACGAAGTAACCGAGTTCAACAACCGCACTCCAAAGCGTTTTAAGAAGGGTAAAGATGTACGCAAGGCATTACGAGCTCAAAAGCAGGCTTCTCGTAAGCTGTACAACAGATAAGCAGTACCAGGTACAACAGTTCCACCAAATAACTTATAAATTATTGAGGCCTTAAAATGAAAAATGTAATGGATGAACTACTTGCGGTGATTGAGTCAATCGACTACAACTCCCGTGGAAATCGTTGTTTTACTAAGAAGCTGGTCTCTACTGCTTTACAAGAAGACCTCCTCGAAGATATCCTGGAGAAGCTTTTTGTATCTCTTCTGAGCTCAGACCTGGTTGAGGTCCCTGCGGCCTCTATGGCTCGTCGCCTTACTACTCGCATGGCTAACAGTCTAGGGTTGGAAGTTATTGGACCTAAGGGCGTTATTAAGACGGGCATCGAGATCCTGGACTGGTTTGCTCGGGTTGGCGTGGTTAAGGCAATCAAGCGTGATCAGTTGGAAGAGGTGGGCGGAAAATTAACCAAGAAAACCTCCTGGTTTATTGAGATCCTGGCGGATTTGCCTGAGGGTACCAAAGATATATTCTGCGACCCACGTAAGCCCTTCCGCCCATGGACTACCCCAACCAGATTTGAGAATGGCGTGGTGGTCCCCCTGGTTAAGCGAGCGGACCAATTAGGTATGTTAGATCATTACACTATGGACCGTATCCCGTTAATGTATAGCGCGGTGAATCGGTTGGGCGCTACCGCTTGGGAAGTTAATACAGACCTCCTAGCGTATGCTAACGCTATCGATGAGACTAACTCTCCCCTGGGTTCCTTAGCTACACCCGAGCAACTAGCTGCAGCTTACCGTGCCCTGGGTAACGAGAAGGCCCCCAAATCACGCAGGAAAGCCGCAACCAAGACAATTGGGCTCCACGAAAAGCGTAATATCTTTAACACTATCCACGACATGGCTATCGAGTACATGGGCCACGAACTACACTTCACCCACAACTTCTGTGGACGTGGTCGCCAGTACGCACTATCCCCACACCTAACACCCCAGGGCGCGGATATCGCCAAGGCCCTTTTGGTCCTCAAGGATAAGACCCCACTGATTAAGCGTGATTTCTGGATCCACCTGGCCAACTGCGCAGGCGAGGATAAGCTTACATTCGACAACCGCGTTAAATGGGTCGATGATAACCTGGACACCCTGGAAGCTATCGGAATGGACCCTATTGGTAACTACCACCTGGTTGAGGCCCTAGGAGTACATAAGGAAAAGAAAACCTATTATCAGTTTATCGCATGTTGTCTTGATCTTGCCCAATACCTGGCATCCGATGAGATTTACTTCACTGGTATCATGCTGGGCCTCGATAGTACGTCCTCTGGTAACCAGATCCTGGCAATGA